>ENA-OPAC01000505-OPAC01000505.1-human-gut-metagenome-genome-assembly--contig:-NODE-505-length-21829-cov-2.269450_pt1 | contig 21829 bp, 20 predicted proteins | sample MGYA00241052_ERZ501420 | MGnify/ENA primary metagenome ERZ501420 (study PRJEB25962, sample SAMEA2042513) | human gut metagenome | biome: human gut; feature: human-associated habitat; material: faeces... | reverse complement strand
CGGCTTTCATATCCAAAGGCACCATCGTGATACTCATTGATTAGATGCGCGGCCAGTTTATACAATCCCATTTTTATAAACCATTCAAGCTGCGGAAACTCCCTATATCTGTTGATTGCCTTTGCATAATGTATCTGTTCACTCGGTCTATTCTCCGCCAAAATTTCCAACGCCGAGTATTTCATTGGAGTATCTTTCCATGCTTCCGGCAGGTTTCCCGGATATAAGGTGCAGTATGACCTTTCTTTGTACCCTTCATCTGTACACCACCGCACAATACCGGTTTGTTTATAGTCCCTGTATTCGTAACTGTTGGTGCATGGAGTTCCGTTTGGTGCAAATTTGTAAAACGTCCTTACGATCTCAAATAATCCATCATTTATCTTTCCATCCGGCTTTACTTCTCTGTGTGCTGTAAAATACCTCCACAGAAATCCCTCTTCTCTTGGTTCAATAAATGAAACAATCCTCTCGTCCCATATATGTGACGGCATCCTGCCTCTGGCTTTAATGGTGACTGGGCTTCCGCAAATCGGGCATACGCCTTTTTCATTGTTTCTCAAGCGAATTTTCGTTCGGTCTACTAATTTCACACCGTTACAATGTGTACATCTCACCAGCACCCACTTCTTTGTGTACTTAGGTGAATATATCAGATACCTGCTGAATGACATTGCCTTTTCAGACACCCACTTTTTAAATTCTTCCGGAATTTCCTTAACCGTTCCCATGACTGCATCAATAGGATTTGTCTCCTTGGCATGTTTTTCATCCAGTCGCCGCTGTTTGACCATGTCCTGAAAACGTGTCACAGCTGTCCAGTCTTTAACATCTTTTTCTGTACTCCATTCTTTGAAAAATCCACGCATACGATCAATGTCTGCATCCGTCCAGAAGAACATGTTTGGGGTATATCTGTTCCCCTTATCTCTATCCCAGTGATATTCATACAGGTGAATACATTCCATCCGATCAAAAGCTGCAGTCAGCCATTTCACCCTTTCAGCAGTCAGATCCTGTGATATGTAATCATTCTTGGAAAAAAATGTTCTTAACTGAGCGCTCTTTTCTCCTTTCTTCAGTTTATCAATGGGATAGAATGTCATCATCAAAAGATCTTTTTCTATGTCTCTTGTTGTAACAATATGCGTGCCCGCAGCTCTTTCGGCAAACCTGACCATTTCGTCTGTGGCTTCTTCTCTTGGAATCTGTGCTAATTTTCTCTTTTCCATGTGGCGGCCTCCTATAGAAGATCGAACAGTGACATCTGACCGTTCAGGCCGCTGCTTTTTGTACTTGTTTTTTCAGTTTTCTGCTGCTTGGAAGCAGCATCTTTTTTCTCTGGCTTTTCAGAAACCTTGGAATCATCCTTTGTTTCCTGAATGTCTTTCTTGATTTCTGTGACTTTTTTAGCTGGTGCTTCTGTCTTTTTTGTTGTCGCAGGCTTTTTGCCTTTTTCCTTTTTGGCGGTTTCCGGTTTTTCATACTTGTGGTAATAATCCTCGGCCCATTCATACACAACTCGGTCTTCGACTGCTGTACTTCTGCCATTCGACTGCTTCCTGGCCTGTTCGACAATATAGTTAAAGCACTTGTTCCAGGTCTTTCCCTCCTGCATCACATCTTCAGCAAGCCCCTGATCCTCTTCGCATCTTTTCAACAGATAAGCAATGATCGACTCAGCAAAATTCTTCTGGGTTGCTTTTTTCTTTTCAGCTTCCAGTTTTTCTTTTGCTTTCTGCTTTATTGATTTTGTATTTTCAGTTTTCTCTGCTTCTGCTGACGATTCATTGGCGCTCTCGTCCTCTAATTTGCTCTCTGGCAGTTCTGTTTCGTCATGCCCTATCGTTTTACTGTCCACGTCCGTTTCCGTCTCTAAACGGTCGATTTCAAGCTTCTTCTCAGCATCCTGTTTTAATTGTTCTGACATCTATGTTCTCCTTTCATCGTTTCAGCAGTTGTCTCTCATACTCTGCAAAATCATAATCTCTCTGGTGAAAATTATTAAAGCGGTTTTGAGAAACAGGCTTTGGCTTATCCGGCACACGAGATGCTTCATCCTGATCTCTTGATATCCAACCTGTGATAAATCGTTTGATTCCTCTCGGTGTCTTTTTATTTTTCGGGTGTGAACCCAACCACCCACGCATACTGCGTAATGCCTGTTCTACATCAACTGCCGGATATAATTCTTTAAGCTCTTTGACATATTCTTTTGTCACCAGGTAATCATCCCCATTGATCAACGGCAGTTTAATAAATACATCCACCTGAGCCGGCTCTGTCTCTACCTTCAACTCAGCCTTTGAACAGGATGGCTCTATCTCCACCTTCGTCCTGCTCTCCGTAACTGGCTCTATCTCCACCTTCGGTTGCGGCTGTCCGGAGTTCCCCTCCGGGCAAATGTATTTATTCTCTATCTCTTTATCTTTATCTATCTCTTTCTCTTTCTCTACGTCACTGAGGTGTAACTGTTGCGTCACACCAATGTCACATTGTGACGTTTTTTTATCTCTAAGACGTCTCATTCTTTCAGCACTTGCGCTTTCAGATCCCACCATTCTGGAACACTCTGTAAGCTCATATTCGCTTTCGTCTATCAGTTGCAGGAGTCCCTGAGCCATAAGAAACTGGACTGTGACTTTTACGTTTTCCTCTTCTTCATCAAGTTCAAGTGCAATCTCTTCTGTAAAATTCTCTTCTACTCCATCGAAGAAGAGTTTTCCCTCATTTTTCAGAGATACCAGCAACATCTTGAGATAGATAATTGTGTATGTATCGCCTCCGGCAATTCTGCGGAGTTTTTTGATCGGCTTCTGCCGGAAGAAATCATCCGGCAGCTTAAGCCAATAGTATCTTTTTCCCATATACGCCTCCTTAGTAAATGACCTTAGAGCCGTCTTCTGTTTTAATTACGGTTACAGACTGATTGAATCGAGCTTTCATAGCATCATCATGGGTTATTGCCATAATTTTCACATCTGGATACCTCTGTCTGATTGTTTCCAGAGCATCTACATAGGCCTGAGTTCCATCATCGTCGAGAAATGGAGGTTCGTCTATAAACAGCATTCCGAGCTGGATACCTGCGGACGTTGCTTTAATCTCAGACAATGCAAGGATAATAGCAAGTGAAGCCTTTACCTTTTCCCCTCCGGATTTCGAAGCATATGGGAGAGTTGTCTTTCCGTACTCATTGATCAGTACGTCCAGGGTAGCTCTGTCACCGTCTTTACCTTTTACGGTACGTTCCATCACAAATTCCACTCCCATAGTTCCGCCTGTCATAGATCCAAGGATATTGTTTGCAGTATCAGTAATGTGAGGAATAATATTTCGGATGATCTGATGCGGAACTCCGTCCTGTGAAAATGCCTGCTTTAATGCTTCGTAACAGTCCGCTCTGCCAGCAGCTACTGCAATTCCATTATTCAGCGTGGAGATTTCTCCTCGCATGGTATCGATATTTTCCAGACGTTCAAGGAGTACTCCCTTCTGGATCTGCAGTTCTCCAAGAGTTTCCTTGTTACTGCGAATCTGCCTGTCTGTTTCTTTCACCATATCGGTCGAAAATGTTTCCTTCATTTTTTCCAACATGGTATCCATACCAGTAAGCTGAGAAGAGAGAATGAATTTTTTGTCAGTAAGTTTTTCCCTCTCTTTTTCCATGCTCTCAATCCTTTCAAGAACATGCTGCTTTCTTTCTTCGTAAACAGGAAGTTCTTTTTCCTGTTCTACATAAGTCTGCAGATGAGCCATCTGCTGTTTGATCTGTTCCTGTCTGTCAACTGATTCCGATAGTTTATTAACTGTTTCCGTTATCTCAGAGGCCTTTAATTTGACCTGTAGCAGATTCTCCTCACACTGCCCTATATTTTTATCGTTCGATTTCTTTTCGGCCTCTAAACGGGCAATTTCGAGTTTGTTCTCCTCCACAGCTTTCTTCATTCGTTCATATTTGGAAAGTTCTGTTACAGATGCGGTCAGAATAGCGAGGCGTTTAGGATCGTATCCTATTCTTTCAATCTCTTCCTGCTTGTCGGCTATTTTTTTGTCACGCTCAGATGTTAATATCTCAATCTCTTCCTCGCATTTTTTCAGATTGTCCAGCTCAACCGGAAGGCTTTTGACATCTTCGACTGCTTTCGACAGGAACCTGCAGCTTGCGCTCTCGATATCCGGGCACCCAGAATTCTTCATGAATTCTTCCTGCTGTTTGATCTCAGCAATCCTTTTCTGCCGATAATCCCGTCGGTTTGCAGCTCCTGATATCTTCTGCGAATAGGATGAGTCAATTTCGTGCAATTCGTTTTGAGCTGTAGAGTATCGGTATCTTTTTTCCTGCTGACACTCAATTTCTTCTCTTTCCTTTGCCAGTGCGTCAAGTCTTTCTTCCAGATTATCAGGAACATTAAATGCCAACTGTGAAATCTGATTGCGTATCTGGTCATTTCGGAGCTTGCTCTTATCAATAAGTCTCTGGTAACGGTCAGCCTCTTCGGTGTAACCGTTCAATGTCTCTTTGGCATTTTTATATTTAATAACGTCCTTTTCTACGCCAGAAAGCTGCAAAGATAATTCTGAATGCTGTTTTGCTTTTTCTCGTATCACATCCGCCAGTTCCAAAAGGTTATTGCACGCTGTCAGCGTCTGCTTTGAATATTCCAGGTCATGTTCCACGACACTGCATTCCTCGGAGCATTCTTTTAATTCACTTCTCGCTTTTTCGCTTTCTTTCTCTGCCTCAGATATTTTTTCCTGACGTTCGAGCAGTTTTCTTCTGGATTCATCCAGATTTTCAAGTTCTTCCTGCTTTTTATGAATATCTTTTTCTACTGTCTCCAGTTCTTCCTCTGGATTTCCCTGAGCCTTAATGAAGTCAGTCTTGATCCGAACGGCTTCTTTTTTAGAAGCAAGCTCCTTTCTTGCATCCGCAAGCTTCTTTCTGGCATCCAGTTCCATTACTCCATAGATTCCAAGCCCGAGCAGATTTCCAAGGATAGCGATACGTTCATCTTTCTTCGCCTGCAAGAATAATCCATACTGGTCCTGCATGATCAATGCGCAGCTGCGAAATGTCATGCTGTGCATGCCAAGAAGCTTCTCGATTTCAGTCTGTGTGTCAACGATTCTTTCCTTGGACAGATTCATCCAGTCAGCACTTTCTTCCTGATACTGTGACAAGTTCAGAGTTGGTTTTCCGGATTTTGTTCTGGTGCGGACTACCCGGAATCGTTTCTCTCCGATGTCGAAAATAAATTCTATGGAACCGCTTCTTGCATCCTCTGTACCTCGGATCCACGCCTTACAGTCTCCCTCACGGGTTTCTTCAAACAGGCAATCCACAATAGCATCCATGAAAAGACTGCTCTTTCCTGCACCGTTTACTCCATTAATCGTGCAGAATGAAATGTCTGAAAAATCAAAGCTTTCTTCCTTGTAGTTTCTGTAATTTCTTACCGAAATAGATACCGGCTTAAACACACCGTGAATCTCTGCGGTGGTGCTCTGTTTCATGGCTTCTGCTATGATTGGCTCGGCAAGCTCCACGATTTTGTCTGGATTCTTAAATGTCTTTTCCTCCAACCATTTTTCCAGATTCAACCTTGGGTCGCTTTCCTCCGAGAGAAGTCCGCGGTTCGTGATGTCAATAGTGCTTTCTGCTTCAATATCTGCCACATAGAATGCGCCAAGCTCGTACAGGTTCTTTTGCAGTAATGGAATATTGAGTGCCTTCTTCTGCTCAGATGTGCAGGAATACCGCACCCGGACTATCTTATCCGTCACTTTTTCCGGAAGTCCTGTTCTATGGAGGTACATGTTTCCCTCTCGGATATAGTCACCGACTTCATCAGAATCCCATGTGACCGTATAAAACTGTCTGTACGGTGTAGTGTATCTGTGTCCTTTTACCAGTACGCCGTTCTCGTTGAATTCGTGAATCCAGAATCCTCGCTCCTGTCCTTCATCATTGAAATTCATGGTGTTGATCGCTCCGGAGTAAAATACGTTATGCAGGCCATCAAGCATCTGCGGTCGGTGAATGTGTCCGAGAAGAACAGCTTCATATTTCGCCGCAATCAGGGTTTCTCTCGGTATCACCGGTTCAAAATTCGTAAAGAAAGATGTCTGTCCGGATTCCATATTGCAACCAGGGATTGTATAATGTGCCATGAGAATCGGTGTATTTTCGCACTCTGCTCTCAATGCAAAAACCATATCCGAAATATATTTCGTCCATGCAAGATTTTCTTCGTCTGCAGATAAACCAGGGAATTTTGCTCTGAACTCCTGTTTGTCAAATCCAGGTATGCAAGCAATGTCTGCATATTTCGTTTTGATAACAAACGGTTCCGTCACAACACATACGTTATTGACGTTCAGCAGCATTCTTTTGAGAACTCGGAACTGGCCGCTTCCATCATGGTTCGGTGTTCCTCTCATTACGATCACATATCCTGCAAAACGTGCCAATGATGCGATGATGTTGGTCGCATGAATCATTTCATCCGAATATCGTACCGGGCCGATCTGCTCCTGGTGGAAGATATCACCAGAAATGCAAACAATGTCCGGTCGTTCTTTAATAGCTACATCAACCATATACTCAAGACATTTTACTGTATCCTGTGAACGGAGATTCACTCCGTCCACCACAGGACCTTTGAACTGGCCAATATGCCAATCAGCTGTATGTAATATTTTCATCTGCGCCCGCCTCCTCTCTGGCATTTAATGCAAAGTGGCTCTCCGAATTTATTGATTGAGTATTCATAAACCCTTTCATTTATGATCTCACCGCATCTGGAACACTGGAAATCTGCCGATCTATCCTGCTCTGGTTCTGGCTCCGGTTCGGGAGCAATATCCGGCTCCTGCATTGGTGGATAATCATCTTCGCTTTCTGTATCCGAAGCATATGCCGGATTATCCAAATCGTCCTGAGTAAATACTGTGCTTTCAGATTCGAAATCCACGTTCTTAACTGCTATCTGTGGTGCACCAAACATATTGTTCACAGAGTTCATACCCTGCGTCAGCATTGCCTGTCTGACCTGTGGATCCGAGAAATCCGGTGAAAAAATTACTGTTGGAATTGCGAAATTCTTCTGCAGTTCCGCCTTTGTGTATGTACCTTTTACGCCAAGCAGAGCTCTTATTACACGAAGCTTCGCGCCGGTCATAGCCTTTTCAGCCCAGGTCTTTTTCAGCAGTGCCATGTTTACCATGACGGAGCGATCAATGTATCTATCCCTGTCTTCTTTCGCAATCACAAAAGCCTGGCATTTCTTTCCCCATTTATTTTTGGATTCCACCCATTGTCCAGAAAAGATTTCCGCTGCTGCCTGTGCCTGTTTTTCATCAGTAATGCCTTTTGCAGCTTTGTCCGCAAACTCAATGCGATACTTCTCTTCTTCATCTTCCAGACAGATCACCTTCTGGTCAGTTTCTGTTCTGGCTGTTCCGTCAGCCTTGCGCATAGCTCCCTGAGCCTGTGCTCGATATGTAACCCGATCGATACGCTCACCATATGTTTCCTTTGGATTGAACTGGATACCGGCTGCCATAGCCATTTTGTTGAGCAAAGGCTTAGATAAAGAAAACACATCTTCCCAGATGTCTTTTCCTCTCTCATCCTGCTTACCTGTCTTAACTGAACCAACCTTGAAAATGTCTCCGCTGTTCTCGCTCAGATCGACAGGAACCTCTTCTACATGGAATTTGTAGAATGGATTAAGCTGCACGTCCGTTGCTGTCGGAACTAGCAGATTATAATTTTTGTATGCCGTAATAACTTCCGGCAAACTTCCTAAAACCTCTTTCATCTACTTGATTACCTCCTAAATTTGTGATAAAATGACGGTGTTCTTTAAAAAATGAGGCCCAACCTGTTTTTTAAAGTTCTGACCCAAAAGCCTCGGATGCGGATTTATGAGTGCCGTCTACACTTCATATCTCCTTTAAGCATCTGGGGCTTTTAATATGCATCTCCTACAGCGAATCTGGTCAATGCGTATACCCACACCCACATGAGCGGGATTGCTATCCATTCGGATCCGAGTTCTGCGCTTCCCCTTATTGCGCAAAGCATATCGCTCAGATATCCGAAGAAGATAAGGCTGACTGCTGTAGGAACGATGTAAACCATCGACCTTTTCAAGAAGCGAATTCTCTTTTTTATTTCCGCTCTTTTCTTTTTTTTGGAATATTCCTCATACTCCTTCTCATTAAATTCTCGCACCACGGACAGATATATCCGTGTTTTGGAATCTTCTGTAATGTACTGATGTTCCACATCCTTTCGCATATCTTGCACTTTGCGTACATCCATTATCTTGCCTCCTTATCAATTAAGATCAATTCTTTGGCGATAACGCTCTGTAATGCGCATCTGTCCATTTCATGCCAGCTGATCGGTACCGGACTGTTATCCAGCGCATTTAAAATTCTCTCAGCTGTTGTATGATATTTCTTCATATCTTCTGTTGTAAGCAATTTCGCACCTCCTTCATCTATGCTGTCTTCTCTGTATTAATCTGGGTTACAAAAATCCCAAGATCAACACTTTCCATATCATTCAGCTCTTTCAGAAGTTCTGCGTCTGATGTAATTCCATAATTCTTTTTTAATATTTCTTTTAATTTTTCTTTAAGGTCCATCAAAACACTTCCTTTTAATTATCTGAATCCGAAATATTAAGATAATCGCTGATTCTTCTTCTGATTTCTATACTGGTGTTCTTTCCATTTAAAGTTGACGAAAGATAGCATCTGGAACAGCCAAGTTCTTCGGCCAGATCATTGACAGAGATATCATTCTGAATCATTGCTATTTTAGCTTTCTTGCACCAAGGAGATAATTTCTTCTGCATCAAATCTCCTCCCCTCATTTCAAAGATTTTTCAATCCAGTTTTTCAGATTCTGAGTCACCTCATTAACCTCATCCAAGGTTGCTATAATCTTCTCTAAATCCGGCTTTTCGTCCTCTGTAATAACTCCATCTGCCGTAATATCCAGCAGGAGTTCTTTGGCTTCGTTGATCTTTCGGAATGAGCACAATGCCCTGAGTGCAATCCTATCAATATCCTGATTCTCGATCTTTGGCATTCCTTTTCCCAGAGGGCACATTTCCCGGCAATAATTACCTTTCAATTCAGGGGCTCTATAGATATCCGCCATCAGAAGCACTTCCTCTGGATAAGGGGTAACACTGCCAAGTTCTATTCGTGCAAGCCTTGTCCGGTCAACACCAAGTTCCTCGGCAGCTCCTTCGCGGCTACTTAACCGTTCATTGAACTTTGCCGCCTCGTATCGTGCCTGACAAAACATATTGTCGGCCGCTTTTGTAGCAAACTTAGGCATTTATTTTTTTCCTCCACATTATATAATTAATATAAAGTCTATTTAAAATGGACTTTAGGTACAAAAAAAATCGGTGGATTTATTGCATACCTTGGAAATAACTACTGCCATTTCATAACTCAAACGAATATTTCCTCGTTCAAGTTCCGATACCCATTGCTTGGACTTTCCTATCTTTCGTCCAAGTTCTGTCTGTGTTAAATCGGCATCACAACGGGCATCTTTTACTCTTTGCGATACATTCAGCGTTGTTGCCATCAAAATTTCTCTCCTTTCTGTCCAATATTTATGGACATTTTTATAATAATCCATTATTTATGGATTGTCAATGCTTTTGTCAATTATTTTTGGACTTTTCTTTTTTTTATTGTATGTCCACTTTTTTTGGACTATAATTTCATCAGGAGGTTATATTATGCTTGGAAAAAGAATTAAGGAATTGCGGAAGCAAAACCATTTAACTCAATCAGAATTGGGAAGTAAATTGGGGGTAATAAAGCAAACAGTTAGTAGCTGGGAAAATGGAGTATCTAGTCCTAACAATGATACTCTGGCAAATATAGCTTCTATATTCGGTGTTACAACAGATTATCTTTTAGGTAATGATGCTTCTACTACAAAACAACTCATCGAATGCCGTGATATTTCGAATAGAATTTCCAAACTAGCTGCTCATTCTCGTAAAAATATAGAAGATTTAAAACCTTTGTTAAAAACAGAAATTCTTTCTGGTTATTATACCGATTCAAGTCTTTTTCGTTCTGACATATATACAATAGCTGATTTTTATGGTGTCTCGGATGAATATATTATAGGCGGTCCAGAATTCGAAGAACAAACTTATGGTAATCCTCTTGATGAAATTGCTCAAAAATTTTTAAATGTATTTCTCGAATTAAATGAGGATAATCGAGACATTATTATCGGCGATATGAAAAAGTTATTAAAAGAGCAGAGGCGCGAAGAAGCTCTTCCTACTAAAATGATTCATAAACAAGCAAAATAATAAGCTTCGAGTGGTACCGAAGCAGGAAAGGAAAATAAACTATGAAAAAGAAAAGTATTATTATATTTCTGTCTTGCTGTTCCTTATTGTTTGCAAATAATAGTTCTTCCATATATATATTTGCCAAAGACGAATCTTCTTCTGCGTCAGAAGATAGCTCCGTCATAAATATAACTGAAGACAATTTAACTCCTGACATATATGACGGCAAAGACTATTCTGCCAAAATACAACGTACCTTTTACGAAAACGGTTATTATAACATAGAAATAATGATTGATAATAAATCTTCAGATTCTATAATATTCACCTTGGATAATTCTGATGTGGATGGTTTTCAAATTTCTATGGGGATGTCTTGCAATACGATAAATTCTGGTAAAAAGGGAGTTGTTAAATTTGGCTTTCAAGAACAAGAATTTACAGATTACGGAATTGAGGATTTTGATTATTTAAATACTGTTTTTGGCGTATTTGCATCTGAAAATGCACCTGCATATCCTTTATGTATAAAAAAAGAGGTATTTATGAAAGATTCTAATGGAAATTCAGTTTCCGTTTCATCCTCTAAATTGCAGCAAAAAATTGATGAGTTAAACAAAAAAATTGAAAGTCTTGAAACCGAAAATCAAGAATTAAAAGAGCAATTATCAGAATATAAAAATGTTACACCAGAAAATCAAACATCTACCGAAATATCAGAAACGGTTCCTGCAACTTCTGATAATGAAAATGATCAACGATTGATGAATGCTGTCGTAATGACTGCCGATGTATATAATGGTTCTAATACGCAAATAATTGGTCAACGCGCATTCATTACCATTCCAAAGGAGGTATTGAAACAAATTTCGGAAAAAGGCTATGTCAATTTTCTTAATGCCAAAGTAAAGGATAGCGGTTACAATTGGTTTTCTATCATCTGTGATGATGGTACGGGGATTTGTTTCGCCGGTTCTTTTACTGGACTAGGAACATACGGAAAAATCAATAATGAAGGAAGTGTTACTGAAACTATTGGTAACATTTCAGTAACTGAAAATGGATATGAATATGAATCAATCAACTAATTGAAGGTTTTATATGAATATACAAAAACGAATCAAATCTCTCCGCACTGAATCAGGTCTACGCCAGTCTGAGTTGGGAAAAGCTGTAGGAGTTTCTGCCCAGGTAATCTCGAATATTGAGAGAGGCTACACCAAGCCATCCACCGAACTGGTTAATCAGTGTGCAAAATATTTCGGCGTGCCGGCAGATTATCTTCTTGGCCGGACCACTGAAAAATATTCTACAACAGAGCAAAAAGAAGCTCCTGCTCTTTCTGCAAAAATAAAAGACCGGATGGATCAGTTGCAGCTGAACCCGTCCGATCTGATCACTAAATCAGAAATTCCCGAAGATTCCTTTGAGGATATCATGACAGGAACAGTTATCCCAGGGATAGATGTTGCCGGCAGGCTCTCTAAAGCCCTTGATACTTCCATAGATTATTTAGTAGGGAATTCTGAATACAGCTGTGCCATTGCTTCAGAAGACGAACAGGATATCATCCTGCGGTACCGTCAGTTATCCAAGAAGGGAAAACGTATCTTTTTGGGAATGATGGAGAAGATGGAAGAAGAAAAAACAGAATAGTATATTTAACTGGGGAACCGTTGGGGTGTTATGTCAGCCGCCGGACACTTATGTGAAAGGGGGCTGGTGCTGATGGTTACATATGGAGATCTTTTTACCTTTGTAATTATGCTTTGTGCAGTTGTAACTCTTGTTATCAATTTAATGCATAAAAAATAGCGCCCCTGCTCTGGTAAAGTAAGGCGCTATTTTTTAGTTACTACTCTATCCGGCGGTCAGGTGTGCACTGACCAACGGTTCTCTTGTTAAGTACATTATATCTATTCATATACTTTTTGTCAAACAGATATTACATATATTTCAACAAAGGAGCATCCATATGGCACGAAAGAGAACTAATCTAATCGGCAACACTCCGTCTGTACGCGAAACAAAAGTCGCTATATATATTCGAGTTTCTACCATTCATCAGGTAGACAAAGACTCTATCCCCATGCAGAAAAAGGATTTAATTGCATACTGCCAGCTCATCCTCGGAACCGATAATTATGAAATTTTTGAAGATGCAGGGTATTCTGGAAAAAATACAGACAGACCAGCATTTCAGAATATGATGGGGAGAATCCGAAAGGGCGAATTCACTCATGTTCTGGTTTGGAAAATAGACAGGGTATCCAGAAATCTATTGGACTTTGCGGAAATGTATGAGGAGCTGCGTTCGCTACGTGTAACCTTTGTAAGTAAGAACGAACAATTTGATACCTCAACTGCAATCGGAGAAGCCATGTTGAAAATCATATTGGTTTTTGCCGAGCTGGAAAGAAACATGACATCTGAGCGAGTAACGGCAACTATGATATCAAGAGCTAATAGCGGCCAATGGAACGGTGGACGCATTCCTTTTGGATATAGTTATGATCCTAAAGAAAAAGTCTTTTCCATACGTGAAGACGAAGCCTCCATTTGCCGTGAATTAAAAGATCTTTATCTGCTTAATCGGTCACTTGCTTATGTCAGCAGAGCTTTGAACGAAAAAGGATATAAAACACGAGCTGGGGTAAGCTGGTCCCCTCATTCAGTATGGATCATCGCCTCAAGCCCTTTTTATGCAGGAATCTACCGATATAATCGATATAAGGGAGTAGAAAGCAGAACAATCAACCCGGAAGAAGAATGGGTTATGATTCAAAATCACCATCCGGCAATATTTACATTGGAAGAGCATCAAGCAATGAGAAGTATTATGAAATCTAACAAACGAAATATGGACAATCTTCCAGGAAGGGTTCATCTTTCTACAAAAACACATATCTTCCAAGGAATTATGTATTGTGATAAATGTGGCAGTAAGATGGTGTCTACCCCTGGCAGACTTCATGTTGATGGATATCGTACTTCAAACTACGGTTGTCCTTTAAGACGCAACACTAAAAAATGTAATAATCCTACTGTAAATGATATCGTCATAGGTGAATTCGTTATCAATTACATTCTGAATATGCTCAACGCCAAGAAAACATTTTCTACAATAAATACGCCAGATGAATTGAACGCTGCTCTTTTATCCGGATCTGTTTTCTCCGAAGTATCTTCTGTTGAAGAAAATGGGCTTAATAGCTTTTTTAATCTCCTGTCAAGATATGGTTCTGACAGATCTTATATTTTTTCAGTCAAGAACCCGCGAAAGAAAAAGGCAGCTGTTGATCCGGAACTTTCAAAACTCAGAAAAGAAAAAGAAAAGCAGGAGCGAGCACTCCAGCGTTTACAGGACCTTTATTTATATTCTGAGACTTCCATGTCGGAAAAAGATTTTATCATTCGGAAAAGTGAAATCTCATCTCATTTAGATAATATCAACAGGCAATTGGGGCTTATGACGCAAGATCAAGCCTCCTTCCTTTCAGATGAGGAATTTATTAAGCAAGCCAGTCATTTACTGATTCAAAAAGAATTAAAAAATAAAAAATATATCTATTTCAAAAAACTGGTCAGCACTGTGGATCCAGATATTTTAAAAGCATATATGGAAACTATTCTCGACTCCATCTACACAGCCGACGGAAAGATTACTGCTATTACATTCAAAAATGGGCTAACTCATAGATTCATATATAAAGACAAGTAATTGGTTCTAAATGCCAAAAGCCGGGAAATCGCTCCCGGCTTTCTATGTTTTATGGTATCTAACAAATGTTAGAAAACGGTGTCATATCAGAATCATGGCATCTCCAAAAGAGAAAAATCTGTACTTTTCCTGCACTGCAGTCTCATAGGCATGCATGATATTCTCCTTGCCTGCCAGCGCAGACACCAACATCACAAGTGTGGATTCCGGCAGGTGGAAGTTTGTAATCAGGGCATCGATCATTTTAAAATGATAGCCCGGATAGATAAAGATTTCTGTCCATCCGCTTCCGGATTTCAGAATTCCATCTTCTCCTGTTGCAGATTCCAGTGTTCTGCAACTTGTGGTTCCTACTGCTATTACACGTTTACCTGCCTTCTTTGTGTCATTGATCAGCTTTGCCTGATCCTCCTCTACTATGTAGAATTCGGAATGCATATGGTGGCTTTCCACGTCATCTACTTTGACAGGGCGGAAAGTTCCGAGACCTACATGAAGAGTCACATGAGCGATATTGACACCTTTTTCCTTTACTTTTTCAAGAAGCTCTTTAGTAAAGTGCAATCCTGCTGTCGGTGCTGCTGCGGAGCCTTCGTTCTTTGCATAAACTGTCTGATAACGGTTCTTATCTTTCAGTTTATGTGTAATATAAGGCGGCAGAGGCATTTCGCCAAGCTGATCCAGGATTTCCTCAAAGATTCCTTCATAATGGAACTGGATCAGACGGTTTCCCTCGTCCACCACATCAATGATCTCACCTTTTAAAATACCATTTCCAAATGTGATCTTAGCACCCGGGCGTGCCTTCTTTCCGGGTTTTACCAGACACTCCCAGATATCATTCTCTCTTCGCTTCAGAAGCAGGATCTCGATCAGTGCTCCTGTTTCTTCTTTATGTCCGTATAACCGGGCAGGGATTACCTTTGTATCGTTGATGACCAGGCAGTCTCCCTCTTCCATATAATCCAGAACATCTGTGAAATGGCGATGCTCAATGCTGCCATCTTTTAAAGACAGATGCATCAGTCTGGAAGAACTTCTGTCCTCCAGAGGATCCTGAGCGATCAGTTCCTGAGGAAGGTCATAATAAAAATCTGATGTTTTCATTTTATCTGCTCCTCTTCTTCCTTCCACTGTTTCCTTAACTGGCGCACATAGTTCCATTCTTTGTTTGTCAGATCAGCTTTCTTAAGAAGATCCGGGCGTCTTTTTGCCGTGCGGTAAATTGACTGCTCTCTGCGCCACTTTTCTATGTTTGCATGATGACCGGACATAAGAACCTCCGGTACCTTTTTGCCATGCCACTCTTTCGGACGGCTGTACTGCGGATACTCCAGAAGGTTTCCTGCAAAGGATTCTGTCTCACCGGACTCCTGATTGTTCAGTACACCCGGAACCATTCTTGAAATGGAATCCATCATGACCATTGCAGGAAGTTCGCCGCCTGTAAGCACGTAATCTCCGATAGACACGTAATCTGTGACGATTTCCTCCAGAACACGCTCATCAATTCCCTCATAGTGTCCACAAAGGAATACCAGATCCTCTTCCTGCGCCATTTCTCTGGCCATAGCCTGGTTAAATACCTGCCCCTGCGGAGTCAGATATACAACTCTTGGCTTTTTTGCCGTACGGTTTGCAATCGCCTCATAAGCAAGGTAAACCGGTTCTGCCTGCATCAGCATTCCGGCACCGCCGCCATAGGTATAATCATCCACTTTCTGGTGCTTATTGAATGCATAATCACGAATGTTCACTGCCTCCAGTGTGAGGAGACCTTTTGTGATCGCACGTCCGGTAATGCTGGTATTCATACCATTTTCAATCATCTCCGGAAACAGGGTTAAAACATGAAAATTCATTTATATTAATCCTTTCATCAGATGAATGGTCATTACATTCTTCTCCACATCCACATCAAGGATACATTCCCTGATAGCAGGGAGCAGAATTTCTTCGCCTTTGGCATCCTCTACTACATAGACATCATTAGCGCCTGTTTCCATTACATCTTTCAGAGTTCCAAATTTGCTTCCGTCTTCGAGAACTACATCCATACCGATCAGGTCTGCAATGTAATATTCATCTTCTTCCAGCTCCTGCGCTTCTTCTCTCGGGATCCAGAGTTCTCTTTTTTTATACATCTCTATATCATTAATATTATCAATTCCCCTGAATTTCAGGATTACAAGGTTCTTGAAATACTTAACATTCTCTATTTCAAGCTTTCTTTTCTCTCTGCCTGTGTCAAGCAGAACATATTCCAGATCCAGAAATCTGTCTGCATCTGTGGTAGGATATACTTTTACTTCCCCGCGTATTCCGTGTGTCGTGGTGATCACACCAACTTTTAATAAATCTTCCATCTGCTGACTCCTATAATTTTCATATCATACGTCATTTGCATTCTGCTTTTATGCCTGCTCACAGCGAATGCTGATCCATATTCCAAATCCGCTTAAACCCAAATCAGGAGCCATGGGATGTTCCACAGCTCCTGACCCTTATTTTCATTGCAGAATATCTACAATCACTTTTTTGCTGCTTTTTGAAGAAGCTGCTTTTACCACAGTTCGGATCGCTTTCGCAATTCTTCCCTGCCGTCCGATAACCTTGCCCATGTCAGCAGGTCCGACTTTCAGTTCAACGATGATCGCGTCTTCCTTTTCTGTCTCAGTAACAACTACTTCATCCGGATTTTCAACAAGAGATTTTGCAATTACTTCCACTAATTCTTTCATTACATACCTCCCTGACCCGTCCCCTACGGACGCTGCAGAAATACCTTATCCTGGTATATCTGAATTATTTTTCAATTCCGGCATCTTTGAGGATTTTTGCTACAACATCTGTAGGCTGAGCTCCTGCTGCAAGCCATTTTTTAGCTGCTTCTTCATCAACTGTTACAGCGCTTGGCTCAAGGTTTGGATCGTATGTTCCGATTTCTTCGATACATCTTCCATCACGTTTGCAACGGGAATCTGCAACTACGATTCTATAAAAAGGTGCTTTCTTCTGTCCCATTCTTCTTAATCTGATTTTAACTGCCATTGTTTCTTTTCCTCCATTAAATAAAATATATTGTTTTCTTATGTTATATTACTGTTCAGCTATGAAACAGTAACTTTTATGTCAAAGCGTTATCCGCTTCGCTAACTTCTCAATTACAGTCCGAACGGAAGTTTAAATCCACCGCCGCGCTTACCAGCTTTTCCGCCCATAAGACCAGGCATCTGTTTCATCATCTTCTTGCTCTGCTCAAACTGTTTCACCAGACGGTTTACTTCAGAGACATCTACTCCTGCACCTCTGGCAATACGGTTCTTTCTGGAAATGTTCAGGATTGACGGATTACTTCTCTCCTGAGGTGTCATGGAAAGGATAATTGACTTGGTTCTGTCCATGGCTTTCTCATCGATCATTCCCTCAATATCCTTCATCTTACCGCCCATACCCGGAAGCATATTCAGGATACTGCCGATACCGCCCATCTTGTTCATCTGTTCCATACTGGTAAGGTAATCGTTGAAGTCAAAGTCCATTTTCTTTAACTTCTTCTGCATGTCCTGCGCCTGTTCTTTATCGATGGAAGCTTCTGCTTTCTCGATCAGGCTCATGACATCACCCATACCAAGGATTCTGGAAGCCATACGTTCCGGATAGAACTGCTCCAGATCAGAAAGTTTCTCGCCCATACCTACATACAGAATAGGCTTACCGGTTACTGCCTTGATAGAAAGGGCTGCACCGCCTCGGGTATCACCATCCATCTTGGTAAGAATGACACCGTCGATTCCTACTTTATCAGCAAATGTGCTTGCCACATTTACCGCATCCTGTCCGGTCATCGCATCTACAATGAGGATGGTTGCATCTACCTGAATGTTCGCCTTGATATCTGCAAGTTCCTGCATCATATCTTCATCAACATGAAGACGACCAGCTGTATCGATAAGTACGACATTCTGCTGATTTGCCTTCGCATGCTCTATGGCTGCTTTCGCAATATCCACAGGCTTCTGCTTATCTCCCATGGAAAATACTTCCACGCCCTGTTTCTCGCCGTTGACCTGCAGCTGTGTGATAGCCGCCGGACGGTAAACATCGCAGGCTACTAAAAGAGGTTTCTTACCTTTGGATTTCAGCTTACCTGCAAGCTTCGCAACTGTGGTGGTCTTACCTGCACCCTGCAGACCTGCCATCATGAACACTGTGATCTCATTTCCCGGGCGAAGAGGCAGATCTGTTGTCTCACTTCCCATTAATTTCACAAGTTCATCATTAACAATCTTGATCACCATCTGACCCGGATTCAGACCGCTCATAACGTCCTGTCCGATTGCCTGCTCCTGTACAGATTTAGTAAACTGCTTCACAACCTTAAAGTTTACGTCTGCCTCTAACAGAGCCATCTTTACTTCCTTAAGGGCAAGCTTAACGTCCTCCTCTGTCAGGCGGCCCTTGCTTCGCAACTTCTTAAATACATTCTGCAGTTTATCTGTCAAGCTTTCAAATGCCATATGTTATAACTCCTCTAAAATCTCATTGGAAATATTTACAATTTCATCGGAATGATATTCCCGGGCAAGTACACGGATCTGCTTTACCTGTGCCCGTATATTCAGGAATTTCTCTACAAGATGAAGCTTCTGTTCATACTCTTCAAGGGTCTTGTTGCATCTCTTGATCATATCATGCACACCCTGTCTGCTGATGCCCAGATCCTCTGCGACTTCACTCAGCGAGTAATCCTCCAGCACCACGCTCTCATAAACCTGCTGCTGTCTCTCTGTCAGAAGTTCTCCATAAAAATCATATAAATAACCTTGCTCTACAAACTTCTCCATCTGTAATCACCTTGGCTATCATACACGATTCCGGCATGCCTGTCAAGGGTTTTTGCTTTACAATTTTATTTTTTCCTGAATTTCACAAAAAAAGGCCGGAAAAGCACTTTTCTGCTGGGTTTTGCAGGCTTTTCCGACCTTTGTTATTCTATTTACTTCTTATTAATAAGTCTTATGCTTCGATCAAAACATTTCCTTTGTCATTTTATCGATTTCCTTATCCACTGCCTCATATACACCTGGGATACATGAGAAATTCAGGCCATGAGTGGTGCACGGAATAAAATAAAGCTTACCACAGTCTCTGCAAAGCTGATCTGTTGACTCTTCGATCATTTCCTGATTCCAATCAAAGCGATCTACTTTACCGTTATCGATACCACCCATAAATGTGATATCTTTTCCATATTCTTTGATCAGCTTCGGAAGATCATTAACAGACATACAGCCCTGCCATACATCAATTCCCATCTCGATCATTGTCGGAACCAGTGTTGCACTGTAGCTGTCATTATGGTGGATGATCAGTTCAACACCATGATCATGGTAATATCCGTAAATACGTTTGTAAGAATCCATAAAGAACTCACGGAACATATCCACACTGATAAATGTAGACTTCTGTGTTCCCCAGTCATCATGATGGAAGACAACATCCGGTTTCATATAGGTGCAGACCTGCTCTGCCCATTTCAGTTCCCACTCTGTAATATATTCGATCAGTTCATGCATGGCTTCCGGCTCTTCGTAGAAATTGATCATGGTATTCTGGATCTCACAGAGATAATGGCACATCTCAAAAACTCCAGGTGCAACCATTGCAGTAACCATGGTTTCATTCCGGTCAATTCCGGCAACTGTCTCCTGGCATTCTTTCCAGTCCTCTGCCGTGTAGTTGATGTCCGGTGCCTTTACATATTTTTTCCACTCTGCGACGTCCGGACATACCAGATGCTCCGGATCATGGAGCGGAAACGCTCCCGGTGTTCCTGCAGGCCAGGAATTATAATATCCCCATCCGCATTTTACTGTTGGTGCACCAGGTCCTTCCGGCATCATAGGATACTTCGTCTGATATGGAGTATTCAGAACAAATGTCAGTCCCTCATACTGTTTTACAAAACGATCCGGATTTCCTCCGCGGATCACTTCCAGCATATTTTGTCTTTTTGTTAACATAAACGCACCTCCTCTACGTTATTATGCAGGAAAGCCTTTTTTCCGCACTTGTTTTGCCACACCCCAACATAAAAGGCTTGTTTCTGCACTTGTTTTTTCCTTATGATTCTATTATACTGTAAATCAAAAGAATCACAATTCCACATAATATGGCTATTATTCCTGTTTTTTCCTACAAAATATAGGAAGGAGGATTTTCCTTGAAACTCAGTGCAAAACTCATCTGCTATCATTTACAGAAATCTTTTCCCCTGCATACATCCAGGCTGGATACATCCCCCACCCTTTCCTGCCCTTCCCACTTTGAAAAGAACACCTCTCTTCAGGATGGGCGTGTTTACCTTATCACAGATCCGGATTTTCAGCTCACTTTTCATCATCCCAAAAATATTCTGTTCCTGATGATTGGAAAAATCTATCAGAACTACGAATTAACTCAGCCAAACATGTGTATCATCCCTGAAGATATTCCAGTCAATATTGTCTTTAACAGGATTCAGGATATTTTTATCCTCTATGATCAGTGGAATCAGTCCCTGATGGATTCCCGTCTCCGGAACGCATCTATCCAGGAGCTTCTGGATCTTACAGCTTCCATTATTCCCAATCCAATGATGCTGATCGGTATGGATTTTACTATCATTGCCTCCAGAGACTGGAATCTAAGTGATCTTTCCAATTCTGTTTTGGGTTCCACTGAAAATTCCTGGGCTATTGTGGACAGCCTGAAGCAGGATCCTCATTACGAAGAGGCTTTTTATAAAACCGGATATTTTTATTATCCGGGAAATGGCCTTACTGCTCCTTCTCTTTGCGTAAATATCTCCAATAATGATAAAGCAGTATACAGGCTGATGTTTTCCGAAGGTGAGGTTCCCCTGGATGATACGTTTGGTTTTGTTCTGGAGTACCTTTCCCAGATGGTATCCCATGCACTTTCTACAGGAATCATGCACAGCCGGGATAAAGCTTTTCCTCTGCATCAGATTTTTATGTCCATTCTGACTGATCCCGGAGCTGATTATGTAAAAATCAGTCAGCGGCTGACAAATGTGGGATGGCTTTCTTCCCATATGTATCAATGCATCCTGATCCAGACCGGACTGATCGACCAGAAAAATCTGACCCTTAATGCCATCTGCAACTATCTGGAAAACACAATTCCCGCCAGCTGTGCCACGGAACATAAGGGCAATGCTGTGCTTTTTATCAATCTGGATCTCTGCACTCTGACTATCCATGAGATTTCCGATAAGATCGAGGGCTTTATCAAAAGCAGCATGTTAAGCGCCGGATACAGCCGGAAGATGCTTGGACATTTCAATTTCCACCGTCAATACACACAGGCTTCTGTCACCTTGCAGGTCGGCAAACGCAAAAATCCCGCAGAAAGTATCCACTATTTTGACTCCATTGCTCTGCCCTATATCCTGGAACAGGCTACCAGAAAGCTTCCTGCTTACATGATCTGTCACGAAAAGCTTCTGTCAATGAAATACAAGGATGAGGCAAAGCAATCTCATCTCTATGAAACACTGCGTTGTTTTCTGGAGCATAACCAGAACATTTCTCACACTGCCAGCGCTTTATTTATCCATAGAAGCACTCTTCTTTATCGTCTGGATAAGATCAAAGCTTTTCTGGATTCAGACCTTACAGACAGAAGCGAGATCCTGTATCTGCTGCTTTCTTTTCATCTGATGGATATGGAGGAAGAAAATCAGAATGCAA
>ENA-OPAC01000499-OPAC01000499.1-human-gut-metagenome-genome-assembly--contig:-NODE-499-length-21934-cov-4.357329_pt1 | contig 21934 bp, 8 predicted proteins | sample MGYA00241052_ERZ501420 | MGnify/ENA primary metagenome ERZ501420 (study PRJEB25962, sample SAMEA2042513) | human gut metagenome | biome: human gut; feature: human-associated habitat; material: faeces... | reverse complement strand
AGGCAATCTGGAATGAATTTTGGCTACGTTACTGTGAACGGAGTGAACAGTAACGTATGGAGCAGGAAAACTGTTCGGCAAAATAAGAATATTTTTTTCAGGGGAGTTATGACGAAAGAATGAAGAGAGTAATCACATATGGCACTTTTGATCTTTTTCATAAAGGCCACTACAATATTATCAAAAGAGCAAAAGCACTTGGTGATTATCTGATCGTAGGTGTCACAAGTGAGAGCTTTGACATTGAGCGGGGCAAACTCAATGTGCGGGACAGCCTCATTAAGAGAATCGAGAATGTGCGAAGGACGGGGCTGGCAGATGAGATCATCATTGAAGAATATCAGGGACAGAAGGTCAATGACATCATTAAGTATGATATTGATGTCCTGGTGGTAGGATCTGACTGGAGAGGGAAATTCGATTACCTTAAGAACTACTGTGATGTAGTTTATCTGGAAAGGACCAAGAATATTTCCAGTACAAAGCTTCGCAGTGAAGGTGTTATCTTTAATATGGGAATCGTGACGGATGATATCCGGGATAATGATTTTGTGGAGGAATCCAAATATGTCAGCGGAGTTCATGTGGAACGTGTATTCAGCGAGGATCACGAGACTGCACAGAGATTCTGTGATAAATATGAGTTAGGTTCCTGCTGGAACAGCTATGATGAATTTCTGGCAGATGTAGATATTGTTTATATCAAGACATCGCTGAACCGGAGAGCAGAATATATCGAGCGAGCGCTGAAAAAAGGAAAATATGTGATCAGTGATTCGCCCATGACACTTTCCTCAGAGAAACTGCGCTACCTGTTTCAGGTGGCAAGGGAGAACAATGTGGTTCTCATTGAACGGACCACACTGGTCTACCTGCGGGCGTTTAATCAGCTGGTATGGCTAGTACACAGTAACCTGGTGGGAGATCTGGTAAGTGTCAAATGTGCAATCTCCCAGGATGATTTCGAGGGCGGCAGGACTTTTAATGAGACGGTCTGCACAGCTATCTGCGCAGTACTGAAACTGCTGGGAAAAAAATGCCAGGATATCAACACCAATGCGGTCCGCAATCAGGAAGGCCGTTTTGTATATGATATGATTTCCATGAAATACGCCGGTGCACTGGCGACTATTGAGATCGGAACAACGGTTGACATTGAGAATGAACTTGTGATTATCGGAAGCAACGGCAGGGTAACTATCCCTAATGACTGGTGGAACACCGGATACTTTGAAGCCAATATTTCAGGAAAAGAATTTCTGAAAAGGTACAGCTTTAACTTCGAGGGAAATGGTTTCCGCTATCTGCTGCAGGAGCTGATGATTATGATCAGAGACAAACGGACAGAATGTACCCGGCTTTTCTATGATGAGTCGGTAAAAATAATAGAAATTTTGGAAACAATCAACAGAAAGGACAATTCATGACGGAGAAACAGAAATACCTCCTGAAGCTTTTCAGGGAGGTTGATGAAATCTGCAGAGAACATAACCTCAGATACGTGCTGGCAGGAGGCTCCCTGATCGGAGCTCTCAGACATGAGGGATTTGTTCCCTGGGATGATGATGTAGACCTTTATATGCCACGTCCGGACTGGGAGAAATTCATAGAGATATGCAAAACAGAACTCCCGCCTGACAGAGAGATACAGTGTTCGGAGGTGGACAGAAACTATACAAATTCATTTCCGCGCTACGCATCCACCAATACCTGTGCCATCCATAAGAGCCAGATTATCGGGAAGGACTGCGGCGGAGAAATCATAGACATTCTTACACTGGATCCTATTCCGGCTGACGACAAAGAATACGAGAAATATAGAACACACATGATGATCTACTCAGATCTTATCAATATTTCTGTAGGCTACAGCGACCGCTGGGAGATACCTGCATCCATGTATCTGAAGTATCTTTTTTCTTATATTTTTCTTGGCAAAAAAAGGACACTGGCAAAGCTTGAGAAGATCATGTTCTCTTATAAAGAAGAGGAATGTGACCGTTATGCCATGCGCTGGGGCGGCTGCCCGTTTCTTTTTGATAAGGATATGATGTTCCCTGTAAAGGAGGGCATCTTTGAGGGAAAAAAGGCAATGATCCCAAATAAGTGCAGTGACTATCTGATCTGGCATTATGGAGACGAGTGGTCATATATGCCTCCTCATGATAAGAGGGAGGGTCATGTAGCAGTGTGTGTAGATGATCTTCCTTATCAGGAGCTACGTGAAGAATACATGCCGAAGATCAATAAGGAAAGATTGCGCTGGGACAGTGTGTTCCGAAAGTTCTACAATATGCGCATTGCGAAAAAAAGCCATAAGGTCCGCCAGGATGGGCTTGCAATGAAAGCCCGCGCTGTTGCACTGGACCTGCAGAGAGCGATCGATGAATCAGGACTTAAGATCAGAGAGCTGGTGGAAAGCAGATCTTTCCGTAAGCTGAGTGCACTTTTTGGCTCTTATTATAAGAATCAGCTTAGTGCTGACTTTATCGGAAGAGAAGACTATACCAACATTTATGCTTTTTATCATCCAACACTTGTGGAGATACCTGACGATGTATTCTATGCGGCAATGCTTACTCTGTTTTATACAGAACGTGTGTCAAAGGCATATCGGATGATGCAGGTCCGTCAGCAGCTTGACCATCTGAGTCCTGAGATGGAGGGACTGAAAGAAGATATTGAGTTTTTCAGGAAAGCTGCGGATTATTATGAATTCCATCGGATAAAGGAGGCAGAACAGATCGTCAATGAGCTTCTGAAGAAATATCCGGGACATCCGGGATTTATGAAATTTAAGTGCAGGTTCCTGATGGAGGATGCGGGAGAGAACCGGATCGAAGCAGAACGTTTTCTTGATAAGGCTCTTAAGATGTTTCCTGAGGATGGTTATTTCCTGAAATATAAGGCAGATATCTTCTGGATGGATGGCGAGATGCAGAAAGCGGCAGAGCTTTATCTTCAGGTAAAGAATAAGACAACTAACGGAATTGTATGGATGGAGATGGACAGATTCTTCAGAGGATACAAATCTGAAATCCTGAAAAGCTGTGAAGAGCTTATTGCAAACCACAACAAGAAGGAGGCTCTCGCATTGATGGAGCTGTGGAGTCGTCTGATACCTGAGGATGATGATATCCAGGGAGCATTATATCTGGCAAAAACAGTGTGTGCACGTACGCAGAGCGAGATAGAGAAAGAAATCGGTGAAATCCGGGCTGTGATCGGCACACAGATGATCACGCCAGTCAGTGTGGAGAAAAATCCGGGAAAAAGCAGAAAACAGATAAAATCAGATGAAACATCGGCTGATGATGTGAATAAAAAAGTATCAGATCCGTCAGCAGAAACTGAAGAAGTTAAAGCACTGGCGGATATACAGGTTAAAGTTTCAGAAGAACATAAGATGTACAGGAAAGCTCTTACAAGAGCATGGAAGCGGCTGGGGTATTCCGATGAGCTTGCAGAACTGCGCACCCAGATCATCTGTACAGGTGAGGAGAGCGAACTGGAGTGGCTTGCAGAACAGGTACGAAACCGTCAGTTTCGCAGAGAAGAGAAAGCCTGCGCTTATAAGCTGGTGGGTGATGTCAGGATGAAACAGGGACAGACCAGGGAGGCTTTTGCAAATTATAAGAAAGCACTGGAATATGAGATGCCTTCTTATGTAAGAACAGAGCTGTACCGTATTTTTATCAATGATCTGAACGATGGCAGCAGACAGGCGAAAAGCTTTGGAAAGAAGACGGATATTACAGTTGTGCTTGATAAATGGCTTGATAAATATGAAAGTATTGAAGATATTAAGAAGATCGTGCAGACTGTAACTGTTAAGTGACATCAATAGAAATGGAGTAAAGAGTTGAACAAAAAACAAAAGGTGATTTTATCATTATTACAGGAAATCGATGAAATATGCCGCCGGAATAAAATAGAATATTACCTCTCTCCACGACTGACACTCTGCGCAGTGGAAGGGCATCCTTTCCCACAGAATCCCATGTTTGGAGTTGTGTTGATGAAAACAGCGGATATGGAACGGTTCCGTCTGGCTGTGGATGAAGATCCAAGGGAAAAGAGAGCACTGGAATCCATGAAGAGCCACAAATGGTTCTCAGGATTTTATCTGAGATACACCAATACAGATACTCTGTGCCTGAATCTGGACAACACCAGAGACTACGCATTCCCGGGAATAGGAGTCAATATTTTTCCGCTCAGAACGCCGGCAGCTTCTGTAAAAGCAGAACGCAGATTATCCAGAGATGAGAATGCATGGACAGAGCTCTGTCATATCAACTATGCAGATAGAAATTTCAGGAGCAGGGTGAACCGTACAATTATGCGGTTGCAGTGCATGATAACCGGGCGCCAGGGACAGGCGGCACATTTGTATGACAGGCTTGTCAGATCCTGCCAGCAGCCCGGAGCAAATAAATATATCCTCAAAAGAAGAAAACAGACTACCATTTTCCCTGCAGAAATTTTTGCAGAGAGTAAACGTGTCACTCTGGAAGGTGCAGAACTCCAGGTTCCGGCAAAAACCGCAGAGTATCTCACTATAAGCTATGGAAAGAATTATAAAGATGCAAAGGAACCCCGCTATGTGACACCCATTGCGCTGGCAGTCAGTGCGAGGGTAAGCTATACACAGTTCTGGAAAGAATCCGGAAACTTTGAGAAATACTGTAAAGAGCGAATGAAAAATGCCCGCAAACTTGCCAGAAGCAGGCGGCACAAAGACTACTTCAATGAATGCTGGGATTATGTAGAGTTCTGTGGGGAGCGCATGAATCTGGGTGTTTCCTATGAGAAGCAGAAAGACTACATTAAGAACTTGTATAAGAATGAAGATTATATGACACTTGAGAGGGTATTTCGTCCCTATTTCAAGATGATGCAGAAGAGTCTGCAGAAGAACGAACTCTTTGCAGAGGACGAAGAGATTTTTGACATTTATGTAGACGTACTAGAGAAAACAGGAAAGACAGTACAGAGAAGTAAGATCGGCACGCTGATCTGACGGGAGGGAACATGAAACTTTCAGATTATATTGTTACGTTTTTGCAGAAAAAAGGAATCCGCCATTTCTTCGGCTATCAGGGAACCATGATCGCACATCTGGTAGACTCCATTGAGAGAAATCCGGAGACAGAGAATCATTCCGGTTACAATGAACAGGGGGCAGCTTTCGCAGCCTGCGGATACGCACAGGCGAAGGAAGAATGTGCCTGCGCCTATGCTACCAGCGGACCGGGAGCCATCAACCTTCTGAGTGGTGTGGCAGATGCCTATTATGATTCCCTGCCTGTGATCTTTCTCACAGGACAGCTGAACACTTATGAGTATTCAGGGATTAAGGGGCTGCGTCAGCAGGGATTCCAGGAGACAGATATTGTGGCAATGGCGAAACCGATTACCAAATATGCTGTTCAGATACGAAACCCTGAGGACATTGTGGAGGAATTAAATAAAGCATACCATATTGCAACCACAGGACGCAGAGGACCGGTGCTCATCGATCTTCCCATGAATATCCAGAGAAGTGAAGTGGAGAATCCGGTCTATGACATGACTTTTGAGGACAAACATACAGATGCAGCTGCAGCACAGCAGGCGGCAGATACGATTCTGGAAGCACTGGAACAGGCAAAACGTCCGGTGATCATGCTGGGCCATGGCGTGGACAGCAGCTTCAGCCAGCAGAAACTGATCCGCTTTGCACAGAAGAGACAGATTCCGATCATCACCAGCGTTCTGGCGAAATCAGTTCTGGGATACGACCATCCGCTGAATTTCGGGTGCATCGGCGGTGCCTATGGACACCGTTATGCAAATATGATCGCCAATGCAAAAAGCGATCTGCTTCTCTGCTTTGGCATTTCTCTGTGTACCAGGCAGATCGGAACCAAAGTACATGAATTTGCCAGAGGTGCAAAGATCATACGTATAGATATTGATCCATACAATCTTCAGAGAGATATCCATGAGAATGGTGAGAATGAGGTAAAGCTTCAGGCAGAGACAGGAGCAGTGATTGATTGTCTTGCAAAAGTGGATGATCCTGATATAGAGGGTGTAAGTGACTGGTTGAATGTCTGCACAGAGATTAAAGAAAATCTTCAGGCAGTTGATGATGCCACGCCGGAAAGATATCCGAACCGTATGATCGCAGACCTCAGTGATATGCTGGAGGATACCTCCGCGATCGCAGTGGATGTAGGACAGCATATGGTGTGGAGTTACCAGTCATTCAAGAATCATGAAGGACAGAAACTTCTCTTCTCCGGCGGACATGGAGCTATGGGCTACGGGCTTCCGGCAGCTATCGGAGCGTATTATGCAACCGGAAAACCGACCGCCTGCATCTGCGGAGACGGTGCACTCCAAATGAATATCCAGGAACTGGAGTGGGTGAAGAGAGAGAATCTTCCTGTTAAGATCATGGTTATGAATAATGAAGCACTTGGCATGATCCGTCACCTGCAGAGAGATTATTTTGACTGCCTGTTCGCAGGAACCACAGACGGCTGCGGTTTTGCTTCCTGTAATTTCGCAGAGGTGGCAAAGGCTTACGGCATTCCCGCACTGAGAATGCTCTGCGATGCAGTCAGAGAAGAAGCACCGGAATTTCTGGAAGGGGAAGGCCCGAAACTTCTGGAAGTTATGCTGGAGCATGGAACTTTTGCATATCCCAAGACCTGTCTGGGTGAACCGATCCATAATCAGCAGCCATATGCACCGAAGGAAGTTTATGACAGACTGATGGAATTGTAGGAGTGAAGAATATATTTCGGTAATGTGGAATATATAATATAGAAGGAATTTTTTTGCAGGCAGTCCGTTTTATGGAAGTGGGGAGACTCCCGCATGACAGAGAACAGATCTGTCTGTATTATAGATGAATAAAAAGAGGGAATACAAAATGAGCAAGGTAACAGTGATCACAGGCGGCACCTCCGGAATCGGACGCGGTATTGTGGAGAAGATACTGGCAAACTCAGCAGAAGATGATCTGATCTTTGCCACTTACGCTCACAATGCATATAAAGCCAATGAATTCTGGGACAGCCTGAAACCGGAAGACCAGGAGAAGCTTATTATTCTGAAAGCGGACATGTCTTCCTATGACGATATGATGAATTTCGTCGGAGAAGTAAAAGAGAAAGCAGGACACGTAGACTGGCTGATCAGCAATGCGGGAATCAGCACTTACGATAAATTTCAGGATTACACTTTCGAGGAATGGAATAAGATCGTAAATACCAACCTGTCTGTACCTGTATTTATGGTCAAAGAATTTATGCCTGTTATGACAGAGGGCGGAAGAGTACTCTTCATGGGTTCCTATGCAGGGCAGCAGGCATACTCCTCCTCTCTGGTATACGGCGTGACCAAGGCTGCCATCCACTTCCTTACCAAATCGCTGGTAAAGGAATTTGAGCCAAAAGGCATCACAGTCAATGCCATTGCCCCCGGTTTCATCCAGACGCCCTGGCATGAGAACCGCACACCGGAAAGCTACGAACGCATCAACCGCAAGATCGCACTGCACAGATTCGGTGAGATCAAAGACGTGGCAGATATGGCGTACAGTATACTTACCAATAACTACATGAATGGAAGTATTGTAGATATCCATGGAGGATATGATTACTTCTGACAGATTTAAAATATGAATCCCCGACAGATAAGATTACGAAAATTTCGTTTTTCCTGTCGGGGATTTTTGCATATTTCGGGAATTGTCCGACAGTTTAAACCATGGTATTATGAGGTAAAACAGGGAAGTTTTTTGAAAGAAGATTTTTATGTAAAAAATAAAATTATGTGACTGATTTGTGACCTGAGAAGATTATAATAATACCGAGAGAAGTCTGAAAATATTAAGAAGTTATAATAGAAGAAAGATTATTGATTTTGATAAAGTCCTCTGTGGAGTTTGCGAAAAGCAATAAGCAGTGGGAAGGGAGAAAGATTAGATGAATCAGGTAGTAATTGTACATTTTTTTGGAAAGTTCTGCCTGGAAACTGATATTGGATATCTGGACGAAGAGAAGATTCATTCCAAAAAGCTCATAACACTTCTGGCATTTTTTCTTCTGAACTATAACCGGATGATTCCGGCAGAAGAACTTGGAGAGCTGATGTGGGGAAATGGTGGTTCGTCCAATCCAATAGGCGCACTTAAAAATCTCATATACAGGCTGCGAAATATACTGAAACAGCTTGGAACTGCGGAGTACATAGTCCCACAGGCCGGCAGGTACGGCTGGAATAATGAAATAGAAATCTGCAGTGATGTGGAGAAATTTAAGTATTATGCAGAACAGACAAGAGAATCTGAAGGCAATACAGACCTTCGGATCAAAAAATACGAACAGGCATTGGCCTGCTATAAAAAGCCCTGCACCTCGATTCTTACATCGGAATCCTGGTTTGCAGTACGGTTCACATATTATCACTCAGTGTATCTGAGACTTGTAAATGAAGCGTGTGAACTGTGCAACAGTATGCAGGAATATGACAAAGTCCAGAAAATCTGCGGTCAGGTATTAGCCAATGATGAGCTCAGTGAGGATGCTCATTATTGGCTGATTAAAAACTGGATCGGACTGGGTAATACAGATAATGCACTGAAGCAATATGAAACAGCAGTAAAGATTCTGTATGAGAAACTGGGAACCTACAGTTCCCGGAAAATGCAGGAATTATATGATGAAATCCTGGGAATGAACCAGAACGCTTCCCAGGCAACGCTGGAAGATATCTACGGCGAAATACAGGAGCAGGATCCGGAGGGTGTTTTTTTCTGCGAATACACGGTATTCAGAGAAATCTACCGCCTGGAAGCCAGAAGAGCTTTGCGCGCCGGGATCACAGAATATGTTATGCTTCTTACCATTCGGCTGGATTTGCAGGATAAACAGGCAGATCCGGCCAGGATACAATATTACAGGAAAAAAGCCAGCACAAAACTCTGGCAGGTGTTGAAGAAATATCTGCGGATGGGAGATGTGGTTGCCAGGTACAGTGATGAGCAATACCTGGTAATGCTTCCTTATTGCAATTACGAATCTTCACAGAAAGTGGCGAGAAGAATTCTTTCCAATTTCAGAAAAGTAATGGGCAGTCAGAAAATAACTGTTAAGGTAGAAACAAGGGATGTTTCCATGGATTATGAACTTCCCCCGGAACGCAAAGGAGGTGTGACATGGTCACATGAGAAGAAGAGTAAGACGACAGAGACAATGATATAAACACACAGGACAGCTATCAAAAATTTATAATAAAATAAAAAAGACAGGAGGAATGGTTTATGGAAAAGACCAGAAAGTGGCGCAAAATACTTGCTATGATGCTGACAGTAGTTATGATGCTGCAGAATGCACAGTCAGTTATGGTATTTGCAGATGTCACAAATGAACAGATCGAACAGCGACTTGCCGGTAATCAGGGACAGACTGAAGAAACACAGCCGGCTCAGAGTCAGGTCGACACAAGAGCAAACGGAGAGGAGTATAAGACGCAATCCCAGGAAACGCAGGAAAATGGGAATGGCAGTACAGATATCGGAAGCCCGGAATCAGGAAACGCAACAACTGAGGCAAAGACTTCCAATGCAGATGTATCTGCAACCATTACCCAGAGCGTGTTCCAGGCAGATGTCAGTGGAACCACCTGCAACTTCGTGCAGATGACCGCTCAGATTACAAATAATGACGCTGAGAACCCTGCAACAGGCGTAAGCGTTAAAGCACTGCTTAATTCTGCACAGCTGAGTTGGGTAAACGGATACGGAACCGAAACAGCAGGTGTAGGTGCCTATGCGGTAGACAGCAACAACACAGCTGACCTTCCGGATGGAAGTGCCGACGGCTATGATCAGATTGTTATGTGGACTGACCAGACAATCGGCGCAGGTGAAACTGTTGCCTACCAGTTCGCAGCCCAGATCATCCCGGCAAGTCTGGATGGTGTAGTAAATGCGTGGTATGTGGATGGAACATCCTGCAGCTATACATGGGAGAATACGGAGATTCTTGTGCCTACACAGGCACCGGTGGAATCCACACCGGAAGTTGCCCCACCACAGACTGAACCGGAGGAAAAACCGGAAGTTAAACCGGAGGAGACTACACCGGAAGTGACAGAAGCACCGGAAGTAACCCCGACACCGGAAGTAGCAGAAGTCCCGGAAGCGACACCGACACCGGAAGTGACAGAAGTTCCGGAAGCGACACCGACACCGGAAGTGACAGAGGTCCCGGAAGCGACACCGATACCGGAAGTGACTGAAGTCCCGGAAGCAACACCGACACCGGAAACTACTCAGGCAGTTGATGATGACAAACAGGCAAAACTTGATGAGCAGAACAAATTGTTGGGACAAAGTAAGGATCGCCTTAAGATAAAAAAAGCTAAAGCTCCTAAGGCACAGGCAAATGATGCAGATACTGAAGATGACCAACCAACTGCTGTGAATGCTGATAAAAAGATGACACAGGAAAATTCCGAAGTTAATAGCTATCCTGGAGATTTGGAAACTTTTTTTCATGGCATTACTATGGAAATGAGAGATGCTTCTGGAAACTTAGTTACAGGATACAATCCAACTACAGATTTAACAGGTGGAAGCTTTTCTATTCATTTGCCATTTGGAGAAACGGTAACTCCTGAGAAGCAGATGGATTCAACACCTAATTTAAAGTATAAATTACCGGATACCTTAAACATTTCAGCGGATATTCCGTGGACTCCGTTGGCATGGAAAAGCACAACACCTCAATCAATACGGGATATATATGCTAATCCGGGATTTTTTATGGTAGATGGAACAACAAATACACTTTATATTCAGATGAATCCGGATTTAGTAAAGGATTATGATAATGTAGAAGGTACAGTTGATTTATCAGGAAGTTTCAAAAAAACATCTGGTCAAACAGAAGAAGTTACAATTGGTGATACAAAATGGACGTTAAAGTTTGATGATGCTATACTTAGTGCTTCTAAGAGTGTTTCCAGATATGATGAAAATGATGGTTTTACATTTACAATAGATGTTACATCATTTGGCAATCCTGCAGGTACGACGATAGAAGATACAATGGAGAAGAATCTTGTATTAACACCTAATTCAGTAGAAGTAAGTACTGATGGTGGAAATACTTGGAACTCGCTTACATATACAGCTCCAGACGAAAATAATAAGTTCACAATAAACTTATCTGATGAATTATTAAAGGCATCACAAGATGAAAATGGGAAAACGGTAAGTAAAAATATAAAAGTCAGATATAAAGCTACGATTAATTCTGAAAATATTGTACCAGGTACATCTGTAGATCAATTGGGAAATACAGCAGTTATTAAATATGATGGAAATAAGCAGACTCAACCTCTGAAAGCATATGGAAGCTACAAGATAGACTGGATAAGAAAAGCTGCTGGAACTTTTGAAAATGGCAGGATAAAATGGACATTAGTAGTTAACAAAGATGCAAAGGCAGATGTTAATGGTCTTGTTGTTACAGATACATTAGTTGGCACAGGTCTGAGATATGATAAGAGTTCAAAAATTGAAGTGTTTGTGGATAATGCTTCAACATCTAGTAAAGAATTAGGGTGGAATGATGTAACATATGGCCATAATAATAGTGGACAGGAAACATGGTCATATACAATTTCTGAATCCGGAAAGCATAAATATACTTTTGTGTATTATACATTAACAACACCTGGTTTAGACACAAAGCAATATGGAAATATAGGTGAAGTTTCAAAAGGTGCAAATACAGTTAAAACAGATGTTGTGTATGGACCAGGTAGCGGAAGCGAAGGAACAGATGGCATACTTTCTAAGAAATTTGTTACAACAAAAGATATAGATGGAAATAAATATGCCAAGTGGGAAGCAACTATCAAAGTTCCTGCTAATGGTTTGAAAAATGCAGTCTTTACTGATACCCTTTCAGATGGACATGTGTTTGTTACAAATGAGATAGGAGACACAGAACCTAAAATTAAAATTGAAGGTATAAATGCAGAAACGCGTGCAAAGACAAAGATTGCTTTAACTGATAATAATAAAGTAATGACAATTCTTTTTGGCAATTCAGAGAGTACTTCTGAATTGCCTTCAGGCGAGAACAATCAGGGGTATACTGTTACGATTACTTATTATACAAAGCTGGAAGTAGCAGAAGGAACAGTATCGAATGAAGCTAGAATAACTTCAACAACCAAAAATGAATTTGTTGATGCAGAAGAAGAGATAAAACCATATTCTTTTGGAAAATCTGGAAGTGTTAATAGTGAAAATTCCAGACTATTGGACTGGAGAATAACGTTAAGTAAAGGTTTGGGAGATATTGATGAAAACGCCTTGACAGTTACGGATACATTAACGGGAAAACATAGTTATTATAAAGATGGTACGGCCCATTTATATAGATGGACAGGAAATGCTGGAGAAGGAACACCTTCTGATCTCACATCTAAGGGCTTGACTGTGGATTCAAGTAATAAGAAAAAAGTTATATTTACTGTTAGTTATCCATTGTCTGATAAATATACTTGGACAATAGATTATCAGTCTGAAATTGACAATGGAGCTGGACAAAATGATACGTTATTTAGTAATAATGCAGTATTTACTCTGAATAATAAGCCAATAGGTGGGGAAAATGGAGTTACTGCCAGTATTGACACGAACGCGACTAGAATCGTAAAACATTTGCTTAATAAAGACGAGGTTAGCGTAGAAAATGCTTATAAAGCTAAGTATTCAGTTGAAGTAGACGGTTATACTTTGGATATTAAACAGGATCAGAATTATGAATATGTTATTAAAGATTATTCAGATACCAGTGTAAATATTCAGGAAAGTACAATTAAGGTAACTGATATAGAAAAACCCAACCAAGATGTCAAATTTGGATATGTATATAATAAAGATATACAGAAAGACGGTAAAAAGGTAAATGAGTTAATAGTATCTATTAATTCAACGGGACAGCATAAATATAAATTAAGTTATGTTGCCGTTATTAGTCCAAATGATGATTATAAAGTCGGAGCTGACAATAAACTTCATTATTCAAACTGGGCTGAATTCGCTGCCAAGACATCTAAAGATGATGCTGATGTAACAATTTCAGCTAATGGTTCTGCAGAAGGCGGAGTAACAGAAAAATATGTTACTATATATAAGATTGATAAACAGGATAATACCCCATTAAGCGGAGTAAAATTCCAGTTAGAGTGGTGGAATGGAACTGATTGGGTAGCTATTACTGATGTTGCCGAGACGGCTGGCGAGGGAACGGGCAAAGGAAAAATTACATTTGCACAGAATACTTCTAATTTACCGGATGGACTTGGAACTATTTGTGGAGTCAAAAAGGGGTTTGAGTTAAAGTCTGGTCAAAGATATAAATTTGTGGAAACTGAGGCACAGAACGGATATAAAATTTGTAAACCATGGGAATTTATATATGATAATGCTTCTGCTGCCGGTAATAAACTTTCTAATCAAGGTGAGCAGACAATACCAAATGAAAAAGTTATTTCTGTAAAAGTAATTAAGAATTGGAATGAACAGTCCGCTAATAATCCAACAAGTATTAATGTAACGCTTAAAGCAACTGTTAATGGAAATGATTATCCATTGACTAATGTTGAGACAGAAAAAACTTTACAGGCTAGTACGAATCCTCTGGTTAATTGGACATATACTTGGGATAATCTTCCAAAGTATGATAGTAACAACAATGAAATTAAATATGAGGTAGTAGAAGAGTCGAATACATTAGAAAAATATGATGCCACATATGATTATTCTCCGGACACAGAACAGAATGGAATTACTACCAGAACAATTACAATTACAAACTACAAAAAATCAAACAACACAAGCATTGATGTAACTAAAGTTTGGAATGACAATCATAATTCTGATGAAAGCCGTCCTGATAGTATATCAATGCAGTTATATAAGTCGGTTGATGGTGGTAAAACATGGAAAGCTGTTGGACAGGATCAGGAGTACAGTTATAATGTAAAAAATACGGATGGAACTGTTACTACTTGGACATATACATACAATGGAAAAATTGAATTAAAATCAAGAGATAAAAAAGGTAACAATGATGATGAATGGTACCATAGATGGGATTATCTTCCGGCGAAAACTGAAGCAGGAGTGACTATTTCGTATAAAGTAGAAGAAATATTAGATACCAATAATGGCACTAAGATAGTTGATTCAGATACAAACATTCCAAGTAAAAAAGATGGTAAATATTATAAACTAACAAGTGTTCAAAAAGAACCTGAGAATAATCCATCAAGTTATACATTTACTAATACTTATAAATATGAAAAAGTAAGTATTCCAGTAGAGAAAAAATGGAATACGAATGGAGATAGTTCTGCGAAAATTCCAGAGAGTATTAATGTAAAACTTGTTGCAACAGTTGAGGGCGGTAGTAATTTATCTCTTGCACAAATAACTGGAAAATCAAGTATTCAAGAAACGATACAATTAAATAAGAATTCTGACTGGAAGGATACAACAAGCTGGACAGATCTTGCGAAATGCTATAACGGAAAGGAAATTGTATATAGTGTGACGGAAGAGGGAACGCTTCCAAATGGCTGGAACCTTACAAGCAATAGCAAGGATAAAGACGGAACGTATGTTTTAACTAACACTTATTCAAATCTTATTTCTGTTTCAGCAACCAAAGTATGGGATGATAACAATAATCAGGATGGCAAACGCCCAAATAATGTTACATTTACATTGTATCGTCCGAAACTTAACGACAAGGGAACTTACGAAACTACAAACAAGGGAGAGAATGACATTATTATTGATAATGTGGTTTATACTCCATATGCAGCATCTGACGATAAGGCATCGAAAGTTTCCAATGGTGATAAGAAAAAGGTCCAATGGAATCCTGTAGAATGGAATAAGCTGGAACCAAAATGGGGATATGTATCTGGTGCTTCTGAAACACTTAAAGACACAGAGATTCCATATATAGTACGTGAGAATGAAGTAAATGATTATACAACAGAAATAAAGAATCCAGATAATAACAAAGCTTTTATCATTACTAACAAACATACACCTGAAACAACAACAATACGAGTAACTAAGAAATGGGAGGATAATAGTAATCAGGATAATAAACGTCCTGAAAGTATTACTGTAACATTAAAAGCTACTATATCTAAAGATGGGAAAACTCAGGACGTAACGAATAGCATTAAAGTACTTACGGGTAATAATTCTAAAAAATCCATGTCTGCTGATCCTAATGATCCTAAGGCTAATCAGTGGGGCTCGATTGAATGGACAAATCTTCCAGTGTACATGGATGGAAAAACAATTTCCTATTCAGTAGAAGAAGTATCAATTACTGATTATGAATCAGAAGTTACAGAGCCAACATACAATGATACAGATAAAGTCTATGAGGTAACTATTACAAATACTCATAAAGCAGATTTGGTTAGCAAAACTGCAACTAAAGTATGGAATGATGATTCTGACCGTGATGGTAACCGCCCGGATAAGGTAAGATTCCAACTCTATAAAGTTGTTAATGGAAAAGAAACAGCAGTTGAAAAAGATGGCAATGGTAAAAACGGTTCACAAATAGTAACAGTTACAGGTCAGAGTAATGCAGATATATGGACAGTGACCTGGGAGAAATTACCGAAGTTTGAGGACGGTACAGAGATTAAATACATTGTCAAAGAAATGAGTCTTACAGGTACAGGTGAAATTTCTAAAGAAGAATTAGGTAAATATAGTAAGGCTTCAAATAAGGATGGACTGACTATTACAAATACCTATAAACCAGAAACTGTAAATAAAACTGTTAAGAAATTATGGAACGATGGTAACAACGTCAGCAAGTTAAGAAGTGATATTGAAGTAACCCTGAAAGCACAGATTGATATTAGCAAAGATTCAAAGAATCCAGAGTTACAGTCTGTAGATGTAAGAAAGTATGATGAAAGTAAAAACACCTTTGTTGATGCAGAAGAAACACAAATCCTTAAATTAATTGATGGAGAAAGCGCAACATATACTTGGGAGAACTTACCGAAATATTGGCGTTGGACAGATGGAAAAACTTATCTGATTAAATATTCAGTGGAAGAAGTTGCAGATACAATTCCAAATGGGTATACTCCAGAATATTCTGAGGAACAAGATAATACATTTGTAATTACCAATAACTATACTCCAGAGACAACAAGTGTAGAAGTAAGTAAGATATGGAATGACAACAACAATTCAGATGGTGTTCGTCCGAAATCTATTAAACTTCAGTTGAAGGCAGACGGAAAAAACTCATATAATACATATGAACAGACATTGGACGCAAATGGTAAATGGGATGGAAAGAGTTGGACAACAGTTCCTCATGAACTTGGAATAGTAGAGGTAACACCTACGGATTATACTGTTTCTCCATGGATTATAACTCCGAATGAGTGGAAGAATCTTCCGAAATATCAGCTTGATGATGCGGGCAATAAGAAAGAAATTAAATATACTGTTGAAGAGGTTGATCTTGATAGCCATTATAAAATGACTTCAAATGAAGTTAATGGAAACAGAATAGAAATCGTCAATACACATGAAACGGATAAGATTTCTAAACAGTTAATTAAAACATGGTTTGATGATAAAGATGTTAAGCGGCCAACAGGAACTGTAGATTTTAAATTATATATGAAGGTTTATGACACTGCTAAAAAGGATTATACGGAAATGCTTCCTGTAGATGATGAAACATTTGAGAGTCTTGATCCTGATAATAAACAGAATGTTCTTCCAGTAACAAATAAACCAATTCAAAAGGTTTCTATTCCTGAGAAGGGCAAGGATGATGATACAGTTACCTGTTCATGGAATGATCTTCCGAAGAACTTTAACGGAAAACCAATCATATATGAAGTAAAAGAATTAAAAGTTCCTGATGGATATCAGGCAACAACGGTAACTAATACTTCTGATCATACAACAATTTACAATAGAACTGCTGAAATTGAAATAAGCAAAACAGATATTGCTGATACAGATGCAGAACTTCCTGGAGCAGAACTGAAAATTTTTGATGAAACTGGTGAAAACGTACTTGAGTCCTGGACATCTACAAATAAGGCACATAAGGTAACGGCAAATTTGGAAGCTGGTAAAACTTATATTCTTAGGGAAATTACAGCGCCTGATGGATATACTGTTGCAGCAGATGTGAAGTTTAAAGTAAATGAAGATGGTTCCATAACAAAAGTTGTTATGAAAGATAAACCGATTGAGGTTGTAATTTCAAAGACTGATGTTAGTGGAGAGAAGGAACTTGTTGGTGCTGAATTTAAGATTATTGATCCTGAGAAGTCAAAAGATGAAAAAGGATATTTGATTGACAGCTGGACCTCAGATGGAACAAAACACAGAGTTAGTACAACTAAGATAAAAACTGGTAAAGAATACAAGTTGATTGAAACAAAGGCTCCGAGTGGGTATACTCCGGCAGCGGAAATAATCTTTACAGTCAGTGCAGTTGGAGATGTACAGATAAATGGTCAGACGATGGCTGAACATTTAATTCAGGTAACAAATACTAAGAATGAAATTAGCTTTGCAAAACTGGATAAAACTACCAGCACTGAAGAAATTCCAGTATATGTAAAAGGTGCAGAACTGGAAGTCAGAACAAGTACAACAAACAAAGACAATAAAGTCATACCATCAGACACAATTGCAGTAACTGCAGATGGTGAAGAACTGAAATGGACATCAGAAGAATCACTGAAAACAGTAAATGGTCTTGCAGCAGGAAATTATTTCCTGGTTGAGACAAAAGCACCAGAAGGTTATAAACTTGCTGAGGCGGTACCATTTACAATAACTGCTCAAGAGGCTGGAACAGAAAATTCAGATCCGATTACAGTTAAAATGTATGATGAGAAGACAAATGTTTCTATTCTTAAGGTAGATAAAGAAGGTAAAGCCCTGAGTGGTGCAACACTTGAAATTCAGGATGCTTCTAAGAATCCAATCGAAGGACTGAGTTGGGTTACAGATGATAAAGCTCATGACATTACAGGTAAACTTACCAGTGGTCAGAAATATTATCTGGTTGAGACTAAGGCACCGGATGGTTATACAATTGCAGATCCAGTTGAATTTACACTGAATGATGATGGTGAGGTTGTTGTTAATGATAAAGTTGTTGAAAATGGTCAGATAACAATGAAAGACATCCAGACCAGTGTTACTATCAGTAAGAAGGCAATCACTGGTGAAGATTCTATTGGAGGAGCAAAACTTCAGATTCTTGATTCTGAAGGTAAAGAAGTAGTAAAAACCTGGGAAACTGAGGATAAGAAGGATAAAGTAGTTACCGGAGTGTTAAAAATTGGTGAGACATATACTCTTCATGAGGTAACACCGCCGGCCGGATATGCAAATGCAGACGATATCAAATTTGTTCTGACGGACAAAGGAGAAATTGTTATTAATGACAAAGTTGAATCCGCTGTAGTAATGCGAGATGCCAAACTTCAGATCAAGGTAAGCAAGAAGGATATCACCGATACAGATGAACTTCCGGGAGCAGTCCTTCAGATTCTGGATAAAGCAGATAACAGCGTGATTGCAGAGTGGAAAACTACAGACAAACCTGTAATCATTACAGAAAAAGACTGCAAGAAACCACTTGTTGCAGGCAACACCTATATTCTTCACGAGAAGACAGCACCGGACGGTTATGCATATGCAAAGGATGTTGAGTTTACAGTTCATGTAGATTCCATCGAAGGCAATGAGCAGTTAGTAACCATGCACGACGCTAAAAATGTAGTAGTAGTTTCCAAGACAGACCAGGCAGGTACCAAGGCGCTTCCTGGAGCGAAATTACAGATTTTGTCCAGCGATGGTAAGACAGTTCTGGAATCCTGGACTTCTACAAATGAGGAATATAAAGTAACTAAGAAACTGAAAGCAGGTGAATCTTACATCCTTCGTGAGATCGAAGCTCCGGATGGATATGCGATTGCAGATGATGTGAAGTTCACAGTAAACAAAGATGGTTCTACAACGAAAGTTGTAATGAAAGACGCACAGACAAGCGTAACAGTAAGCAAGACAGACCGGACAGGTGAGAAAGAGATCGCAGGTGCGAAACTTCAAATCCTGAACAAGAATGGCAAGGTAATGGAAGAGTGGACATCTGATGGTAAGACTCATGCAGTTACAGCAGCGCTCGTTGCAGATGTAACTTATATTCTTCACGAAGTAAGTGCCCCGGCAGGATACAGAACAGCCAAGGATATTGAATTTACCGTTGATAAGACTGGAAAGACAACCGAGGTTGTAATGAAGGATGCTCCGACTAAGGCAAGTATTCTCAAAACTGACGAGAGCGGCAAAGCACTCAGCGGTGCACAGCTCGTAGTGAAAGATTCCACCGGCAAGGAAATTGACAAGTGGACATCTGACGGAAAGGCTCATGAGATCACAGGTCTCCTCACAGTAGGCGAGACCTACACATTAAGTGAGGTTTCAGCTCCGTCCGGCTACACAGTGGCTCCGGATCAGACATTTAAGATGGAGGATAAGGACGTAATCGAAGTTACTATGGTTGACTACCAGGCATCTGGTTCCGGTCAGATCACAGTAACCAAGAAAGTTACTTACGCAAATGGCGGTGATTTCATAGACCTGATCGCTCAGGACGATACCTTCTATGTAAATCTGTTTACAGATGCAGCAGGTAAGTATCCATACAAGGGAGCTCTCCCGCAGGCCATTCATCTGGTAAATGCTTCCGCAGGAAGTGTAACCTTCAGTGATTTGGCACAGGGCACCTATTATGTATATGAGACAGATGCAAACGGCAATGTGATTAATCTTGATCAGCAGGGTATGCACAATGGATCACAGTTTATGTGTACAGTTGATGGCGGTTCCAATACCGTGAAACTGGATCTGAAAGCTGGTCCTAAGGAAGGTGCTGTAAACCTGGAGAATGTATTCTTTGATATTCCTACAGGTTATTCCTATAAGGGCGAGATCAACATTAACAAACAGGTACTGAAAGGCACCACACAGACAACTACGGACGATACGTTCTATGCAGGTGTCTTTACAAAGGGCGATGATGGTGTTTATAACCTGTTCACGGTAGTGCAACTGGTACAGAATGACACAGTTACTGTTGAGGTTCCTCTTGGAGGCAAAGACGGTACAGAGCCGATCAATTACTATATTCTGGAAACAGATGCAGACGGAAATATTCTTGACCTTGATGTCTTTGAATATGAAGTAACCGGTGAAGGTACAGTTGCTTTAAGTAAGGATAACCTGGCCGGTAACATCAACCTTGTAAACAAAATTCCGGAAGATACAGACGGCAAGCTTCGCGTACAGAAGACTGATGGAAATGGTGTCGGTCTTGCAGGTGCAAGTTTCAGACTGACTGATGAGGACGGATCTGTGATCGATGAGTGGACATCCGAGGCAAGTGCTCATGAATTAGAACTTGAACCGGGTACCTACACTCTGACAGAGGTTCAGGCTCCGACCGGATATACAGGTGCAGGAAGTGTAACGATCAAAGTTGATGATGATTATAACTTCTCTGTAAGTGGAGAAATTGATTATTCTTACAAGGGTGGCCTGCTTAAGATCGTCAACAAAGCCACACCGAGTACTCCGTCATCAGGAACTCCTGCAAGCGGAGGTTCAACACCGGCTTCCTACAGTAGTGCACTCAGTGGAAAGGTAGCAGTCAAGACCGGCGATAACACCCCGATTGGTGCTTATGCAGCAGTTCTTGTAATCGCAGCCCTTGCCATTGCAGGCGGGATCTTCTACAAGAAGAAAAGAAAAAATGATAAATAAGTAACACCAGAGCGGAGTCCGTTTGCGGGCTCCGCTTTTCATATGTGCATAGTGACGTTCTGTTTGACAATCTCTCCACAGGTCCATATAATGAAATACAAGACATATCTTCTGGCAAAAGGACAGCCATTTGAGGTAATAAGTGATATCGGTTCCGGGATTGATTATAAGAAAAAAGGACTTCAGGAATTGATCAGGCGAATATCTCAAAATCAGGTTGAAAAGGTTGTTGTTTTATATAAAGACCGGCTATTACGATTTGGTTTTGAGCTGATAGAATATATCGCTTCACTTTATAATTGTGAGATTGAGATCATTGATAATACTGAAAAATCCGAACAGCAGGAACTTGTTGAAGATCTGGTTCAGATAATCACAGTATTCAGTTGTAAATTACAAGGAAAACGAGCGAATAAAGCTAAGAAACTTATCCGTGAACTGATACAGGAGGAAACAGATGGTAAAAGCCATAAAAGTAATGCTGATACCAAACAATGTACAGAAAACTAAGATGTTTCAGTACGCAGGTGCTTCAAGATTTGCTTATAACTGGGCTTTGGCCAGGGAAATAGAAAACTATGAAAAAGGCGGAAAATTCCTTTCAGATGCAGAACTCAGAAAAGAATTTACAAAGCTTAGACATTCTGATGAATATGCATGGTTATTGAATATTTCAAATAATGTAACCAAACAGGCGATCAAAGATGCCTGTACTGCTTATAAGAACTTTTTCAGGGGTTTGCAGAAATTCCCAAGATTCAAGTCAAAAAAGAGATCAATGCCGAAGTTCTATCAGGACAACGTTAAGATACGATTCAGTAATACACACGTTAAATTTGAAGGCTTTTCCTCCAGCAGGAAAGCCAACAAACAAAAAATGAATTGGGTAAGACTTGCAGAACATGGACGAATTCCGACAAATGCTAAATATATGAATCCGCGAATATCCTTTGACGGATTGAACTGGTGGATCAGTGTATGTGTAGAATTTCCTGA
>ENA-OPAC01000480-OPAC01000480.1-human-gut-metagenome-genome-assembly--contig:-NODE-480-length-22422-cov-2.984486_pt1 | contig 22422 bp, 19 predicted proteins | sample MGYA00241052_ERZ501420 | MGnify/ENA primary metagenome ERZ501420 (study PRJEB25962, sample SAMEA2042513) | human gut metagenome | biome: human gut; feature: human-associated habitat; material: faeces... | reverse complement strand
CACTCGCCAACAATGTCCGCATGAAAAATGCAGAGAACAATAAGAATATTGCTGCACAAGACAAGAAAAATGCTTTTACAAAATACTTTCCTTCCGTGAGTGCGACAGGAGGCGGGTTCATCGCCAGTAACGGTCTATTTAATTTTGAGATGAGTCCGGAAATGCAAATGTCGCTTATGAAAAATGGAGTTATCGGAGGCGTATCCGCCTCGATGCCCATTTTCACGGGCGGGCAAATCGTCAATGGAAACAAGTTGGCCGAAGTGGGAGAAGAAGTCAGCCGCCTACAATATAATATGTCGGAGAATGAAGTCAGACTGACTACCGAAAACTACTTCTGGCAAATTATTACCCTGAAGGAAAAGCTTCAGACACTTGCCGCCGTCGAAACACAACTGGTACAACTGACTAAAGATGTTGAAGCGTCGGTCGAGGCAGGAATAACGACACGCAACGATCTGCTGCAAATCCGTCTCCGCCAGAATGAGACACAAAGCAGCCGGATTCAGGTAGAAAACGCCTTAGCTCTCTCGCGGAATCTCTTGGCTCAATATATGGGATTGGGAGTTGACAGTGTAGATGTAGCTTTCCCGATGAATAACCAATTACCCGAAAACCCGTCGAGTCTGTTCGAAGTTCCCGAGAATGCCCTGGTCCGTACCAGCGAATATCACTTGTTACAACAGAATCTGAAAACCAGTCGCCTGCAAAAAGATATCGCAGTTGGCAAGAATCTGCCTACCGTTGCTTTGGGCGGCGGATATTTCTATGAGAACCTCATGGACAAAGACCATACCTTCTGGATGGGTTTCGCTACAGTTTCCATTCCGCTTACTGCCTGGTGGGGCGGTTCGCACGACATCAAAAAGCAAAAGCTCCAGGTCAGAAATGCCGAAAACCAGCTGGAAGATCAAAGCCAGATGCTGATGATTCGCATGCAACAGACCTGGAACGACTTGAATGATGCCTACAAGCAGGTCGGCATTGCCCTTTCTTCGATTGAACAGGCTACCGAAAACCTGCGCCTGCAAACGGATTATTATGGTGCCGGTACCTGTACGATGAGCGAATGGCTCGACGCACAGACGCTGTTCCAGCAGAGTCGTGACAAATACGTGGAAGCCTTTGCCCAATATGAAGTCAAGAAACGGGAATATCTGCAGGCTACCGGACGATAATACGTCTGCAGCACCCGGTCACAGCGTTATAGGCTTTCTAAGCTAAACTTCTCAGATTTTAATATAAATCCTATTAAGAAGTAATTGTTTGACATCTGTCAAAAAGCTTTACCACATTTGTCGAAAAGCTTTATCACATATATAGAAAAGCTTTACGACAACTATGGTAAAGCTTAAAAATAGTTAGTTTTACATTACTTTGTCGCATCCTTTATTTTTCGAGGTCAAATGATAAAGACTAATTAAACAGACGTTCCGAATTAATAACACGACCGGCTTTCAAACGAACCATTATTCTTTCCAAATAGACCTTTATGCCTATCGCTTCCCCACGTATATTTGCTATAACAAAATTCAAACGACAGTCTTTTTGGCTAAGCGCCCAAAAGACATACTAAAACTTTTTAGATTATGGCACTCAACAAACAAACAAACAAACAATCATCAACAATAGTAAGAAAGTATATGCTTGTATGTATCAGATGGTACACTATACATTCAACGAACTGCAAAAGATCTGTCAATTGGGGAATACCGAATTATGTTTGGCTTTGGTTCAGCTGATGCAAGAAAACAAAATCAAACAAGACAGAAACGAACAAGGAATCTATTACGTCTTGAACGGCTAATTATAGACAAGAGTTTTTTAAGTCATGCTGGTAAAGAAAGTAAAACAACCGATCCGGTACCTGTTACTTGGGGTTCTGTGCTTATTGGCCAATAGCTGTGAGCTGATAGATTATCATCCGTATGACGTACGGATTAAAGGAGAAACGGGAATAAACGGCCGGAACACAGCCCGAATAGAAACAAATCTGGCCGGGAAAAAGCATTTCCGTTTTGCTCTGATCAGCGATACACAACGCTGGTATGACGAAACCGAAGAGATGGTTCAGCATATCAACCAGCAGGACGATGTTGATTTTGTCATTCACGGTGGCGATCAAGCCGACTTCGGCATGACACAAGAATTCCTTTGGATGCGTGATATCATGAATGAACTGGATTGCCCTTATACCTGTATCATTGGCAATCACGACTGTTTGGGTACAGGAGTAGAAACTTTCAAAGAAGTTTATGGTCCGTTAAACTATGCATTTACAGCAGGTAATGTCCGCTTCTTATGTCTGCAAACCAATGCTTTGGAATACGACGACCCGCTCTCTGTACCCAATTTTATTTTCTTGGATGAGGAACTCGAACATATTTCTCCTGAAATAAAAAGAACCATCGTCGTCATGCACACCCAGCCTTACGACGAACAATTCAACAACAATGTGGCTAAAGTATTCCAAGCCTATCTGAAACAGTTTCCCGACCTGATGTTCTGCCTGCACGGACACGGTCATAAATTCCAGGCAAACGATCTTTTTAACGACGGTGTTCTGTATTATGAATGCCCAAGCGCCGGAAAAAGAAGTTACCTGCTATTCGATGTCAATGAGAATGGATATGATTATGAAGTGGTTGAGTTCTAAACTCCGTATATGGATGTTCATTTCCTGCATCGGAATATTTTGTTGTGTGGGTCCGATAATCGGGCAGGAAAAGACAGATACAGTTTCGTTTGTTCCTTCTTATCAAAAGAGAATCCAACAGTATCAGACACACTGGGACAAACTCATTCCCCAATACGGGAAAGTTCAGTTTGCCGGCAACATGGGATTACTGTCCTTCGGCTTCGGATGGGATTACGGGAAAAACAGCCAATGGGAAACCGACCTTTTGTTCGGGTTTGTTCCCCGTTATTCGTCGGATAAGGCCAAAATGACTTTTACCCTCAAAGAAAACTTCACGCCTTGGGCATTACCGTTAGGGAAAACTCCGCTGCTGATTGAACCATTATCCTGCGGACTTTATCTAAATACCATCCTCAGCGATCAGTTCTGGAGAAAACAGCCCGACCGTTATCCCGACGGTTACTATGAATTCTCCACACGAATGCGCATTCATATCTTTGTAGGACAACGCATCAGGTTGGATATTCCCAAAGAAAAACGATTCTTTGCCGAAGATATATCCTTTTTCTACGAGATCAGCACCTGCGATATGCTCCTCATCAGCAAGGCGACCAACCGGTACCTGAAGCCCAAGGACTATTTGAGCCTTTCTTTGGGTGTGAAGCTTCAGTTTTTATAAAGAAATCCTATTAACGACCGATTAATCTTCTATCTTTGCAGATAAATTACAAAGTCTTCATACATGAAATTACAGAAACACATTCTCTTTATATTACTGATATGGTCGGTTGTGCAGGTCGCAAGCGCGGAAAGTCAGCACAAACTGATGTCATACAAACGATATATTCACGAACATAAATCACTCGCCATCGACCAGCAGCACAAGTATAAAATTCCGGCTAGCATCACGTTGGCGCAGGGATTGCTCGAATCAGGAGCCGGACAAAGCGACCTGGCCCGCCGCTCGAACAATCACTTCGGCATTAAATGTCATGACTGGAAAGGAAAACGCGTCTATCACGACGATGACCTCCGGGGCGAATGCTTCCGCAAATACAGCAGCGTGAAAGATTCGTACGAAGACCATTCGAAGTTTCTGGCTCTCCGACCGCGCTATGCCTCGCTGTTCCGCTTAAATATCCGCGATTACAAAGGCTGGGCCAAAGGATTACAGAAATGCGGCTACGCAACCGACCGTAAATATGCAAACAAACTGATCAAAGTCATCGAAGATTACGAACTCTATAAATACGATTCGGCCAAGAAAGGGAAGAACACGCAGAAAAAGGCAGTCGTACAACATACCATCTACAAAAGCCATGGATTGCTTTATGTCCATGCCAAACCGGGAGATTCGCTGGAAGATATAGCCAAAAGTGTAGGAATCAGTACCCGTAAACTAAGCAAGTACAACGAAATCCCGAAAGATTTCCCATTACAGGCCAACGACATCATCTACCTGGAAAAGAAGAAAAGCAAAGCAGATAAACCGCATTACGACCATGTCGTACAAATCGGAGAATCAATGCACAGCATCTCCCAGCAATATGGTATCCAGGTAAAAAGTCTCTATAAATTGAATAAAAAAGACAAAGATTACATTCCTGAAGAAGGAGATGTTCTAAAACTTAGATAAATAAGATAAAAAAACAGTATATTTGCAGTCCTAACAATATAAACAATGAGCGATCAACGTTATAATTTGCGCGGTGTATCCGCATCGAAAGAAGATGTTCACAATGCGATAAAGAACATCGACAAGGGTATTTTCCCGAAAGCGTTCTGTAAAATCATCCCGGATATCTTAGGGGGTGATCCGGAATATTGTAATATCATGCATGCAGATGGAGCCGGAACAAAATCATCATTGGCTTATCTGTACTGGAAAGAAACAGGCGATCTCTCGGTATGGAAAGGTATTGCCCAGGATGCTTTGATCATGAACATTGACGACCTGCTTTGCGTAGGTGCTGTTGACAATATTTTAGTGTCGTCTACTATTGGGCGTAACAAACTGCTGATTCCGGGAGAAGTCATCTCGGCCATCATCAACGGAACAGACGAGCTGCTGGCTGAACTGCGCGCGATGGGTGTCGGATGTTATGCTACCGGAGGTGAAACAGCCGATGTAGGCGACCTGGTTCGCACAATTATCGTCGACAGCACAGTGACCTGTCGTATGAAACGTGCCGATGTGATTGACAATGCCAACATCCAGCCGGGTGATGTCATTGTTGGTCTGGCATCTTTCGGACAGGCAACCTACGAAAAGGAATACAACGGCGGTATGGGCAGCAACGGACTGACCAGTGCGCGCCATGATGTATTTGCCAAATACCTGGCACAGAAATATCCGGAAAGTTATGATGCGGCCGTACCCGAAGAACTGGTCTATTCAGGAAACCTGAAACTGACCGACAGCGTAGAAGGCTCGCCCATTAATGCCGGCAAGCTGGTTCTTTCGCCAACCCGTACTTATGCTCCGGTGGTAAAGAAACTGCTGGATGCCTTACGCCCGCAAATTCACGGAATGGTACACTGCTCAGGAGGCGCACAAACCAAAGTCATGCACTTCGTAGGAGATAATTGCCGGGTTATTAAAGACAATCTCTTCCCGGTTCCGCCACTGTTCCGCACCATCAAAGAACAAAGCAATACAGATTGGGCTGAAATGTACAAGGTGTTCAATATGGGCCACCGCCTGGAAGTCTATCTGCCGGCCGAATATGCCGAAGAAGTCATCAGCATCAGCCGCTCTTTCAACATCGACGCCCAGGTTGTAGGCCGCATTGAAGAGAGTGACAAGAAGGAACTGATCATCCGGTCAGAATTCGGTGAATTCAGATACTAACATAGAGTTTACCTGGTTTTGAAGAGCGCAAATATCCGATATAACAAATGAGCTAAAAGATCGTAATGGCAGAAAACAATACATTATTAGAAAAGTTAGACGGACTGGTTTCTCGTTTTGATGAAATCGGAACGCTGATTACAGACCCGAATGTCATTGCCGACCAAAAACGGTATGTCAAGCTTACGAAGGAATATAAAGACCTGAGTGAGATCATGAAAGCCCGCAAAGAGTATATGCAATGCCTGAACGGTTTGTCGGAAGCACGCCAGATGATGAGCGAAAACGATCCGGAACTCCGGGAAATGGCCCGCGAAGAAATGGCCGCCTGCGAGGCCCGCATTCCTGAACTGGAAGAAGAAATCAAGCTCCTGCTGGTTCCGGCTGATCCGGAAGACGACAAAAACGCCATCGTTGAAATCAGAGGAGGAACCGGAGGCGACGAAGCAGCCATCTTTGCCGGAGACTTGTATCGGATGTACGTCAAGTTCTGCGAATCCAAAGGCTGGAAAATTGCGGTATCAAGCTTCAACGAAGGCGCAGCCGGAGGATTCAAGGAAATCATCTTCTCGGTAACAGGAGAAAAAGTATACGGAACGCTCAAATATGAATCGGGTGTTCACCGTGTACAGCGCGTACCGGCTACAGAAACCCAAGGACGCGTGCACACGTCGGCAGCAACTGTGGCTGTCTTGCCTGAAGCCGACGAATTCGATGTGGAGATCAACGAAGGGGAAATCAAATGGGATACCTTCCGTTCGGGTGGCGCCGGCGGCCAGAATGTCAATAAGGTTGAATCGGGTGTCCGCCTGCGTTATGTCTGGAAAAATCCTATTACTGGAGTAAGTGAAGAGATTCTGATTGAATGTACGGAAACACGAGACCAGCCCAAAAACAAGGAACGGGCACTGACTCGCCTGCGTTCATTCATTTATGACAAGGAACACCAGAAATATATCGACGACATTGCCAGCCGCCGTAAAACAATGGTGTCGACGGGCGACCGCTCTGCTAAAATACGTACTTATAATTATCCGCAAGGGCGCATTACCGACCATCGGATCAACTATACGATTTATAATCTTTCCGCCTTTATGGATGGAGACATCCAGGATTGCATTGATCACCTGATTGTAGCTGAAAATGCAGAAAGGCTGAAAGAATCCGAATTATAATACATTCAAAAAAATTACAACAATGAACAAGCAACAATTATTCGAAAATATCAAGAAGAAGCAATCGTTCTTATGTGTTGGTCTGGATACGGATATCAAGAAAATCCCGCAACACTTGCTGCAGGAAGAAGATCCGATCTTTGCCTTCAACAAAGCAATTATCGACGCAACAGCCGATTATTGTGTAGCCTACAAACCGAATATGGCCTTTTATGAAAGCTTAGGCGTGAAAGGCATCATGGCTTTCGAGAAGACAGTTTCATATTTGCGGGAAAACTATCCCGACCAGTTTATCATTGCGGATGCCAAACGAGGCGATATCGGCAACACATCTGAAATGTATGCCCGTTCGTTCTTTGACCACATCAAGGTCGATGCAGTCACCGTAGCTCCTTACATGGGAGAAGACAGCGTGAAGCCTTTCCTGATATATCCGGAAGCCTGGGTAATCCTGCTGGCTCTGACATCCAACAAAGGATCACACGATTTCCAATTAACTGAAGATGCCAACGGAGAACGCTTGTTCGAAAAGGTGCTGAAGAAATCTCAGGAATGGGCCTCAGACGAACAAATGATGTATGTGGTTGGTGCTACACAAGGAAAGATGTTCCTCGACATCCGTAAATACGCTCCCAATCACTTCCTGCTGGTTCCGGGTGTAGGCGCACAGGGCGGAAGCTTAAAAGAAGTAGCCGAATACGGCATGAACGACCAATGCGGTCTGCTGGTCAATTCTTCAAGAGCCATCATCTATGTAGACAAGACTGAAAACTTTGCTGCAGCTTCGCGTGAAGCAGCCAAAGCTGTTCAACAGGAAATGGCCGGATATTTAAAAGAGAAAGGTTTAATTTAAATACTAATTTGAGATGTTTGCATACAACCATGCAACAAAAGACTGGTTGTATGCATCATTGTTATAAATAAATGAATTGAAAGTAATGGAGTTTTCAGCCCAACAAATCGCAGCCTTTCTAAACGGGACCGTTGAAGGCGACCCGGAAGTAAAAGTGAAAAGCTTTTCGAAGATAGAAGAAGGGAAACCAGGCACACTGACTTTCCTGGCAAATCCCAAATATGAACACTATATATATAACACGAAGGCAAGTATTGTTTTGGTGAACAACGACTTTACTCCTACAGGACAGATTCCTGCCACACTGGTCCGTGTAGAAAATGCCTATACGGCACTGGCTGTCTTGCTGAACGTCGTAGAACAGCACAAGCAAAAACAGCAGACAGGTATCGATTCTTCTGCTTTTATCGCCACAAGCGCTTCTGTCGGAGAAAATTGTTATGTCGGCCATTTCGCTTATGTCGGCCAGCATGCAACTATCGGAAAGAACTGCCGGATTTATCCGCATGTGTATATCGGTGACAATGTGACAATTGGTGATAATTGCATTCTATATCCTCACGTAACCATTTACGAGGGATGTGTAGTAGGTAACAATGCTATTCTGCATGCGGGTTCCGTAATCGGATCAGACGGATTTGGATTCGCCCCCGAAGGAGATCTTTACAAGAAGATACCGCAACTGGGAAATGTTATTCTGGAAGATGATGTTGAAATTGGAGCAAACACGACGATCGACCGGGCTGTAATGGATTCAACCATTATCCACAAAGGTGTCAAACTCGACAATCTGGTCCAAATTGCCCATAATGTAGAAGTAGGAGAAAACACGGTAATGGCAGCCCAAGTAGGAATTGCAGGCTCTACCAAAATCGGAAAACATTGCATGTTCGGCGGACAAGTAGGTCTGGCAGGACATATCAAAATTACAGACCATGTAAACTTTGGTGCGCAATCGGGTGTTATTAGTGATATAAAAGAACCGACAACAGTATTAGGTGCCCCGGCTATTCACGCCAAAGCATTTATGCGCTCGAGTGCCATCTTCAACCGGTTGCCGGATATGTATCGGACAATGGGCCAATTACAACGGGAAATAGCAGAATTAAAGAAACTAATAAATAAAGAATAAAGACTATGCTGAAGCAAAATACATTAGCAGCAAGTTTTAGCTTGCAAGGCAAAGGTTTACATTCTGGATTAAATATTCAAGTAACCTTTAATCCAGCACCTGAAAACCACGGATACAAGATTAAGCGTGTCGATTTACCGGACCAGCCTGTTATTGACGCGGTGGCTGAGAATGTGGTAAACACACAACGTGGAACTGTTATCGGGAAGAATAATGTTCAAATCAGTACGATCGAGCATGCACTGGCAGCCTTGTATGCCATGGGCGTGGACAACTGCCTGATGGAAGTCAATGCACCGGAATTTCCTATCCTCGACGGAAGTGCCCGTTATTATGTAGAAGAAATACAGAAAGTCGGTCTGCAGGAACAAAATGCGGCTAAAGACTTTTACATCGTAAAACATAAGGTGGAAGTAAAAGACGAAGAAACCGGAGCTTCCATCATGCTTTTACCAGACGATCATTTCTGCGTGAATACCCTGATCTCTTTTGATTCTCCCGTCTTGAACAATCAGTTTGCGACGATGAACAATGTAGATGAATTCCCGACCGAGATTGCGGCTTCACGTACCTTTGTCTTCGTCAGAGAGATTGAAATGCTCTTGCAGAACAATCTGATAAAAGGCGGAGATTTGGATAACGCGATCGTCATTTACGACCAGAAAGTTTCTCAGGAAGCTCTCGACAAATTGGCCGATATGATGCAGCTGCCTCATCAGAATATCCAGGAATTAGGATATATCAACCATAAGCCGCTGGTGTTCGACAACGAACCGGCCCGTCACAAACTGCTGGATGTCATTGGCGACATGGCATTGATCGGCAAACCCATTAAAGGCCGTGTGATTGCAACCCGTCCGGGACATAGCATCAACGCCAAACTGGCTCGTATCATCCGCAAACAGATCAAGCTGAATGATGTGCAGGCACCTGTATACGACCCGAATGCTGAACCGATAATGGATATTAACCGCATCCGTGAACTGTTGCCGCACCGCTATCCGTTCCTCCTGGTCGACAAGATCATCGAACTGGGTAAGAACTACATCGTCGGTGTAAAAAATATCACATCCAACGAACCGTTCTTCCAGGGACACTTCCCGCAAGAACCTGTTATGCCGGGTGTTCTGCAAGTTGAAGCAATGGCACAGACAGGCGGTCTGCTGGTACTGAACACAGTAGACGAACCAGAACGGTATTCTACTTATTTCATGAAGATAGACGGCGTCAAGTTCCGCCAGAAAGTAGTTCCGGGTGATACATTAATCTTGCGTCTGGAATTATTGGCTCCGATCCGTCGAGGAATATCGACCATGAAAGGATATGTCTTTGTCGGTGATAAGCTGGTCAGTGAAGCCGAATTCATGGCTCAGATCATTAAGAACAAATAACTTATAGTACAAGATGAATATTTCACCATTAGCAGTAGTTGATCCCGGAGCGACAATTGGCGAGAATGTCCAGATCGATCCTTTTGCCGTGATAGAGAAAGATGTTGTCATCGGAGACAATTGTCATATATTCCCGCATGCCGTAATTCTCAATGGCGCACGCATCGGCAATAACTGCCAGATTTTCCCGGGAGCTGTCATAGCCGGAATACCTCAGGACTTAAAGTTCAGAGGAGAAATCACCACCGCCGAGATCGGAAACAACACGACTATTCGTGAATGTGTAACTGTGAACCGCGGAACGGCTTCGAAGGGAAAGACAATCGTCGGAAATGACTGTCTGATCATGGCCTATTCGCATGTTGCTCACGACTGTGTTGTCAGAGACCACGTCATCATCGGCAATGCATCGCAGATTGCGGGCGAAGTAGATATTGATGATTATGCCATCGTCAGCGGCGGAACCTTGGTTCACCAGTTCTCACGTATCTCCAAGCACGTCATGATTCAGGGAGGTTCACGCATAGGAAAAGATATTCCGCCTTATACGCTGATCGGCCGTGACCCGATTGTCTATTGCGGTATCAATATAGTGGGACTTCGCCGCAGAGGTTTCACCAACCAGCAAGTATATCTGATTCAGGATATCTATCGTACACTCTATACGCGCGGATTGAACAATTCGGATGCACTGAAAGCGATAGAGACCGAATACGAACCCAGTGTTGAACGCGATCTGATTCTCAACTTTATCAAATCGTCAAAACGAGGTATCGTCAGAGGATCCATCGATGAAATGTAATCAAACACATAAATAGCTGAGTCAAAAGTCCTGCCCCGTCGAGCAGGACTTTTTTATTTGCGATATATGTGAATCTTTTAAATTTTTACTACCTTTGAGCCAACATAAAAACAAAACAACTATGGTATTTAGATTCCTACTTTTATCAGATGAGGTGGATGACTTCAAACGTGAGATTCAGATTGATTCAGAAGCTACATTTCTGGATTTACATAATGCCATTTTAGATTCGGTGGGTTATACCAAAGACCAGATGGCTTCCTTCTTTGTATGTGAAGACGACTGGAGCAAAAAGACAGAAGTAACCCTGGTTGAAATGGATACATCTTCAGATGTAGACAATTATATAATGGAAGATACACATCTGGACGAGTTGCTTGAAGAAGAACACCAGAAACTGCTGTATGTATTTGACTACATGACAGACAGAGCCTTTTTCATGGAACTGAGAGAAATAATTCCGAACAAACACCTGAAAGAAGCTGTTTGTACCAAATCAAAAGGTGAACCTCCAGTACAGATCATGCCGATCGACGAGTTCGACAACAAGATGAACGCATCGACCGACGTTGGCGAAGACTTTTACGGAGATTCAGAATATGACATGGACGAACTCGACAGAAACGGATTTGAAGGTCTGGATGACAGCATAATAGATAATCCGTATGACGACGACAGATACTGATTCGTCTATGAATTCCCTGATCATCCTCTTGGGGCCGACAGGAGTCGGAAAGACGGAGCTGAGCCTTCGGGTGGCCGAACATTTCGGCTCGCCAATTATCTCGTCCGACTCCCGCCAGCTCTATAAAGACCTGCCCATTGGTACGGCAGCTCCAACGGCTGCCCAGATGGCGCGCGTCAAACATTATCTGGTTGGTACACTTGCACTCACCGACTATTACAGTGCCAGCCAGTTTGAAGAAGATGTCTTATCCTTACTCAACCAGCTTTTTCAGACGCATCCGGTCGCAGTTATGACGGGAGGCAGCATGATGTATATCGATGCCGTCGTGAAAGGTATTGACGACATACCGACCGTGCTTCCAGAAATCCGGGAAGCGGTTTGGAATGATTATGCCAACAACGGACTGGCGCCTCTGCTGGAAGAGCTGAAAGCGGCCGATCCGGTCCATTACGAGGAAGTAGACCGCAACAACTACAAACGGGTTATCCATGCAATAGAGATTTGCCGGCAGACCGGACTGCCCTACTCTTCCTTCCGTACGCGTCAGCACAAAGAACGCCCGTTCCGCATGATACAAATCGGATTGACACGTGACCGCGAAGAATTGTGTGAACGCATCAACCAACGGGTCGACCAGATGATGGCCGACGGATTATTGGAAGAAGCCCGCCGGGTTTATCCTTTCCGCCATCTCAACTCACTGAATACCGTCGGCTATAAAGAACTCTTTCAATATTTTGATGGCGAATGGACACTCGACTTCGCCATCGAGAAGATCAAACGCAACAGCCGGGTTTATGCCCGCAAGCAAATGACCTGGTTCAAACGGAATCCGGATATCACCTGGTTCCACCCGGATCAGGAAACAGAAATCATGCAATTTATCGACCAGCAGCTCTCCCAAGCCCAATAAGCAGCAGCCAGTTTCCGTAATAACTATTACGACTCTCCTTATCAGAGCCGGCAAAACCGACGAAGATCAATTTTCATTCTCGTGAGTTTCATTTCTGATTCTCACGAGTTTCAAAGGCAAACTTAACCGGATACTTCATTTTATGCCTTTCATTTCTGTCTGGATGCACAGACATCATCACCTGTAATGCGATTGTAACAGTCTGGAAACGGCTTTGTAGCGGATTTGAAAATAAAGCGTTACACCGACACAGTACTTTTGCCGCAGAAAACTAAACAAGAACAATGAAACCGCTTATTGTTACATTCGCATTCGTTATTTTATCAATCACAGAAGCTGGCGCCTCAGTATACAAGGGAATTGTAAAAGACGCCAAAACAGGAGAAGAACTCATTGGAGCAACGATTTTTATCAAAGAATATCCGAACATCGGTTCCACAACGGGATTAGACGGCTCATTTACCATTGATAATGTGCCTGAAACCAAAAACGTAACGATTGTATGTAGTTACATCAGTTACAAAACGACCGAAAAGGTAGTAAACGCCTCTACTTCCGATCCTATTTTATTCAATCTCGATTCGGATACGCAAGTTTTAAGTGATGTTACAGTAATCGCCCACAATCCGGGACGCACCGAAGCCGGAGCCCGCGGCATCGAGAAACAAGCCATGAACGTGGTGAACGTCATGAGTGCCAAGGCTATCGAGTTGTCTCCCGATATCACGGTGGCCAATGTGATTCAGCGTATGTCGGGTGTCACGATCGAGCGCAACAGCAGTGGCGAAGGCCAGTATGCCATCTTGCGCGGTATGGATAAACGCTATAATTATACGCTGATCAACGGAGTGAAGATTCCGAGCCCCGACAATAAGAACCGTTTTGTCCCGCTGGATATTTTCCCTTCCGCAATGCTCGACCGGCTGGAAGTAACCAAATCACTGACAGCCAATATGGAAGGCGATGGCATCGGAGGAGCTGTCAATCTGATTATGAAAGATGCGCCAACCGAACGTCAGCTCACAGCCAATCTTTCTACAGGATATAATGCGATGTATTTCGGCCGCGACTTCCAGTCGTTCAACTACGGAGCCATCCAGAAGCAGTCTCCGTATGAAGCCATGGGAAAACCGGAAGACTATAAAGTCTCGATGAGCGATTTCACAACTTCCAACCTGCACATGAAGTGGCAGAAGCCGATGCCCGACATCACCGGCGGATTTTCTTACGGCGACCGTTTCTTCGAGAATAAATTGGGAGTAATGCTGGCAGCCAGCTACCTCAACACCTACCGTGGAAAGGAAAGCCAGATTTATTATCAGCCGGGAACGACACACAACGGCATCGAAGACCGTAACTATTCATCCCAGCAGACACGTATCGGAGCACACGCCAAATTCGACTATCATATCAATCCCAACCATAAACTCACCTGGTACAACGGCTATATGGATATGAGGGAAGCCGAAGTCCGCGACGGGGAAGACGAGAAAGAACGGGCCATCCGCATGAAATGGAACCGGCAGTACATCATCAACTCGACCCTGAAAGGCGAACATCTCTTCCTCGAAGACGGCATCCTCAAACTGAACTGGTCGGCCGTCATCTCAAAAGCCTATAGCGAGACACCCGATAATGCTGAAATATATATGCAGGGTTCGCACGTCCAGACTTCGGGAGCGGCGATCCGTCGCTGGGAGCACAACTCCGACAAAGACAAAGCCGGATATGTAGATCTGTCTTATAAGCTGAAGCTCGACAACGGTTCTTCCTTCGACTTCTCGGCCGGTGGTATGTACCGCGACAAAAAGCGCGACAGTTTCTTCAACGAATATACTTTCGATTCGGCCACCGGTTCCAAAGATCCGCAATACATCAACCAGGACTGGTATAACTTCGACGAGATACAGTTTACTCCGCGCAAATACGGTAATATCGGAGACCCACTGAATTATGATGCTACGGAAAAGATCGGCGCCGGCTATGGTATGGTAAAATACACCTGGAACAAGTGGGAATTCATCGGCGGCGTACGTGTAGAACATACCGACCAAGGTTATGTCCTGAAATTCGCCCGCGACGTTGATCCGGAAGGCAACCAGAAATATACCGACGTGTTGCCCAGCTTCCATACCAAATACAACGTGCATAAAAACGCCAACCTGCGTTTCTCGTACGCCCGCTCTATCAACCGCCCGAGCTTCTTCGAGATTGTCCCATACAGCATCATCAACGAAGACTATAAGGAAAAGGGAAATCCGGACTTGAAACATACGGTGGCCGACAACATCGACCTGCGTTATGAGTTCTTCCCCAAATCATCCGAACAGTTCATGGTTGGTTTGTTCTATAAGAAATTAAACAACCCGATCGAATATGGTCTGCTGAACGAAGGTCAGGATACTTACTACAAACCGATGAACTTCGGTAATGCGACCAACCTCGGTGCAGAAATCGACATCATGAAGTACTTCAACTGGTTCGGCATAAAAGCCAACTATACTTATACACACTCGAAAGTCACGACAGACAAACGGCTGATGGACGGATCAGAAGTAACCTCAGTCCTGCAGAGCCGCCCCTTGTTCGGCCAGGCAGCTCATGTGGCGAATCTGTCACTCCTGTTCAAAGAGACCAAATACCAGTGGGAAGGCCAGTTAGCCTTCAGCTACACCGGAAAACGACTCAGCGATATATCTAACTGGTATAACGACGACATCTGGGAAGCCGGCTACTCACAGCTCGACGCTTCCGTAGAAAAAAGCTTCAAGAATGGCATCAGCATCTTTGCCAAAGCTTCCAATCTGTTGGATATTCCTCTGTTGCGCTTCATCCAGAACGGTCCGCATACAGAGAGCGTCCAGTCGGAACGGCACGACGGAAACGTCATCGAACGGAAAGAATGGCACGGACAGTCATTCATGATCGGAATCAGATACAAACTTTAAAAACAAAAGAAAGATATTAACAACAAACAAATTGATCCAAAATTATGAAATGGAATGCTTATTTGATTAGTGCAGCTATCGCTTCAATGACTTTAGCAGCTTGTAGTGAAGATGATCCAGTAAATCCGGACAATAACAAGCCGGATACAGAAACGCCAGATACTGAAACACCCACAGAAGAAACCGTAGAAGGGAACGTATCAGGTGTATGGGAAGCCAACAGCGTTATAAAAGTGTCTGGGCACATCGTCGTTCCCGAAGGTGAAAGCCTGACCATTCAAGAAGGTGTGCAAGTGATCTTCGACGATGCCGGCGTGGGCGCCAACCATGCTCCTATCGAATTCACCGTCGACGGTAACCTGTATTGCGAAGGTACAGCCGAAAACCCGATCCGCCTGACTGTGGCTGAAGAAGACCGTACCGAAGCCAATACCTTTGCCGGTTTATGGGGCGGTATCGTGGCATCCAACACGTGCGCCGAAATGCTGATCGACCATACAATCATCGAATACACGGGCGGACAGGTCATCGAAGGTTCTCCGGCAGCTACCAATGGCATTTATACCGCAGGTGATGATGCATATCCTCAGATTACGACCAACAACATCAACGGTAAATATGTCATCACCAACTCCATCATCCGCAATGGCTGGTCGGATGGTATTTATCTGATGGGCGGACAGGCCATCATCGCCAATAATACCTTCGCCGCAAACGGATACGACGGAGCCGAAGCCGTTAATGTAAAAGCAGGCTGCCAGGCAGACGTTGCCAACAACATCATGTTCAGCCCGAACACCAATGGTCTGAAACTCTCCAGCTCCGGCCAGAGCGAAAACCGTGGTCAGGCTAAAATCCAGGCCTACAACAATACCATCATCAATGCCGGCTGGCGTCGTGACGGTGAAAAAGGCGGTTGCATCTACGTTGAGAAGAATGCGTTGGCCAATGTATTCAACAACCTGATCGTCAACTGTAAGTTCCGTGCCATGACTCCGAGCTTCGACATTCCCAATGATCCGGAAGAAGGATATGCCGATGCTTCTGTGATCGATTATAACTACTATGCATCAGGCAGCCAGAAGAGCGACATCATCTTTGAAGAAGAAAGCGGTGTAGCATATGCCTGGGCCGGTTATAACTACGAACACGAAAATTATAACCAGGGTGTAGTCGATGCAAACAGTGTGATCGCTACCGAAACTGATTCAAAAGACCCGCAGTTCGTGAACTTCGATATCAACGAGGTGGCTCTGACCAGCTACACCTATGATTCAGCTTGGGATTTCCATGTCAATGCCGGTTCTCCGGTCTTAACAGGTGCTTACAGCGGCAGTGACGCGTTTGCTACTCCTTTATTCGGCACCAGCGGATTGAATGTAAATGGAAAGAATTATACATCTCCGGCCGTACAGGCTCAATTCGGTGCTTTCGGCGCTAATTAAACAAATCGGAAAAAATGAACAGAAGAACATATTTACAAGCATTGACTGCTCTTTTCGCCACGACTGCCTTGGGAAGCTGTTCCCAGGGCCCGATGGAGCGGAAAGAGGAAAAACTTTCAGACAAGGCGGATAAAGCCGCTACCCTTCTGCCCGGCAACGCATCTATCGATGTGCCGAACATCCCGGAAGACAATCTCAACTTCTATCTGGTCAGTGACCTGGGACGCAACGGATACTACGAACAGAAGCCGATTGCCGAACTGATGGGTAACTTAGCCGAGAAAATAGACCTGGAATTTATCGTGGCAGCCGGCGATACACACCACTTCAACGGAGTGGCCAGCACACAAGATCCGCTCTGGATGACCAACTACGAGCTGGTTTACAGCCATCCGGAACTGATGCTCGACTGGTTTGCCATCAACGGCAACCACGAGTACCGCGGCAACACACAGGCCATACAGGATTACAGCAAGGTAAGCCGCCGCTGGATTGCCCCGGCCCGCTACTACAGCAAAGTATTTGAAGCGGGAGAAAACGAGGCATTAGAGATATTCTTCATCGATACACCGCCGCTCATCGACAAATATCGTAAGAATACCGAGAAATATCCGGATGCCGGCAAGCAAAACATAGAAGAACAGCTCAAGTGGTTAGACAAAGCCCTGTCAGCATCCAAAGCCAAATGGAAACTGGTTGTCGGTCATCACCCGATCTTCGCCGATACAAGCAAGTCGGATACCGAACGCAAGGACATGCAGGAACGCGTCAAACCCATACTCGACAAGTATGGTGTCGATATGTACCTTTGCGGACACATCCACAACTTCCAGCACATCAAGCCGGCTGGCAGTCAGGTAGAATACCTGGTCAACAGTTCCGGTTCGCTGGCACGCAAGGTCAATCAGACCGAAGGCACCCAGTTCTGCAGTCCGGAGGCAGGTTTCACTCTCTTCTCCGTCAACGACAACGAACTGACATTCTTCCTCTACAACAGCAAAGGGAAAATCCTTTACCAGCATAGTCTGAAGAAATAAATCAACACAAAGAGGCGGCTAACAGGCTGCCTCTTTGCATCTTCCCCACCACCCTCCTTTTCCCGTCCGAATCTAAGCCAACGAACGGAAGCAACATACCCGAAAATTTATTACCTTTGCCACCAAAACCAATAAAGAGATATGGAACCTTCAAAAGTTTATTTTACCAATCTGAGAACAACACCGTCCAGCAACCTGCTTGATAAAATGGAACGTGTTGTCAAACGTGCCGGTATTGCTGGCATCGATTTTCAGAAACAATTTGTAGCGATTAAGATTCATTTTGGCGAACCGGGTAACCTGGCTTATATCCGCCCCAATTATGCTGCCCGTATGGCGAACATCATACGCGAACTGGGATGAAAACCATTCTTGACAGATTGTAATACCTTGTACTCAGGCCGCCGTGCCAATGCTGTAGATCACCTGAAGAGCGCGATGGAAAACGGATTCAACCCCATTTCTGCCCAATGTGACGTGATCATCGCCGACGGACTGAAAGGTACTGAATGCCGCGAGATCGAAATCGACGGCGAATACTGCAAGGCACCTAAAATTGGTGCTGCCATTGCCGATGCCGACATCATCATCACGATGAACCATTTCAAAGGACACGAACAGACCGGGTTCGGCGGTGCCCTGAAGAACTTGGGAATGGGTTGTGCCAGCGTGGCCGGAAAGCTGGAACTCCACGGTGCTTCACAGCCTAAAATCGACCGCGATCACTGCAAAGGCTGTAACATGTGCGTGAAACACTGCCGCCATGATGCCATCCACCTCGACGAAACGCACAAAGCCGTGATCGATTATACAAAATGCGTCGGTTGCGGACAGTGTGTGGCTCTCTGCCAATACGACGGTGCCGTGCTGGCTTCATGGGATACTTCCGAAAACCTGAATTGCAAGATTGCTGAATATACGAAAGCCGTATTGCTCGACAAGCCGAACTTCCATGTCAGCTTTATCATGAATGTATCACCCGAATGCGACTGCTGGAACCACAACGACGCCGCTATCGTGCCCGACCTGGATATCGCTGCTTCGTTCGACCCGGTTGCCCTCGACAAGGCCTGTGCCGACATGGTCATCAACGCACCTACGTTGCAGACCGACAACTGCCTGTCGAAGAAACATCCGCACGAACATCTCGAAGGAGCCGACAAGTTCCACATCATTCACCCGGATACAAACTGGCAGGCCGGTCTGGAGCATGCCGAGAAAATCGGTATCGGAACCCAGGCTTATGAATTGATAACCGTGTAATAAAATATTCCCAACATGACAAACGAAACCATCTGTGCCATCTCGACGGCTCCCGGCGTGGGAGGCATTGCCGTTATCCGCGTATCCGGAGAAGAAGCCATTCCGTTTTGCGACCGCATTTTCCAACCCCGGAAGGCCGGAAAATCGCTCGCCACGCAACCCGCCTATTCGCTCACCTACGGAACCATCGTAGAGCATGGCGAGGCAGTCGACGATGTCATGATGGCGCTCTTCCGTGCCCCGCATTCATTCACCGGCGAAGACACAGTCGAAATCACCTGCCATGGCTCCATCTACATCCAGCAGCGGATACTGCAACTACTGATAGCCACCGGCTGCCGGCTGGCCCGGGCTGGTGAATTTACTCAACGGGCATTCATGAACGGGAAAATGGATTTAAGCCAGGCTGAGGCGGTGGCCGATCTGATTGCCTCCACTTCGGCCGGCCAACACCGGCTCGCCCTGAGCCAGATGCGCGGCGGCTTCAGCCAGGAACTGAAAGATCTGCGCGCCAAGCTTCTGCACATCACATCGCTGATGGAACTGGAACTCGATTTTGCCGACCACGAAGAACTGGAGTTTGCCGACCGGAGTGAACTGAAAGAACTGGCCGAACAAATCGAAAAGGTCATCTCACGCCTTGTCCGCTCGTTCAAGGTGGGCAATGCCATCAAAAACGGCATCCCGGTGGCCATCATCGGAGAAACCAATGCCGGAAAATCAACCCTGCTGAACGCGCTGCTGAATGAAGAGAAGGCCATCGTCAGTGACATCCACGGGACAACACGCGACGTGATCGAAGACACGATGTACATCAACGGCCAGCAGTTCCGTTTTATCGACACCGCCGGCATACGCGAGACGCACGATACCATCGAGAGCTTAGGCATCGAACGGACCTTCCAGAAACTCGAGCAGGCAGACATCGTCTTATGGGTAATCGACCAGTCGGAGGCAAACCAGCAGATCGCCCAGTTGTCGGGCAAAATCCTGCCCCTGTGCCAGGACAAACAGCTCATACTGGTATTCAATAAATCGGATCTTGCAGAAGAAAATCCGACACCCAGTCTTGCCGGATTTCCCCAACAAACGCGGGTCATTTCCATCTCGGCCAAACAGAAAAAAGGCATCAACAAGCTCCAGGACCTGCTGGTCGAATCCGCTCAAATCCCTTCGCTGTCGCAAAACGACGTCATAGTGAGCAATGTCCGGCATTACGAAGCCCTCAGTCATGCCTTAGACGCAATTCACCGCGTGCAGGAAGGATTAAATAACGACCTGTCAGGAGACTTCATCTCTCAAGATCTCCGAGAATGCATCTTCCATCTGTCAGACATCGTTGGTGAAGTCACAACCGATGAAGTATTGGGAAATATTTTCAAGCACTTTTGTGTGGGGAAATAATGCACAATGTATATGGTATATGGCGCTCTTTACGGGCGCCTTTTTTGTTGCTCAAGTATCGTTGATAACCGTTGCTAAGCCTTTTTACGCCATTTTTTGTACCTCCTGTGTACCTCACCACGAAAATCTGAGGATTATCGTTGGCAAGGTCGTGGAGAACTTTTACGCCATTTTACGGGATTTTACGGAGTTATACAAAAATATTGGAGAAATAAGGAGAAATAACATGAGTAGCAACATTGAAATCAGACGAATCTGTGCGTGGTGCAAGCAAGAATTCATTGCGCATAAAACAACTACAACCTGTTGTTCGCACAGATGTGCAAACCTTCTGTATAAACAGAAGAAACGTGAGGCTTCTATTAAGGCTAACAACCAAGTTGTCGAAAAAGTCATCAAGGAGAAGCCGATTGCAAAAATCAGAGACAAACCTATTCTTACTATCACAGAAGCTGCCACATACATTGGAGTAACCCGACCTACTCTTTATGGATACCTGAAAAGAGGTGAACTAAAAGCCTCCCGACTTGGATATAAATTTCTATTGAAAAAGGAAGATATTGATAACTTATTCAATAAGCCTATAGATTTTAAGATTCCGGTCAGAGACAAACCTTCTATTAATGATTTCTACACTACAGCTGAAGTCAAGGAGAAGTATGGCGTAAAGGATTCCTGGATATTTCACATCGCTAAGGAACATAATATTCCACGAACCTTTCACCGTGGGAAAACCTATTGGAGCAAAAAGCATATTGATGACTACTTTGCAAAGAAAGCTCCCGATCCTGAAATTAAGGAATGGTACAGCACGCAAGACATGCAAAAGAAGTTCGGCATGACGCTGACGGCCATCTATTCTTTTGTATCAAAGAATGCCATTCCCAAGAAGAAGGTCGGTATCATGGTGTACTATTCCAAGAAGCATGTGGACATTGCCAAAGGTCTCATTGCTCCAGAAGAGCCAAAATACTACACTATTGCCGAAGCGATGGAGCGATTCAATCTGACACGGGATCAACTCTACCATTATGTGAAATACCATAATATCCCCCGTATCAAGGTAGGTAAATATACCAAGATTCTGCGGGCTGAGCTGGACAAGTTCTTTGAGCCTCCAAAGATAGAATGAGCCGAAAGTTATTTTCCGGTGATAAATAACACCTATTTTATTTGCAACAAAAACAAGTATTAATCAAAAAACAATATAGCTATGACACTTACATGCACCAACGTAACTCTGAGACAAAAGCCATTGCGTAACGACCGCATATCTCTTTATCTGGATTATTATCCGGCCATCCGCAATCCTTACACGATGAAGATGAGTCGCCGGGAATTCCTCGGCATTTATATCTATACCAAGCCTAAAAACGAGCAGCAAAGAATGTTCAATCAGGACATGCTAAACAAGGCAGAGGCAATCCGCTGTATCCGTGTCCAGTCGCTTATCAATGAAGAATTCGGGTTCCTGGACAAGAACAAGCAAAAGGTAGATTTCCTCGCCTACTTCCGGACAAAGGCACGGGAAAAATATGAGAAATGGGATTGTGTGTATAACCACTTCGAGAAATTTGTCAGCGGCAAATGCACCTTTGGTGATGTTACCGTGGAACTGTGCGAGAAATTCAGGGATTACCTGCTCAAATGTAAACAGATCAATCATCCCAATGCTTATATCTCACGTAATTCGGCAGCCGGCTATTATTCGACTTTCCGTGCCTTACTGAAAATAGCCTATAAAGAGAAGATGTTGCGTGAGAATTTGAACGATTTTTTGGAAAAAATCGAATGGAAAGAGGTCAAGAAAGAGTATCTGACACTTGATGAAGTCAAGAAACTGGCAGCTACGCCCTGCAAGATTCCAGTTTTGAAACAAGCC
>ENA-OPAC01000462-OPAC01000462.1-human-gut-metagenome-genome-assembly--contig:-NODE-462-length-22952-cov-2.949993_pt1 | contig 22952 bp, 16 predicted proteins | sample MGYA00241052_ERZ501420 | MGnify/ENA primary metagenome ERZ501420 (study PRJEB25962, sample SAMEA2042513) | human gut metagenome | biome: human gut; feature: human-associated habitat; material: faeces... | reverse complement strand
CACAAAACCCTTACAACTGACAGAGGTCGGCGAACATTATATACAGGCCATTGAAAAAATTATGGATATTGAAAATAATCTGAAAAATTTTATTCGCGATTTAGGAGATTTAAAAACCGGAACACTCAACATAGGCGGAAGTAACTTTTTTTCTTCATGGGTACTTCCTTCTCTTATCGCTGATTTTTCCCAAAAATTTCCTAATATCCAGATTTCTCTCGTAGAGGAAAGCAGCGCGAATCTTTCTCTGCTCCTCCAAGCAGGAAAACTAGATTTAATGATCGATAACTGTATTTTAGATGAGCAGATTTTTGATCACTATGTTTATCAAAAAGAACATCTTTTACTTGCCGTTCCCAAAAGCTACTCCGTAAATACCCGACTGCAAGAATATCAGATTCCTATTGAGACCATTCATGACGGTAGTTTCCTTTCTCCGGAGGTTCTTTCCGTTCCACTAAACAGTTTTGCAAATGAGCCCTTTATTATTCTACGTTCAGATAACGATACCGGTAAGCGTGCTCTAACGATTTGCCAGGAAAACAACTTTACTCCGCATACAATTTTTCGACTAGATCAACAGATGACCGCCTATAATATCGCCTGTTCTGGAATGGGGATCACTTTTATCGGGGATCTCCTGCTCGCAAGCGCACCGGCAACTTCAGAACTTATTTTTTATAAACTTCCCGGCAAGAACTGTAATCGAAATGTATCATTTTACTGGAAAAAAGGACGCTACATCAGCAGAGCTATGGAAGAATTTCTAAAAATTGCTCTCCCTCAATAACACTGGAAATAGAATTTCCTATGAAATAATAAAATCAGGAGCACCCGCCTCACAGATGATCCTGATTTTATTATTATATTTTTACATTCTATATAGCAAGAAGATTCTTGATTGCTTCCATATAAATCAGAACAGCTTCTTCCATCTCGGATACAAGAATATATTCATCTGAACCATGGATACGATAATCTACTCCTAGTTTTTCCGGTCCAAATGCAATAATATTTTTCAATGTTTTTGCATAAGTTCCCCCACCAATTACCATTGGCTCATTTTCCGTATCTCCTGTCACATCAACATACGCTTTGTATAAGGCCTCTACCAGCGGTGACTCTCTTGGGAAAAACAATGGATTCCCGATACTGTTAATTTCAATTCGTCCATTTTCATCCTCTAATTTTCCTTCACACATACTGCGGATATCTTCCTCTTTAAATGTAACCGGAACACGGATATCAATTGTACAAGAGATCACACCATCTTCTGTTTTCACAATTCCGTTACAAAGTGTCAATTCTCCATATGCATCTTGGCATTTTAATCCAACTCCAACTCCATCACAAGAAGTTCCAATATGTGAATTATAGAATTTTACAAAGTCATCTTCGAATCCAACTTGCTCCAGACATTCAAATATCACGCCTGCTGCATTCACACCAAATGTCGGTGTACTTGCATGTGCCGGAACACCTTTCGCTTCAATATGGATTTCTCCATTCTCTTCTGTAACTTTATATTCCTGAAGTTTTGTGTTAGCAAAAGCGGCTTCCAATTTTTCTTTCAGACCATCTTCTGCCGGAATAACTGCTGTGCAGTTATCACATACTGCATTAGATACAAAACCACCATTCATAGCAATAATCTTTGTGTTCTTAGAATACACAGTCATACCCATATGACCTTTTTCTCCATGAATACATGGGAAACTTGCATCTGGAGTAAATCCACAGGATAACTCCTCAGCTACTTCATTATAATGCTGCATACATCTAGAACCTGTTTCCTCATTACATCCCATAATAAGACGAACACGTTTATTAAGTTTTACGCCTGAATCACGCAGTAATTTCATCGCATAAAGAGCTTCCATCACAGGTCCTTTGTCATCTGTAGTTCCACGTCCATACACATAATCACCTTTACGTGTCAATTCGAATGGATTATAGCTCCAATCTCCACCTACAGGTACAATATCAAGATGTCCGGCGATACCAACAATCTCATCACCCTCGCCCATCTCTGCATAACCACAGTAATTGTCCAGATTGACTGTCTTAAATCCAAGCTCCTGTGCAATCTTAAGACCTTCTTCCAGTGCTTTGGCAGGTCCTTCTCCAAAAGGTTTCCCCTCTGCGGGAGTGCCAAGCTGAGAATCAATGGCAACCAGCCTTCCCAGATTGGTAAGCATCTCCTCTGTTAATCCATGAATCTGTTCTTTGATATCCATAATTTTTGTGCCTCCTGTTAAATACTTTCTCTATCTTTGAAATATCTTTATCATTATTTTCTCATTTTATCATATTCGGGCACAAAATAACAGCAGATTGCAGGAATGATTTTTCAGACCCACTCTATGGCCAGATAAAATTGCAGTTTCCGGCCTCCAGACCGTCAATGAGAATGTTCTGGCCTGTACAGAAGCGGTTTTTCACGGACGAGGACGGAAACGACCGCATGAAGGATACGGTGCCTCTTCCACAGACATCCATCGTTTCAGAGGTGTGAGTTCCATGATCTGATCCCAGAGCTTTTCATCCTCCATCACCGGCCGGTTCAGTTCAGTCATAACCCCACCGAAATCCAGACTGTTGCATGTGGCCTGATAAGGAGCTATCCTCATAGCCACGTTTTTCGTGTAAGCAAGGACCCCTCCTTTACTTGCTGCATACTCCGGAAATTCAGAACCTGTATGCCCGCTTGCTGATCCGATCATAATAACAGAATAAATATTAGGATGAATGCCGTAATGTTCTGTAACAGAAATCGTCCCTTTCAGATTTACATCAATATCATCGCCATTCTGAACCCCTGCATTATTGATCAGAATATCTACCTGTCCGATTTCCGGATAAGAGCTTTTGTCTCTGATATCCAGACAGAAATGAGTATATTTCGGATGTTGGATCGAGGATATATTTTTATCAAATCCATAGACTTCATGATTTTCTTTCAGGAAAATTTCTGCACAGCCCTTCCCGATCCCGGATGCTGTGCCTGTGATCAGGACTTTCATCAGGCAAAATTCTCCTTCATACTTTTACGCAACGCTGTAATAAGAACTGCTGCTACTGCAATACACAGAACCCTGTCAATGTAGTCCGTGATAAACTGAACTACAAAACAGCTTCCTACCATTCCAAGAGGTGTTTTTGCCAGAAGCTGTACAAGAACGGTGGATCCTGAAGAAGTGATTCCTCCAAATAAAAACGCCGTAATACAGGAACTGATTATGGTAGATGGCAGTGTGATCACAAGAGCAGCCGGAAATATCTGCCACTTTTTCGGCTGGAATTTTCTGTACACAAGACCTGTCACAAAACCAAGAAGAATTCCTACCGGAGCATAATACAGGGAATAAATATCTACAGTCATTCCCATCAGCAGGCCGCTGAGCAGATTGGGCAGCATTCCATAAAAGGGTCCCAGGACAGCAGCCACAAATACAGTTCCGATACTGTCCAGATAAATAGGAAGTTTCAGAAATAAAGCAATCTGTCCTCCCACAAAATTAATGCAGATAGCAAAAGCGATCATACAGATCTTCTGTACACTTATTTTTTCAGTTTTCATTTTAAATCTCCTCGTATTAAGTCTTGTAAAATATCCAGTTTTTCCGGTTCCTGGTCAAGTATTCTTGAAAGAAACATCTGAAAGAACCCATACACATCTACCTCAGTCAGCACCCTTGCATTTGGAGCTTTCCGATAGAAATTCATAGAATCCACAACAGACTGTCCAAGAGAAATCCCCTCTGTTTCAATCTGTACATAGGAATCAAAACCTTTGCAGAGTTCCGGATTGATAAAATATGCCACTGCCAGGGGATCATTGATCACACAGCCAATGATATGCTCCCATTCCCAGTGGAAATCAAAATAGAATTTCGTAATCTTCTTTACAAATTCCCCTGTTTCTTTGTTCAGACGGCACATATACTCCAGCAGATCAGGCGTGAGCACAATCTTTCTCGTCACATCCAAACCGACCATATGGATTTTCTGGCCATTCTGATGGAGTGTCTCATACACCAGTGAAGCTCCGTCCGGGTCACACCAGTAATTGTATTCTGCAACAGGTGAACAGTTTCCATGACTTTTAAAGCTGCCGCCCATGGAAACAATTTCCTCAATACAGGAAAATGCTTCTTTATCCTTCTGGATCAGTCTGGCAAGGTTGGTCATAGGTGCCAGTTCGATTATGGATACTTTCTCTTTTTTCAGTACATCAGCCAGAAAATCCACAGCACTGATCTGCTGCTGATAACCGGTTACTTCAGGCAGAAAGCTCTCTCCAAGCCCGTCTTCTCCGTGAGTATCCAGAGCATTCACGTAATCCCGCCTTAAGGGAGTGCTTTCCCCAATGTACACAGGAACATCCAGACGATTCATCTGCTTCAGGATTTTCTTTGCATTTCCAAATCCCATCTCCACCGGTGAATTTCCACACACAATGGTGATTCCGATCACTTCGATCTCCGGTGATTTCAGTGCAAGCATAATCGCAAGACTGTCATCAATCCCCGGATCACAATCAATAATTACTTTTCTTTTTTTCATTTAATTCCTTTCTGTCAAAGCAAAAAAAATACTTTTGTTTATCCCTCAAATAAACAAAAGTATACGCAAACAGACCACTTATGATAACTCATAAGCGACCGCAATATTTTTTACTTTGCCTAGTTTTTTATACTGGGAGGGTTTCGAACCAGTGTCGGTGGTTATTTTAACACATATTTTTATGCATGACAACAGTTAGCGCATACACCATTTGAGATTTACAGCATATTCTAACAGCAGAAATCTCTTAAAGGAGTATCTGCATGAAAAATAAAAAGTGGATCGCGCTGGCAGCTGCTGTTGTGCTTGCTGTAACTGCACTTCCTGCGACAGCATTTGCAGAGAAAAAAGACAGCACAGATGATAAGATGCTTACAAAAATCACTTTGAACGAAGTAGCACATTCTATTTTCTATGCTCCGCAGTATGTGGCAATTGAAAAAGGATATTTTAAAGATGAGGGACTTGATCTGACGCTTATAACTGGATTTGGGGCAGATAAAACTATGACTGCAGTCATATCCGGCGAGGCGGATATCGGATTTATGGGAGCAGAAGCATCTATCTATGCCTATCAGGAGGGAGCTACTGATCCTGTTGTAAACTTTGCACAGCTTACCCAACGGGCCGGAAATTTCCTTGTGGCAAGAGAAGAAATGCCGGATTTTAAATGGGAAGATCTGAAAGGCAGGAAAGTTTTGGGCGGACGCAAAGGTGGCATGCCGGAAATGGTATTTGAATATATTCTGAAGCAGAATGGCCTTGACCCTCAGAAAGACCTTTCTATTGATCAGAGCATTGACTTCGGCGCTACTGCGGCTGCTTTTACAGGAGATGATTCGGCAGATTTCACTGTAGAATTTGAGCCGTCTGCTACTGCTCTTGAAAAGCAGGGCGCTGGGTATGTCGTGGCATCCCTTGGTGTTGACTCCGGCTATGTGCCTTATACCTCCTACAGTGCCAAAACCAGCTATATGGAAAAAAATCCTGATATCATGCAGAAATTCACTGATGCTCTGCAGAAAGGTATGGACTACGTTCAGAGCCATACTCCAGAGGAGATTGCAGAAGTAATCGAGCCACAGTTCCCTGAAACAGATCTGGATACCATCACAGCCATCGTAAAACGTTATTACGATCAGGATACCTGGAAAGAAAATCTGGTGTTCGGGCAGGATGGATTTGAACTGCTGCAGGATATCCTGGAAGACGCAGGAGAACTGAAGGAACGTACACCGTATGCAGAACTGGTCAACACAGAATTTGCGCAAAATGCTTCCTGATGATTTGCTTTCTCTGATCCACCTGTAATTTTAGCCCGATATCCGTATTCTCCCATCCGTTCCTTCATATTGTCAGAGATTTTTGACTTGATTCAGTCAAACCATAATCTTGTATACACTTTGTGTAACAGGTGGTAAAAAGAACTATGTTTACCAGGACTGCTATAGTTCCAATTTTGAAAAACGCAGACAGAATTTCGTCATTTTGTCCTGCGTTTTTCTCATGCCTTTTGACAGTTTGACGGAATCCCCGAATACTGATTCCGGCTTTTCGTCAGAATGACAAGAAACGAAAAAAATCTTTGTACGATTCTTCCCTAGCCATCCCCCCTCCTTTTCGCTATACTGTCTACAGATGAAAAAAACGAGTAATCAATCAACAAAAACAATATGAAATAATTTTGGAGGAATAATAATCATGGCAAGCTTATCATTACAGCACATTAACAAAACTTACCCAAATGGTTTCCAGGCAGTTAAAGATTTCAATCTGGAGATCGAAGATAAAGAATTCATCATTTTCGTAGGACCTTCAGGATGTGGTAAATCTACTACACTTCGTATGATTGCCGGTCTGGAAGAAATTTCCGGCGGTACATTAAAGATTGGTGACAAAGTTATGAACGATGTAGAGCCTAAAGACCGTGATATCGCAATGGTATTCCAGAACTACGCTCTGTATCCTCATATGACAGTATATGATAACATGGCATTCGGACTTAAACTTCGTAAAGTTCCGAAAGACCAGATTGATAAAGCAGTTCGTGAAGCTGCAAGAATCCTTGACCTTGAGAAACTTCTTGATCGTAAACCGAAGGCTCTTTCCGGTGGTCAGAGACAGCGTGTTGCTATGGGACGTGCTATCGTTCGTAATCCTAAGGTATTCCTTATGGATGAGCCTCTTTCCAACCTGGATGCTAAACTTCGTGTACAGATGCGTATCGAGATTTCCAAGATCCATCAGAGACTGGGTGCTACAATCATCTATGTAACACATGACCAGACAGAGGCTATGACTCTTGGTACCAGAATCGTTGTTATGAAAGACGGTGTTGTTCAGCAGGTTGATACACCACAGAACCTGTATCAGAAACCAGGCAACTTATTCGTTGCAGGATTCATGGGATCTCCGCAGATGAACTTCCTTGACGCTGTTATCTCCGAAAAAGGCGGCAACCTTATCGCTAAAGTTGGCGAGCATGAACTGGTTATCCCGGCTGCTAAAGCAAAAGCTCTTAAAGATGGCGGCTATGTAGGTAAAACAGTTGTTCTCGGTATCCGTCCGGAAGATATCCATGATTCCCAGATGTTCATCGAAGCTTCTCCAAGCGCACCGATGACATCCGTAGTTAAAGTTTACGAGCTTCTCGGAGCTGAAGTATTCTTATACTTCGACGTAAACGGAACTCAGGTTACAGCACGAGTTGATCCTCGTACAACAGCTAAGACCGGTGATCCGATCAAATTCGCATTCGATATGGAAAAATCTCATTTCTTTGATAAAGAAACAGAACTTACAATCTGCAACTAATTTTCAGGAATCTTTAATAAACCCGGGGAGTTTTCCCCGGGTTTTTATGTTATAATATAGAATTGGCTGCCTGATTACTTCGATCAGACAATTTGCAAGGATTGCTATAAGCTGACTCATACCCCAAAAGAAAGGATTGACCTAATGAAAATACAACAGATTTTACAGAAATGCCTGACAGACTGGAAGAATATCAGCCAGATTGATTTCTGTCTGCTGGATTCTGATAACCATATCTTTCTCTCTACCTGTGATAAAAAACTTCCTGCAGAATCAAAACTGGAAGAATTTCGCCAAAGCAGTGCCCTGTGTGTTTCCAATACAAGCTGCTGCCTGTATAAGATCATGGAGAACCATTCCATCTCCTATATTCTGATCGTATGGGGAAAAGCAGAAAGTACTGCTACCATCGGAGAGCTGGCTGTATGCCAGGTACAGAGTCTCCTGGCTGCCTATGCAGAGAAAAGCGACAAGAATACCTTTATGCAGAATCTTCTCCTTGGTAGTTATTCTGATGTAGATGCCTTTAACTGCGCCAAGAAACTGCACATTGCAACTTCTGTTCAGCGTGCCGTATTTCTTGTGGAAACCAAACAGACCAAGGATGAGAACGCTCTCGCTACGATCCGGAATATTTTCTCTGCCCGTACCAGAGATTTCATCACAGCTATTGATGATACAGGGATTATCATCATCAGAGAATTACAGTCTACAGAAACTTATGAGGATCTGGAATCAATTGCATATATGCTTGTAGATATGTTAAATACAGAAGCAATGACTTCCGCATGGGTTGCCTACAGTAATCTGGCAGAGGATATTTCCAGGCTTCCAGACGCATACAAGGAAGCACATACAGCCCTTGAAGTAGGCAAGATTTTCTACGCAGATAAAAATGTATTCGGATATAACCAGCTTGGAATCGGCAGACTAATCTACCAGCTTCCTGTTTCCATATGTGAAATGTTTATCGACGAGATCTTCAAAGAGGAAACTCTGGATTCTATTGACGAAGAAACCCTGATCACCATCCGTACCTTCTTTGAAAATAACCTGAATCTCTCCGAGACTTCCAGACAGCTTTATGTACACAGAAATACTCTGGTGTACCGCTTTGAGAAGCTGCAGAGAAAATTCGGACTGGATATCCGCGCGTTTGAAGATGCACTGACATTTAAACTGGCGATGATGGTTGTGGACTACATAAAATATTCTAAGAATCATCCGTCATAGATTTCTCAGACAATTTGATAACATCCCGCTGCGTGATCAAACCGGCAGACTCTTACAGCTACGTGGCTATGCGATTCCACACCGAATAACTGCTCCGCAGGGACTTACTTGATTCGGTTAAAAAAGCGTTATATCTTCACCAGAAATCTCTGTTGAAAATACAACGCTTTTTATTATTTCTTATATATTCTATTTCGCTTCTTTCAGCAGCATCAGATGCTCTTCTGGAAAATGGATATATTTCGGAACTTTTGCATGCGGATCTTCCTCAAAATTTCCTTTGGGGCACATCCACCAAACCGGCTGACAGTCTCCGCCTTTCTTGTTCTTCAGTAAATACTGATGTTCAAAGGTCGTTTCAATATATTCCATAACTTCCACTTCCATGTGGTTCTCTCCGCCTTCAGATGCACCTTTCATCCAGTGACCGCGGATTCCCACATGCGTAACATCATCCGGCACCACATCTTTGGTCTGCAGCATCAGATCCCAGTCCACTGCATAAATACTGTGTTTTCCCATTTTCTGTACAGTTGAGAAATTTTTACACCCTGTCAGTCTGGCTGCCTGCAGAATACCGGGTCGTTCAAAGAGTTTCTTAGTTTCTCCTGTAGTAAGTGCCTGACCACTGTCCAGAATTGTCAGATGTCCGCAGAACTTGTAAGCCTCATCACGGCTGTGAGTGACCAGAATCATATCACCTGTGTACTCATTAAGAAAGTTCTGCATATCACGCTGCATGATATCTTTCAGATATCCATCCAGTGCTGAGAACGGTTCATCCAGAAGGATGACTTCCGGTTCTCCGATCATCATTCGTGCCAGTGCGACACGCTGCTGCTGACCTCCGGAAAGCTGTCCCGGATAACGTTTCTCCAGCCCGTTAAGCTGATAGCGCTCTATGTAATCTGCCACTTTTGCCTTAAGATGTTTCTTATCCCCTCTGTATCCGCATGCGATATTCTTCTCTACAGTCATGGTAGGAAAAAGTGCATAGTTCTGAAAAAGATAGCCAACCTTCCTCTCCTGCGGTTTCAGATTGATCTTCTTTTCTGAATCGAAAAGAACTTTATCATTTACAACAATTCTTCCTGAGTCCGGTGTCTGGATTCCTGCAATACAGCGCAGAGTCATACTTTTTCCGCTTCCGGATGCTCCAAGGATCCCCATTGGAGAACCATCACTCTCCAGCTTTACTTTCAGAGTGAAGCCATGAAGTTTCTTCTCAATATCCACACTGACTGCCATTACATCCACCTGCCCATCTTCATTCCCTTACCGGAAACGATATTGATCGCCGCAACGATCACAAATGAAATGATCAAGATCACAACTACCCAGAAACCGGCCATGCCATAATTTCCTGCCGCAGTCTCCGAAGCAATGGCAACGGAAACGGTTCTGGTCTTGCCAAGAATGTTTCCTGCGAGCATGGATGTAGCACCGTATTCTCCGATTGCTCTGGCAAAGGCAAGGACTGTACCGGATGCGATTCCGGGTCCTGCTGTCGGCATGACAACTGTCCAGAAGATTCTTCTGTCACTCATGCCAAGTGTCTTACCTGCTGCGATCAGATTCACATCCACCTGTTCAAATGCAGCGCGTGCATTTCGATACATCAGTGGAAACGCAATTACAGATGCTGCGATCACGCAGCCCTTCCAGGTCTGTACGATTTTAATGTCAAAATTATCCAGCAGAAATGCCCCGAACGGACGTCTCAGACTGAACAGCAGAAGCAGAATGAAACCGGCCACTGTCGGGGGAAGTACCAGAGGCATGGTCAGGATACCATCCAGTATGCCTCTGGAAACAGGTTTCATCTTCATTACCAGTCTCGCAAAGAATATCCCCAGAAAGAACGCGATCACAGTAGCCGCGAAACCTGTTTTCAGTGAAATCCATAAAGGACTCCAGTTTATTTCTGCCAGAAATTCACTCATTCTTATTTAGCTTCCTCTGTTGTCTCTGTCTCAGCATTTGTTTCTGTGTCATCTGCTTCTTCTGTTTCTTCTGCATCTTTATCATCTGTTTCGGAAGCATCATCTGCTTTGTATGCTGTGAATCCGTATTTCTCGAATACTTTCATAGCGTCGTCAGATTTGATGTACTCAAGGAATGCTTCTGCAGCTGCTGTATCATCTTCAGATGCCTCTTTGTCTTCGATAAGGCCTACCGGATAGAGAACAGGTGTCTTCAGTGCATCTGCCGGAGCTTCTGCGATAACGTCTACTTTATCTGCAACGGAAGCTGCATCTGTAGCATAAACGATACCGATCTCATTACTTCCTTCACTTACTGCAGCAAGAACTTCAGATACATTTTTACCTTCATTGATTTCCATCTTATTTACTTCATCTGTAATTCCAAGATTGTCGAAAATTTCTCTGGAATACTGTCCAACAGGAACGCTGTCACCTGCAAGTGCGATGTTGGCTGCATCTGTGATGTTCTCGAATCCTGTAACTTTTGTTTCCCCATCCTTAGGTTTGATCAGAACGACTTTGTTCTCAAGGATATCTTCTACAGTATCTTTCTTAGCCAGATCTTCGTCTACCAGAGCGTCCATCTGCTTGTCAGCTGCTGAGAAGAAGATATCGCAGCGTGCGCCTTCTTCGATCTGTGTCTGTAATGTGCCTGAGCTGTCTGCATTGTAGAGGATTTCAACATCAGGATATGTCTCATTGAAATCTTTCTGGATTTCTTCCATTGCATTGCTTAAGCTTGCTGCGATGAATGTATTGACTTCACCTTTTAAGTCTGTATCTGCTGCGAAAACTCCTGTGCTGAACATTCCTGCACTCAGTACTCCTGCCATCATTGCTGCAATTAATTTCTTTCTCATATTTTTACCGCCTTTCATTTAGTTTCGTTTTGTTTTATTCAGTTTTGTTTCCTTTTGTATCTATTGTACAGAACTTTTGTATTCTTGTCAATTTTATTTGTATATGTTATCATGTAAATGATAGCAGATTGAAAGCCTTATTTTTATCGGCAAAAACAACTTTCCGGCCTTTGATCGGGTATCAGATAAATTTATAGAAAAAAATAATAAACAGTGAGGTGATTATCATGAAATTAAGTGCACGCAATCAGTTAAAAGGGAAAGTAGTAAGTATCAATAACGGAGCTGTAAACTCCATCGTTTCTATTGATATCGGCGGTGGAAACATTATCACAGCAACCATCTCCTGTGCAGCAGTTGAAGAATTAAACCTGAAAGTAGGTTCTGATGCTTATGCAGTGATCAAGGCTACTAATGTCATGGTAGGTATTGATGAATAAACTTTACACAGCTCAGGAGGTCGCAGACCGTCTGAAGATCAAAAAGACAACGGTCTATGAACTTATCAAGCGCGGTGAGCTGGAATCTTCCAAAATCGGAAAACAACTCAGGGTCAGCGAAGAGCAGTTGACACAGTATCTTAACAGAAGCAGTTCCGGCAATTCCGAAAGCGGGCAGGATATTCCATACACTTCTGTTAATTTTGAACCTGAGAGCTCTCTGTTGAAGAGAGATTATCTGCTTCATTCCAGTGGTATCATTTTAGGCGGCCAGACTTCTGCCGCCCTGGAGCTTCTTCTCGGCAAAATGTCCGCTCATCCTGATGGCCTTCCTGTCCTGCAGTCTCATATGAATGACTATAACGGACTTTATTCCCTGTATTTCGAAAAGGCACATATCGCTGCTACCAGTCTGGATATAGATGATATCCGTCACCTGGTTCCCGGAATCCCGCTGATACTTCTTTCTTTATATAAATACTCTGTCGGCTTCTATGTACCAGCCGGAAATCCTGAAAAGATTTCTTCTGTGGAGGACCTGACGGATCCGAAAGTTGTTTTTATGAATCGTGAAAAGGGAAGTGCCCGCAGGGTTTATCTGGACCGTCTGTTAAAAGAACAGGGAATCTCTTCTGAAAAAATCAGCGGATACAGAAATGAAGCTGTCTCTGATATGTCATCTGCATCTGCTGTTTTTGAGCACAGAGCGAATGTTGCTTTTGGAGAAGAAATGATCGCACGTTACTTTCCGGGACTTGATTTCGTCCCTGTGACTGATATGCAGATGTATCTGGCAATTCCTGCGGAATCTGTGAGAAAGCCGGGGTTCTCTGCTCTTGTGGAAATTGTACAGTCTGAAGATTTCAAAACTGAGATTCATCATCTGACAGGTTATGATACCTCTTATACCGGCGAAATGATCTGCATATAAGAAACCTGTAACATAATAAAAAGCCCTGCTGTCCGGGATATACGCTTATGACGTACATGCCGCTTATACAGCAGGGCTTTTCTTATACATTATTTACAACCAAGAAGTGTTTTTCCGATAAAGTATCCAAGCACCAGAATACCAAGTGCGATTCTGTACCATCCGAATGCCTTAAAGTCATGTTTCTTTATGTATCCCATCAGGAACTTGATCGCGATAATGGAAACTACAAATGCCACTACCATTCCCACGATCAGGATCATCACCTCTGTTCCTGTGAAAGAAAAACCGAATTTCAGGATTTTCAGAAGACTGGCTCCGAACATGACCGGGATTCCCAGGAAGAAGGTAAATTCTGCTGCTACTGTGCGGGAGGTTCCTGCAAGGATACCACCGATAATGGTGGAACCTGAACGGGATGTACCCGGAACTACGGAGAGTACCTGGAACAGACCGATGATGAGTGCAGTCTTAAATGACAGATTTTCCAGATTTGTACAGGTTGGTCTTCTTCTCTTGTTATAATTCTCAATGACAATGAAGAGGATACCATATACGATCAGTGCAATGGCAACTACTACATAGTTATTAAATTTCTCTTCAATGACATCATTAAACGGAAGTGCGATAACAATCGTCGGTATACAGGCTACTATAATTTTAAACCAGAGTACCCATTTCTCTTTATCACAGAACTTCTCCACAAAAGTAAGAATTCCTCTGGATACTGCACCATGCCTGTTAAGCACTGCCTGCTGTTTCTTTGAAATTGGTCTGATATAAAACGGCCACAATTTGTTCCAGTAGAGAACTACAACCGCGAGGATCGCGCCAAGCTGGATCACTACGAAAAACAGATTCTTAAAATCCTCTGTCACATTCAGTTTCAGGAACTCATCCACCAGGATCATATGTCCGGTACTGCTGATCGGGAGCCATTCTGTGATTCCCTCTACAATCCCAAGGAAAATGACCTTTAACAGTTCAATAAAATCCATAATCTTTCCCTTCCTGTTTTCTTTTTTGTTGTTATTCTTATTTACAACGATTTTCAACCGGATCAGACAGGTTTCTGCCAGATAATAAGTAATGCAAAAGATCCGCATATATCTATCTGACCCACTGTAAATACTCATATAATTATATTACACACCATGCCACTGATACAACTGTAATCTGTATTTTTCCTGCTGATTCTATAAGATAAAAACAGCCGTCTTTTCTCCGACAGAGAAAATTACGGCTGCTTTTCATCATTTCATATTATTTATCAGTTCTTTATCTTCTTGCAATCGTAGCAATATCAATAAGAGATAAATTATTCAGGTCTGTGTTCTCAAGGCTGGTTGCCAGTGCTTCTGCTGTATCCAGAGAAGTAAGGACATTGACACCTGTCTCGATGGCGTTACGTCTGATGACGAAACCATCTTTCTGATGCTCTACACCCTGTGGCGGAGTATCGATGACGACGTCAATCTTATGACCAAGGATAAGGTCCATAAGGTTCGGTGCAGGCTGCTCCAGCTTATTTGTACGGATAACTTTGATTCCGTTTTCTTTGAGGACTTTTGCAGTTCCCAGTGTAGCATAGATTCTGTATCCAAGTGCTTCGAATCTTCTTGCGATCGGGATGATATCCTGTTTGTCTTCGTCTTTAACAGTGATAATCATGTTTTTATGTTTCGGAAGACGGATACCTGCTCCGATAAATGCTTTGTAAAGCGCTTCATTGAATGTCTCAGCAATACCAAGGCACTCACCTGTTGACTTCATTTCCGGTCCAAGACTGATATCAGCACCGCGGATCTTCTCAAATGAGAATACAGGCATCTTGATCGCATAGTGTTTTGCTTCCGGCTGAAGTCCCGGTTCATAGCCCATGTCTTTCAGCTTGTATCCAAGGATTACCTTCGTTGCAAGAGGAACGATCGGAATTCCTGTTACCTTGCTGATGTACGGTACAGTACGGCTGGAACGAGGATTAACCTCGATCACATATACATCATCTCCAAGAACAATGAACTGGATGTTGATCATACCGATAACATGCAGTGCTCTTGCAAGACGTCTGGTGTATTCTGCAATTGTCTCTTTTGCTTTCTCGCTGATGGTCTTAGCCGGGTATACAGAGATACTGTCACCGGAGTGGATTCCGGCACGCTCGATATGTTCCATGATACCAGGAATCAGGATATCCTCGCCATCGCATACAGCATCTACTTCGATTTCCTTACCCATCAGGTATTTATCAACAAGGATCGGGTGCTCCTGTGCGATCTGGTTGATCACACCGATATACTCTTCTACGTCCTCATCGCTTACAGCGATTCTCATGCCCTGACCACCAAGTACATAGGAAGGACGAACCAGAACAGGATAGCCCAGCTCATTTGCTGCTTTCTTAGCTTCCTCAGCAGTAAATACTGTCTGTCCCTTTGGTCTCGGGATTTCGCATTTCTCAAGGATCTCATCAAAGAGTTCTCTGTCTTCTGCTGCATCTACGTTCTCAGCAGATGTTCCGAGAATCTTAACACCCATCTTTGTCAGTGCTTCTGTTAATTTGATAGCTGTCTGACCACCGAACTGTACAACTGCTCCGTCCGGTTTCTCGATCTTAACGATTGCTTCCACATCTTCCGTAGTTAACGGTTCAAAGTAAAGTTTATCTGCGATATCAAAGTCTGTAGATACAGTTTCCGGATTGTTGTTGACAATGACTGTCTCCCATCCTTCTTTTGCAAATGCCCATGTGCTGTGAACAGAACAGTAATCGAACTCGATACCCTGTCCGATACGGATCGGGCCGGAACCTAATACTAATACTTTCTTCTGTGGATTGGTTTCCTCTGCCTCATTCTCACTTCCAAATACGGAATAGTAATATGGAGTAGCTGCTTCGAACTCTGCTGCACAGGTATCTACCATCTTGTATGCTGCAACGATTCCGTTCTCATAACGCATGTCGTGAATTTCTGCTTCTGTTTTACCAGTCAGTTTTGCGATCACATTGTCCGGGAACTCGATACGTTTTGCTTCTTTTAATAATTCAACCGTCAATGGCTGTGTCTTTAAAGTCTCTTCCATCTCAACAATGATGGCGAGCTTGTCAATAAACCATTTATCAATCTTGGTGATGGCATGGATCTCATCATAACTGAAGTGACGGCGCAGTGCCTCTGCGATCACCCAGATCCTTCTGTCGTCTACCACATTTAACTGTTCTCTTAATTCTGCATCGTTAAGTCCTGTAAAATCATAAGACATCAGACTGTCTACATGCTGCTCTAAGGAACGGATTGCCTTCATCAGAGCGCCTTCGAAGTTATTGCAGATACTCATAACCTCTCCGGTTGCCTTCATCTGGGTGGTAAGGGTTCTCTTTGCCGTAATAAATTTATCGAATGGCAGTCTTGGGATCTTTACAACGCAGTAGTCAAGCATTGGCTCAAAACTTGCGTATGTTTTTCCTGTAATTGCGTTTTTAATCTCGTCTAAGGTGTAACCTAATGCAATCTTTGCTGCAACTTTTGCGATCGGGTATCCGGTCGCTTTGGATGCCAGTGCAGAAGAACGGGATACACGAGGGTTTACCTCGATTACACAGTACTCGAAAGAATCCGGGTTCAGTGCGTACTGTACGTTACATCCACCTGTGATGTTTAACTCGGAAATGATATTGAGTGCAGAAGTACGAAGCATCTGATACTCTTTATCCCCTAATGTCTGGGATGGTGCAACTACGATGGAGTCACCGGTATGCACACCAACCGGGTCAATATTTTCCATATTACATACGGTAATACAGTTTCCGTTTGCATCACGCATTACTTCGTACTCGATCTCTTTCCATCCGGCGATGCAGCGCTCAACTAAAACTTCGCCGACACGGCTTAAACGCAGACCGTTTGTTAAAATATCTACTAATTCCTGCTCATTGTGGGCAATACCACCGCCGCTTCCACCGAGGGTGAATGCCGGACGCAGAACGACCGGATATCCGATCGTATTTGTGAATTTGATACCATCCTGCACGTTATTTACAACCTGTGAAGCTGCACATGGCTCACCGATTTTCTCCATGGTATCTTTGAATGCCTGACGGTCCTCTGCCTTAAAAATTGTCTCAGCAGTTGTTCCGATCAGCTTTACACCGTATTTGTCAAGAACTCCCTGCTCAGCAAGCTCCATACCAAGGTTTAATCCTGCCTGTCCACCTAATGTTGGGAGAACACTGTCCGGTTTCTCTTTTGCAATGATCTTCTCTAACACATCGACGGTCAATGGCTCGATATATACTTCATCTGCGATTTCTTTATCGGTCATAATGGTTGCCGGGTTGGAGTTTACAAGTACTACCTCTACCCCTTCCTCTTTCAAAGAACGGCATGCCTGTGTACCTGCATAGTCGAACTCTGCCGCCTGCCCGATGACGATCGGACCGGAACCAATTACTAATACTTTTTTAATGTCTTTATTTCTTGGCATACTCTCATTCTCCTTTATTTACTCATCATATCCAAAAATCTATCAAACAGATAACCGGAGTCCTGTGGTCCAGGGCATGCTTCCGGGTGGAACTGCACAGTGAAGATGTTCTTTCCAACATACTCAAGTCCTTCGTTCGTGCCGTCGTTGACGTTTACAAATGCCGGTTTTGCAATATTCGGATCCAAAGTATCTGTATCAACAACATATCCATGATTCTGGGATGAAATGTATACACGGTTTGTTTTCAAATCTTTGACCGGATGGTTACCGCCACGGTGTCCGTATTTCATTTTGTGGGTGTCAGCACCGGTTGCAAGTGCCATTAACTGATGACCTAAGCAGATCGCAAAAATAGGAGTATCGGAATCGTACAGTTTCCTGATCTCTTTGATAATATCGGTACATTCCTTTGGATCTCCAGGGCCATTGCTTAACATAATTCCGTCCGGATTTGTGCTTAAGATTTCTTCTGCGGTTGTGTGAGCCGGATAAATGGTCACTTCACAGCCACGATTATTTAAAGACTGGGCAATATTATTTTTTGCGCCGAAATCCATGAGTGCAACACGTTTTCCTGCGCCGCTTAATACTCGTTTTTCTTCACAGGTTACTTTGTCTACGACATTTCCTGTTGTGTAAGCTTTTAATTTAGGAATAATTTCTTCTATATTATAGTTCTCGTTTGTTGTGATCATACCGTTCATCGTACCTTTTTCACGTAAGATCTTGGTAAGTGCACGTGTATCGATTCCTGCGATTCCAGGAATATCATTTTTTGTCAGGAAATCCTGGATTGTTCCCTCACAACGGAAGTTGCTTGGCATTCTGGATAACTCCCTTACAATGTATCCGTCCGGCCATGGTTTCTTTGACTCCATATCCGGTGTGATACCATAGTTACCAATTAATGGATATGTCATAACCACTGCCTGTCCTGCATAGGAAGGATCGGTCAATACCTCCAGATAACCAGTCATTGAAGTGTTAAAAACGATCTCACTGATGACTTCTCTGGTGGAACCAATGCTTGTTCCTGTAAATACATTCCCATCTTCGAGTATCAAAAAAGCTTTCATTTGTTTCCCTGTCCTTTCATCTTTTTTTCCCAAAAAAAAAAACGTTTCCGTTTTTTCCTTTTGCTCTATACGAACTATATATGGGCAGTCAAACCGGATATTGCTATCCGCTCCGAAACATACCTTTATTGTCAACAAGGGAATGACCTTTGGAGCATTCCCTTGCTTAAATTGTAATGAGTTTATCATATGTAGTTGTAATTTTCAACCTTTTTCATGGAATCCGAAGGAAAAATTTTTTTCCAACGCATTTCCTTCCTACATTATTTTATTCTTCTTCCTCTTCCGGTTCGTCTTTCGCCCAGCCGTAAGCGTATTTGACCGCTTTGTTCCAGCCTTTCCGTTTTGCCTGACGATCCTCCTCGCTCATCTGAGGAGAGAATATCTGGTCGATACTCTGATTTTTGATGACATCTTCCTTGCTCTTCCAGTAACCAACGGCAAGTCCGGCAAGATAGGCGGCGCCCATCGCAGTCGTCTCAATACAGCTTGGACGTTTGACCGGTGCATTGATCATGTCTGCCTGAAACTGCATTAAGAAGTTGTTGGCGCTTGCCCCGCCATCCACTTTCAAAGATTTCAATTCTACACCGGCATCTGCACGCATTGCATCGATGACATCACACACCTGAAGATCGATAGATTCCAGTGTGGCGCGGATGATATGGTTTTTGTTGGTACCTCTTGTGATGCCAACGATCGTACCTCTCGCATACTGATCCCAGTGCGGTGCGCCCAGTCCGGTAAATGCCGGAACCACATAACAGCCGTGGGTTCCGTGTACTTTTTTTGCCATGTACTCTGAGTCTGCGGAGGAATCGATCAGCCTCATATTGTCGCGAAGCCACTGGATTGCCGCTCCTGCAACGAAAATCGAACCTTCCAGAGCATAGTTTACTTTTCCGTCCAGTCCCCATGCAATGGTCGTCACAAGACCATTTTTTGAAAATACCGGTTTTTCCCCTGTATTCATTAAAAGGAAACATCCGGTTCCGTATGTGTTTTTTGCCTCTCCTGCATGGAAACAGGTCTGTCCAAAAAGTGCCGCCTGCTGGTCACCTGCCGCTCCTGCGATCGGTATCTCATCCCCTAAGAAGGACGGATCGGTGTAACCGTAAATCTGGCTGGACGGCACCGGTGTCGGAAGCATACTCTCAGGAATATCCAGTTCCTGTAAAATCTCCTTGTCCCAGCACAGATCATTGATGTTAAAAAGCATGGTTCTCGAAGCATTGGAATAATCCGTCACATGCACCGCACCCTTCGTAAATTTCCAGATCAGCCATGTCTCCACGGTACCGAATAATAATTTGCCCTCGTTCGCCAGCTCTCTTGCACCTTTTACATTGTCTAAAATCCATTTGATCTTCGTCGCAGAAAAATATGCATCAATGATCAGTCCTGTCTTTTTCCGGTAAACTTCTTCCAGTCCTTTTTTCTTCAGTCCATCCGCAATATCAGATGTTCTGCGGCACTGCCATACGATCGCATTGTAGATTGGTTCTCCCGTCTCTTTGTTCCACACGATGGAAGTCTCACGCTGGTTTGTGATACCGATCGCTGCAATATCGGAAGCCGCAGCTCCGATCATGTTCATCGCCTCCACCGAAACACCAAGCATCGATGACCATATTTCATTTGCGTCATGCTCCACCCAGCCCGGATTCGGGAAAAACTGACGGAACTCTTTCTGCGCCATCGAGCAGATCTCTCCTTTTTCATTGAATAAAATACAACGGTTACTTGTTGTTCCCGCATCTAATGCCATTACATATTTTGCCATGCCTGTTTCTCCTTTCAATTCTGCTGCAAAATGCTCCCCTGTTCTTTTGAACTTTTACCATTTGACTGCACCATAAATCAGACATAAAAATGGGAGATGACACATCGAAAATATACTGCTGCACCCCACAGCAGTATTCCTTTGAATCATCTCCACTCTCTGATTTCTACTCATTTATTCAATTATGTCTGAACTTTTGCTTCCATTGATGGAATCATTATAGCATATATGCATAAAAAAGCAATGTTTTACTGAGAATTTTTATATATTTTTATTGTGCAGATACTGATTTTCTGCCAGGTTCTCCAACACCTCTTCAAAGTCACTTCAATGTCACTTCAAAGTCAACTTCAAAGTCACTTCAATTAAATTTCATTTTACTTTGAAGTACAGTTCTATTCTTCCCATACCTGGTAAAATCGATTCTAATTGGTAAACTAATCGATTTTTCTCATCTTGTATTTTTTCATTAGTCCAGCACTTTTTTACTATAGAGAAATCCACCTCCAGACACAAGCAGAATGCCCGCCCTGATCACCGCAAACGCATAGATGCTGATGGAAAACGGAAGTGCTGTCATGATCGCAGTTGAAATCGGCATGAAGATCACCGCAACCGTAAAAATCGAGCTGAACACTCTTCCCAGCATGTGTTTTGGTACTTTTTTCTGCACCATTGAAAAAAAATGAATATTAAAAATCGTCAGGAAAAACTCAAAAATCAGATTTCCGGTTACTATGACCTCTGCCGGAAGTCCAAGCATTGCAAAAATTGTGATCGCAGCCAGTCCCACACCGCAGAGTGCCAGTGCGATCAGGATACTGTTGTATGAATTTTTAAATAATTTGTTTGCCAGAACTGCGCCTGCGATTGAGCCAGCCGCTCCCATCGTCAAAAGTGTCGCATAACTGGATGGATGCACGAACAGCTGATTCGAAAATGGCGCCAGATAGTTAAACGCCGCGATGAAAAAGTTTACCATTGAAGCGATGACCAGCAGAAAGAAAATCTCCTTTTCCTTTACAATAAAAATCATTCCCTCTTTGATGTCCCGCAAAATACTTTTGATGCTTGTGTTCCTTTTTTCTGTTGTAATATGTTTTTCTTCCTCCCGAATCGAAAAAAGAAGCAGAAAAGAAAGGAAAAATGTCACACTGTCAAGAATTAACGTCGGTTTTAAGCCAAATCTATCCACAAATAAAAATGCAAACAGCGGGGAAGAAATGCTCACAATCTGAGAGATCACTTCCAGCCGTGAATTAAAAGCTACCAGCCGGTCCTCCGCTACGACCGTCACCACGTAGGAACGAAACGATGTTCCTGAAAATGCGCTCATGATCGCAAGTGCCGCATTCACAGCGATCAATCCATAAAGCATGATATTGTCGTTTCCGATAAACGCAAGTACGGCACACATGAGTCCACCGATAAAATCCGTTACAAGCAGTATTTGTCTTCGCTTAAAACGGTCTGCAACCGCCCCTCCGATTGGATTTAAAAATAAGGAGATCACGTTTTCGGCTAATTGATAGTATCCCATGTATTTTTGTCCGATACTTCCCAATCCTGCAATCCATGTGCTGTTTCCATAGTCATACATGACATTTCCAATCTTGTTTACTGCCCTGCTCGCCAATAACTTTGTCTCATTTTTCTTCATAAATAAAACCTCCATCTGAATTTAGATACATTGTAACTAATTTCAGGCAGAGGCTTTTCATTTTTTGCATATATGCAATTTTTAACGAACAAAACGCTCAAAATCTTTTTTATAATTATTTGCCAGATTTTCACTTCCAACCCATTCAAAGATCTGGATCGCGTTTTTCATTTCCTCAATTCCAGATTGTTTTTCTCCTTGCTTGTAGTGTAGAAGTCCTGACAAAAAAAGGTAGATCGTCCTCTTATAAAGATCCGTTTCATCATTTAATAAAGGCTCTATTTTTTCCATGTAAAATAAAGCAACTGTAAGCGCATCCCTGTGCAGACAGGTTTCCCAGATATTTAAAAGTGTGATCGTGACAAGATTTTTGTGTGAACCAATCTCCCAATAATAATCTTTTCTTTTCAAAATCTCCTGCCCCATTCTGTGTAGCAGTGGAATATCAATGAACAGATATAGATTACCGATTAAAATTAATTCATACATATTCCATTCTTCCGTCGTAAACAGATAATCGGTCACCTCGTCAATGTACTCTTCCGGAAATGGAACCGTTGCATCGCATTTGCAGATAAAGCTCTGAAGCAGGATCACATTTAGGTGATGGCGGTAAATATCCGGATGTTCTGAAAACTCCCACGCCTCTTCCGCCTGCATTTTCTGGAATCCCGCAATATTCCGCTCATATTCCAGTGGAATTAAGGCACTCATAAAACGGATCTGTTCCGTGCGCTGATAGTTGTTCACCGCATCCATAAATTCGCTGACTTCAATATGCATGTTTGAAAGTGCGATCAGGAATTTTTCCAGTGAGATATCGGATTCCCCGCGCTCAAATCGCGAAATCTGAGCTGCGGAAACCCGCTCATTTGAAATCTGTTTGAGGGAGATGTGTCTGTTTGTGCGCAGATTTTTAAATACCTGCCCTAAATGATCGTAATTTTGCAAATTTTATTCTGTTCCTTTCCAGAGATTTTGCAGCTATGTTTTCTATTCCATAACTGCCATCTTTGATAAGTTTTCTAGCTCGATTATAACAAGTATTTTATTTTGAGTACACCCTAACACATAAACGTTGAGAACACGCAACACCCCGGGCTGAAATCAGATACC
>ENA-OPAC01000437-OPAC01000437.1-human-gut-metagenome-genome-assembly--contig:-NODE-437-length-23647-cov-3.901111_pt1 | contig 23647 bp, 31 predicted proteins | sample MGYA00241052_ERZ501420 | MGnify/ENA primary metagenome ERZ501420 (study PRJEB25962, sample SAMEA2042513) | human gut metagenome | biome: human gut; feature: human-associated habitat; material: faeces... | reverse complement strand
CGAGCATATCGCGCTGCTTTTTCGTAATGGTGCGGGTCACCCATGCGTTGGCCGTTTGGCGCTTGTCAGCCTGAATCTGCTTCAAGATCGTGAAAAGACAATCGATGGAGTTATTGGGGATTTTGCGATTGCCTTGCTCACGGTCGTGGGCTCCCTTAATGGCCATCATGCGCAGTGAGGTGGCTAGCGTGCACACCAGCAATTTGCCCCAGTAAGCCGTATCCGTACACCGCAGTCGATTCCCATCGACCCAGTTTTTAAATTGATTGAAATCCTGCTCAACTTGGCCGCGCAGCCGATAGATGCTTAAGGCTTTAAACGGATTGGCTTCCGCATTGGTTCGGATCGCAAAACGGCCGGCATAGCGTAAGGCGGCCTCAATGGCGTTGTCATCACGATCCCAATAACGGCGTCCTTGCGCCGTCGTTCTTTCACAAACAAAACGCTTATAAGTCAGCCATTTTTCTGGCGGTACTTGTCTGTTCGCGTTTTTCAGATCCAGCACCTGCTGCACTTGTAAGCGAAGCTCTTCCATCTCAGCTTCATCGGCTTTAGGAAAGCGGTAAAGATGTAAATGCAGCGTCTTGTTGAGTGATCCATAGTCGGTGTATTGCTTCCAGGCTTCCGTGGTGGAATGGGCGTACACGCGTTCGCCAGTGTCGTAAAAGCGCTGGTTATGCAGCGAGGCGTCATATCGGTCAAAGCTGCGCTTCACGATGTCCTCGCTGAGGCGAATACCCTGTATGAACTTCACTTCCAGATCAATCTGCTTTTGGATGTTGATTAGGCTTTGATACCCCCGATCCGTCACCAAAATCACTTTCGAGAAATCAAAACCGGCATCCTTCATGCGATAAACAATTTCTCCAAAGGCTGTGACATCAGGGATTGAGCCTTCATAGGCATGGGCGAAGACAATGTCCCCAGAGTCTTGGTCGCAAACAAAAGTGAAATTGAGTACCGGCAATTCCGGATCACGTTTGGCATGGCCGTAGGCGACATCCGCGATGGTGGCCGAATATGACGAAATCGTTGTGTTGTCCAACGCATAGTGCACGCAGTCTGCGCCGGACATCCTTTCGATCTTGCTTTGATGCCGCAGATGGAAATAGCGCGCAAAGTCCTTAGGCGTAACTCGGCTCAATACTTCGCTGATGCGCTGGCTCTTCAGAGCAGGACCATGCGGTAAATACACACTGGCCCGCCAATCCTCCATGGCAGCCATGGAATTGCCGCCATCTAATTTGTAGATCGCCAGATTGAGCAGGCTGCGGGCATCCTCTTTGAAGATCTCGCGCAGATGCTCAAGCACCTGTGACTGCGCTGCCAGCTGTTCCAAAGCCCAAGTGAACCCCAAGCTGCGGGTATCCCACAAAGCTGTATCTATTTCGGCCTCCGCTGGTTTAGGGCCGGGAGCGTCCGGGAAATCTCGGCGATAGGCTGCCTCATCGACCAACGTCTTATCCAGGCCGAAATAAAAGGTCCCTTGGGCGTACTGAGGAAAGTCAGTACGAAATTTGGCGGTGATATTGACGACGGAATCAGCTGCTAAGCGGCCGACATACTTGCGGGCTGAGCGTTTTGATTTCTTGGCGACCGGATCCCACTGCGTTTGATAGGCGTAGATGTAGCACAAGCCCTTGGCATTGGTTTCCTTGGTGAAATACCACTTGTCGCTAGCCTTTTTCATCATCAATCCCGCTAACAGATACCTAATTTAAACATAGGTATCATTTTAGCGGAAAAAAGAAATCCCGTAAAAACTTATTGGTTTATTTTCACGGGATTAGCTCAGCAAAACATCCGATCCTTGACCTTAATCACACGAGTTCGGGATCTGTTATCCGGGAGTTCCGGCGGTCAGGGGGTTTCTTTTTTGAGCGGATTTGAACGGGTTTGGTACTCTTTGTTGCGATGTGCCTCAAGCATCCCGCGTGCCAACCGCTCTGCCTTATCATTATGGGTTGCCTGTAATTTCATTTGCCGAAGGTTTTCAACATGACTGAAACGCACTTTGATGCGAATGCCGCGCTCAAACTCGGACAAGACGTGCTTTCGCACGAAGCGGATGCCATCCTCGCAGCATCACGTCGCATCGGAGAAACGCCCGATTTTGCGATAAAACATTTTGGATTATGGAACCGGCAAGTAGAGTTTATTGAGGAAGAAGCGCATTTCCCGATGCCCGCCGTATTTATTGAGTTCGGACGCCTGGCATGGCGACACCAGCAAGGGGGATTACAGGACGCGGACCTGACTGTCGGGCTGCACATCCTGACAATAGCACAGCCGGAAGGGTACGACGGTGAGGAGTTCCACCTGGATTTGCTCGACAAGATAAACCGCTGCCTGCACGGGTTCACCGGTGAATATTGGGGTTCTTTCAAGCGGTCGGCATCTATACCTTGTCACGACCACGAGGAAATACTGGACGATACGGAGGTTTATCAAACACTTTTGTATGACGATTCGGCGGTGAAGAAACTGGTTAAACATCCGGTTCCGCCTGAGTTTATCAGTCGAAAAGGCTAAGCTGTAATTCGTTTACTTTTTGCGCCACCTTGGGGTTGGCCGCGGCATTGATATAGTTGTAGAAGGTCTTTTCTGTGATACCATAAATAGGGTAAATGTATCTGCGCCAAATCTCCCGGTTAGACAGTCCGGTTTTGGCATATTCGTCGTAAATTGCATTTACCTCAGCAACACGACGCGCGTAAGAACATCCTTTTAAACTCATTTACCCCAGATATTTAGTTTCAATTACAAATTTATCGAATTGACGCCAACGAGCAAAATAAAAGGCGGGATAGTTTTACACTTCTCGCCTTTTGATAAGATTATTCAGTCGCTCCCCCTGATTCAAGCTGTTGTAATCGTTTCAAGTGGTAAGCTACTGCTTCAAAAAAATCAAGACTCTTTTTTGCTCCTCGCTTAGAGTCCCTGCTTCGCAACCTTGGGTATTGCTCTTTAATCTTTTCTGCTGTTCCTTCAGCATCCTTGATGCATTGAGAAACACTTTGGATTAAACCTATTTGATTTGATAACTTTACCATATATTAAATCCTTCCGATTGTTCACAAAACTCTGCCAACTCTTCTACCTTTTGCAGGAAAGTTTCAGCAGGAGGCTCAGCCTTGTTGCCAAGTAAAGATTTTAACAAAACCTGCTCTTTCTCTGGTTTCTTATCCCATTCTTTCCTTAATTCTCGTTTTACGAAAACATAGCCTCTGAAAAGTTTCGCCATGACAAGGGCTTCTTCTTTCGATACCTCAAAGCCATCGTTACTGACCGGACTACCATCAGGGCGAGAACCTTTATATATGTACTCACCGGGATTAAAGGTGTTCATTCCATATCCGAACAAATAACCGGCTCCTGTTTCCTGTAAAATAACTGGCCATGTAAAAATCATTCCTCTTTTAGAATTTATTTCTTTTTTCTTTGGTATTAAATCATATCCCATATCATCCAATTAAAATTATTCTACTAATTTTACATATCTCGGTAAGGCACTTAAATCATGAATAACGGAAATCCCACTATCTTCAATACACTCATAAATACCGTCCTGACGGTAATATTTACCCAATTCAAGTCTCATACCAGCAAACTGCGGGTCGTGGTTTTCGTTATACGGTATCGGGTCGTCAATTGTTCCCTTATGTTCTTCGTTTATTTCTTCATACAGGGCTGCCGTGTAAACACTCGGCGGCTGGTTCTCCAAGACTGTAGCAACATCCTGCCTTACACGATATAGTTTGTCCTGATACAATACCCTGTTGCCGGTCTTAAGACTTTTCCCGACAAACGATTCCCATGTTGGATGAAGGTCTTTTACAGACAGGGCATCGTTATTGGTCAGTTCCACGGAGTTGATCGTCATACGAGCGAACAAAACTGCCTGCTGTTCCGGGGTTGACCCTTGTTTTGAGGCTGCATCCTTGACCTGTTGCAATGTCATATTTGTCGGGGCTGGATACCCGGTAGAATAATCCATCGCTGTTAGTACGTCAATACTGTCTGCTGCATCGATTTCGTTCAAAAGCGTTAAAGTATTATTGTTATACGCCGACAGGTATCGCGTCATATCGTTTACAATATACAGAGCCTCCTGCGATGTCACTTCAATAACGCCCTCTGACGTAACTATTGAAACATTATCACCTTCTGACGCCTGCGCCTGGCTACGCAGAAACAACAGTCCCTGCTCAGACATTTCTATTGTTTTGCCATCCAAAACAAACTTTGCGGTTGCCTCCGTACTTCCACACCAAAATGATATTATCTGCTGTACGTCGCTCAGATCCGGCTTAAACAGGAATGTTTCTTCCATATAGTTAATACCGTTTGTCTGGCCTTCATCTGTTTCCGGATTCTCCTGGACATCCCAACGGACGTTCCACTTATTTTGATCGGCGTTGATGCACTCAAATAACGATACGCCAGCTGTTCCTTTTACTCTTTTCATTTCACTTCCTCCTTTTTTTGTAGTGTTAAGCCTAAAGCGGCCATTGCCATTCCTAATTCCATTTCCTTTTGTTGTTCTTCCATAAGCTCCGTGGGGAAAAGAATCGGTTCTGCAACCATTTTCTGCCAGACTTCATCCGACAGGTCTATATTAGCCAAATAAGCTGCCACCTGAACTGTTTTTTTATCCAGTTCCATCAAAATCTTTACTTTTTTCTCCATAACTGATTATTTTTGATTGTTTTCCGGCACATAAGCCGAAATATAAGTTGTTACTTCGCATGACACGATTACGCGCCCGGATCCTTTGCACTGGGGACAGACTGCGCCATCTTTCATGCCTTTGCCTTCACACACCTTGCAGGCTACGATATGCGGCGGAATTGTCCTTTCGCGTTTAGGGCTTGGTTCCACACTTGCCGGCTGCGGTTGTTTTACTTGTGTTCTCTTGAATCGTCCTAAAATGTTTTTCATTATTTCAATCTGTTTTTATATTCAACTTCCATTTCGTTAATCATTCGCTCCACTTCCTGCCATCCAGGAAACCCGCCAACATTTTTGTCGTCTATATAACAATGGGCATAAACCTTATTACCACCTTCTCCGTATAAGCGAACGTTATCAGGATTGTGGTCATTTATACGGTCAAAAGGTATTTTATGCTCCAACAGCCAGTTGATGGCCGCTAAAAGCTGGGGGCCACATCTACATGTCCACAGGATTATATAATGGCCTGATTCGTGCAGTCTCCTAAGCACTTCCCCGGCATAGGGCATTTCACCCTTAATAGCGGGGTAGTCACTTCTGCAAATCGTTCCGTCAAAATCTACCGCTATAATCATAAATCATGCCTCCGTCATGCCTAAAGGAATACAAACCCATGCTCCATTCTCGTTCTTAACCTCAGCCCGGATAAACTGTTTGCTGATTGCCGGCTGGTAGCTCTCCTCGATTATCTGTACACCTTCCATAAATCGTTCGTTTCCGGATTCTTCAGCTATTTTGCGAAGCTGTACAACTCGGCTTGCTTTCAGAGTGCCTTTAGCGTCACGCGCCAACAGTCTGAGTACCATTTTAACCAAAGATTGTGTCTTTGCATCGCTTGCCAGCCCTTCAATGTATTCCTTAACGATTGCGATGCCGTCTTCCACTGTGTCCCTGTAGCCGTCTGTTACATACACGCCGACCGTTATACGTTTATCACCTGCCGAATTGGTAAAGGTATCGGATCGTTGCCCGTCCTTCTTCAACTTAAGCACGTCGGCCTTCATTTCTATTACATTGCGGAAATCGTCCAGTATTGACTGTTTTGTTTCCTTGATACCTTGACTTAGGCACTCCAGCGACGGAATGGCGCGTTCAATTGTTTCATCCACCAGGTCACGATAAGCCTCACGATCACGCTTAGCCTGTTCCTTTGCGTTTTTAGCCGCCTGTGCAGCCTTAAATTCTTCAAACTGCTGTTTTTCCTCAGCTGTCATTTCTACTGTCTGTTTCACTTCTTCCATGATTCTGTCAATTTAAAAGTTGATTACTATTGTTGTTTTCTTCCTCTTTTCTTCGGATAATCCGGAGCTTGATATTTACCGTTTCCAGTTCGTCGACGGTCAGTTTCCGGAACTCCTTACCGGAAATCCGGGGATTCATACAGTAGGCATCCACCCGGCTCCAGTCTGTTGTGTCAATACCGATTTTCTGTAATTGTTTTAAAACTGCGGACCGCTTGCGTCTCAGTTCTTCCCGGTAAAGCTCACGGGCTTTCAGGTTTGAGTCCTGACGTTGCAGTTCATCACACATTGCGTCGTACTCCTTTTCTGTCATTTCCCTGAGCGATTCCGTCCGCCCACCGGTGTACTGACTTACAAGCGATGCTTTCAATTCTTCTTTATCTGCCGTTGGCAGACGGTTCAGAAGCACATAGAATCGTGCGTAGTTACGTGCTTTCATTCGAAATCCTCCTCCTTTAGTCCGTATTCGGCCATTAATGCCGTATGCGATAGTTCAGAAAAACGATCGGATAGTTCGCTGTAAATAAACGATTGGTCGAGGCTAGAAAAGGCCATCGCTTTTTCCACCGCGTCGTTCAGGATTGTTTCGATAGTTGCGTCCATAGTGTTATCTGTTTAATTGATTTGTAATTTATTCGCAAGCGTATTGGGCCGCGCCTTCTTCCCAAATTGTATAATGGTTTCCCGGCTTAGTGATAAAACGCCCTTTACAGATGGCCCTAAAGCCCCGGACAAAAATTTTTACGTCGGCATCGTATGCCACTTTTTTGGCGGCCCGGCCTTCCGGCTTTTCGCCTTCGCAATGGCTAACGAATATCAGCAACTTGTTGCGGTGCTTTTCTTTCAGTGCCTTGTAGCTGGCATACGTCAAACCGGAGTATTGAAAACTGTCGATAATGACTACGTCGGGACTGCGACGCTTCGAAAGCCGCTCGCTCAAGTCTTCCATCGATTCCCGGTCTAATATTTTGAACTTCCGGTTCACTTCTTCCATTCGTTCCCGGTTCAGTGTATTCTGGAATGACAGCCCAGTACTTTCCTCAAGGCTGTCGTAAGCGACGGTGCACCATCTACAGAGATATTTAGCCAGCTTCATAACAAAGGTGCTTTTACCATTTCCACTTTCTCCCCAGATGATCCATGTGCCGGTACGGTCAGGTCGCCCAAAAGCGGCTTCCCATTCTCCATCAAACGGGAAACTAGGGATATTCATTGATTGTATTTCTGTTGGTGAGTAGGCTCTTTTCATACTTTTACCTCCTTTACTGCTACCTGACACCTGGTAACACTGACTATTTTATCCGCTAAATACATATCCTCTATCTCTATTACTATCAGTCCCTCCGTTTTAGCACGTCTTACTCGAATATCGCAAGGATATTTTCCTTCCTCCCATAGAAGTATTACGTGGGCCGCATATTGCGGTTCCATACCAAGCTGGTAAATTATCTTACTCATATTCACCCTCCCTTCTGATTTTCTCAATTTCGGTATAAACACGTCTAAGGCTACCGCCTGTACGATTTACAATTTGGGCTACATCGTTGCGCCCTGGGGCATTTACCTTTACAACCATTGCTGCTTGTGCCTTCAGGAACACCTCGCGCTCTTTACCGTCATCCGGGGTTACCTTACTAAATTTATCACCATAACGGCTAAACATTTCGGTGTAGCCCACTTTCTCATTTTCAATTGAACGGATTATTTTAGCCCGTAGCCCGTCGGCTCCCATCATATACCAGGCACAACCGCGCTCCGTTGCATTCCATAAAGCTTTTAGTTCAAGAAACGCGGTATAATCAAGATCACCGGCTTCATCAAGTATTATCAAAGGTCGCTCAAGTGTTTTCAGGTAAAAGGCAAGATCATCATAAACGTCACAATATCTGCCATTGTTGTTTACGCCGAATTCCTTTGCAATAAAACGAATCAAGCGTGATTTCGTTTTTACCTGTGAACAGTCTACATAAATTGCGTTCTTATGTGTCTTTACGTAAGCCCTTGCAGTAAATGTTTTCCCAATGTTTGCAAGGTCGCAAAGCAGGGCGGAAACACCGCTTTCCTGACACACACGCAGCTGCTCGGTTATGAATAAAAAAGTCGGCGTTTCGGCAATCTTCCATTCTATTTCATTACGCAGTGAAACGTTCAACCTCCGCGCTATACAAATCCATGAAGCGTCGCTCACCATTCGGTCAATCTTTCCTTTTTTTAAATTGTTATACACGCTCGATGATATACCCAACGCCGCAGCGTGTTTGTTGTCACTAGGGTAGTTTTCCCTGTTTTCCTTTATGGCAGAGATTATATTCTGCTTTATTTCGTTAGTCAGTTCCATTATATTGCTATTTTAATGTTGTTATAAATTCGTTTAAATGCTGGCTATTGCCCGTTTTACGTAGTTCTTAGGATCATAGTTAAGAAAGTCCGAATCATCGTTGTTTTGTGGTATCTGAACTTCTTTGGGCTGAACTTCCTTAATCTTCCGGACGGTCTCTTTCTTTAGGATGCCAACCGGTTTCGCTGCGTCCCGCTCCATCATCCGGTCGAACGCCTTTCCGAATTTCAACTGTTCGGTCATAATCCGTCGGTCTTCTTCGGTCTGTTCGGCGGCTGCGGTGTTGAATCTGCCCATATCCACCAGTTTATCTATCAGTTTGCCGTTTTGGTAGATAAACAGATCTTTGATGCTTCCGTCTTCTTCCGGTATGTAGTAGGCATCCACCTTGTAATTATTAGGAGCCAGCCTTTCAATCACTTCCGGCGAACTCAGCCAGTAGTCGGTATAATTCACCCGGCAATAACTGTTCCGACGGATACTAGTTTCAACGTGCTCACCGATATATTTGGCAACGAATGACTTATCGTAAGGCTCCAGGTTTGGATTCATGGTCTCGCAAAGCACCTGCCAGCGGCTCATACCCGGATATTTCTTTTGGTTCGGGTGAAGCGATTCGTTGAAAAGTCGGATAATCTCCTGATCCTCGGCAATCAGTTCGTCCCAGGTATAATATTGCTTATCCTCGTAGGTATCGTTCAGTTCATCGAACACCTTTTTCGCCTCCGTTCGGTATTTCTTATTCTTAGCGTAAAAACGTCCGATTCCCAATTGGTGTTCGTGTTCTAGGCTCCGTTTCTTGGCTCCGTTAAATTGTTCTGCGTGCTTTTCTTGTGAATTTTGCGGGGCGCAGAAGTGAACAAAGGGAAATACTTCACCGGCTTTCAAAAAACCGTCTTTCCATTGGCTCATCAAATGATTCTCGACTTCCACCTGTGCCGGAGTTCCCCAGCCGTTTCGGTCTATCAGGCGGAACATACTGCGAAACATATCCACCACCAAATCAATGTCCTTTTTACGGCTATATGCGTACCCAACCACACACTGGCTGGCGACATCGTATGCGTAATAGGCTTTCGGCCGTTGTTTTGTATCTTTTAGTTTGCGCGGAAGGTCGCGGTCGTCGAAAGAAATCAGGCTGAATGCAAATCCGGGATTCTCCCGGTGCACGTGTGGCCGTTGTTCATGCATGAAGGTCGTCCAACTCATGTGCTGTTTATCAATCAAAGCCTGATTTTTAGGCAGTGTCAAATAATACTGAACTGTCGAAGGGCTTAACTCTATTGGGTTGCCTTTTTTGTCTGTATAATCTTTCGGGTTGTAAATCTCGCCCGTTTCTGGATCGTACATTTCCAGCTCTCCCCGTACAAACTGGTTGTACATTTCATGAACGCTGGTGTTCCAAGGCCTGTTAGGACGTGCAGCGATACTGACCAGCAATTTTTCAACCTTGATATTGACCAGGCGTGTATTTTGGTTGCCGAACTTTTTGCTTATCAGGCTGGCGTAACTCTTTTCCTTAAACTCGTTCACCTTCTTTTTAAAGCGGTTCACAGATGTTGGCAACGTGTGACCAAACTCAGCCTGGTAGAAATTTATTGCGCCGGCCATTTCCTCCCAGCAAACCCTATTTCCTTGCATAACCGCCCGTTTCATCTTCACGTCGTCCATCAACCGGAGTACGGCACGAATAGCAGAAGCGTTCAACACATATTCCTGTTGCTGTTCAAGCTCTAGTTCTTTCCCGGAGGCCAACCTATACCCGGCAAAGAAAACCCGAGCGTTTTCGTCGATACTCCAGTGAGCAGCAAACCAGTTTCGTAATATTTCAGATTTCATATCGCCGTATTTTTGTTCAACCATCTTTTTATATTTCTCCGGAAGGCTTTCAACTGCTACAAGAGCAGTAATGCCGCGGCCTATACCCTTGCGAACAACCCTGATTTTTTTGCGAAAAACCAGTTGGTCAAAACAGCTTTTACTCATTATAGGCCCCATTACGCTATCTATCTGATAACCGCCAACCGCTGTCCTGTCGTCCCGTATCAGGTCCTCTTTTGAAATACATAATATTTTCCCGTAGTACTCCATATTGACCTCCTTAACTATTAAGGGATAGTGCCAGTTTATACACTTCTCCCTGAACACTCATAAACTCAGAAAGTGAAAGGTCGTCCTCAATCCGGCGAACCTCGCCATCCACCAACACAGCAGTCCTATTTGTGTCCCAGTATAGAATAATCTTTACTCGAGGACCAAATGTTTGCGTAGTTATTCTATTTGCTGTATTATGGACTGTTTCAAATCCGGGAAGCGGACCGTTTATTTCTACGCCACCCATTTCCTTTACCGCGGTAAAGCGTATTTTCCTTGCCAGATCGTTCTCACTCTCATAGTTCAATGCTTTCCACACCGTAACGCGGGATACGCCGAACACTTCCTGCAATTTCTTTCTAGCCTCACTGTCTATTACAATTTGTCGTTTCATATTCTATTGCTTTTTTAATTCCGTTATTATTCTGTTTTAAAATATCTTCCGCTATTCTCACGAACCGCGGAAGTTTTGCTACATTTGTAGCATATCAAAACTAAAACTGTTTATCAGATGATTACTTTTTCTAAATGGCAAGAGGCTTATAGTAGGCTGTCTTGCCCTATATGTGGTCGAAAACCGCTGCATACTCCCACCGGTATCGAATATTGTGGGCATCCGGAGATGGATCTCCTGCTCGAAGAAGTCCACGAGCGTTTGTTGATGGAGGAAAACTCCTCCCAACCACGCCTTGTCAAACCCTTTTCACCGGGTGTAAAGCCGGTTCTAAAGGTGAGAAGAAAGGCCAATCCCGATTCCGATAGCACGGAATGATGTAAATTCCGTGTGATCAGGGAACTTGTCGAACTCTTCTTGTAGGGCTTTGATAAGTTCCCATTTGTCTCTTGGCTTATTCAGTTTAAAGTCCAAGACTTGTTTCTCCTTGTGTTTCACCCTTTGGAGCTTAATATTCCGTACATCCCTGTCATGCGGTATGTCTCCATCTGCTGATTTCTTTCCAACGGGCAAGATCCCCGCTTCCTTCAATGTTGCGAGGACTATTCGCCTGATACGAGCCTCTTGTTCTTTCGCTTTCTTGGTCATGTTTGTTTCCTCCCTTATTTTATAGTTTCAACTGTATATTCCTCCAGTTTCCCGGCAAGAACCGCCGTTACATAAGCCATTCCACATTCGCCACATGTGGCAATCACGAAGTCAGTTTGTCCGGTGCCGGTCGCCACTATATCATCATGCCCGTTAAACTTTTCAATAAGGTTCAGCATCTTATGCTGTTCTTTTTCGTCGATAAATACTTTTATTGCTTTCATATTTCACCGTTTTAATTATGACTTCTCAGGCGTTTTCATTATATTTACCGCCCGTTATCATTGTTAACACACTGCAAACATATACAAGATTTCTCGTCTATGCAAGAAAATAAGCAAGAAAAATCTCCAATTAAGCAAAAAATCTTGCTTTACTTGGAAAGAAAAGGGATTACACAGTATGAATTTTATAAAAACACTGGTGTAACAAGGGGTGTCTTAGGCCAAAAAAATGGTATAAGCGAAGAAAATTTGGCAAGATTTCTTGCCTATTATAAAGACGTAAATATTGAATGGCTTATTACGGGTATGGGTGAAATGCTAAAAAGCGAAAGCAATAACACACAAAAAACTTCTGATTTTTTTATAGATCAAAACATAAAAAGCCGTGAAGCAATTCCATTTGCGGAGGCAGCACGATCCGGGTTAAGTCCTATACCTCTGGTAACTCAAACAGCTGCTGCCGGGTTTGGTAACGCCAATTTCTCAATAGAGGAAAGCGACGTGAAGGAATACTACGTAATACCCAAATTCAAGTATTGCAAGGTCGACTTTATGATTGAAATTTCTGGGCTTTCAATGTATCCTCACTTTAATTCGGGCGACGTAATAGCCTGTTCTATCCTCAGAAATACACAATTCATCCAGTGGAATAAGTGCCACGTTATCGCCACCAGGGAACAAGGTATTCTGGTAAAGAGATTAATGCCTGGTGACGATATGAAGCACCTTCGTGCTATATCAGACAACAAAGATTACCCACCTTTTGATATTCCGGTAGATGAGATAACCGGTATTGCGATTGTGGTTGGATCCGTAAGCCTCGAATAACCTACATAGTACGCGCGCACGCAATTTTTACATATAAAATCACATATTTTAAATATAAACAATTGTATATCAGATATTTATAAACATATCTAATATGATTACAAAGCTAGTTTAAGTGGTTTTTTCTACCCACTTAAACGGCTTTTTTTGTCAAAAACCCCGTTTTTATTACTTTTTGTATATCCGTACACCATTAAAAAGCATTGTTTTTGTAAGTCTTTTGTAAGTCTTTTAACACAATATAAAGTAAGCCTTAAACGTAAGTCTTTTTGTAATTAGGACATAAAAATAGGGCCGAAGTAACGCCACGGGAAAAAGACGTTACAACGGCCCTTAAAAAGCAATATAACAGTGTTTTAACGACTGCCTCTAATAAGATGCGACACCACAATTCGTGCCCTTTTTGTGATCTTGATACTCCCATCCGTTAAACCGGCATGTAAAAGCGTACTTTTTTTGATTCCTACGCGGTCTTCCTCCAGAGTATCAAACACCGCGGAAAGGCTTCCGAAATAGAAGTCTTTCCTCTCAAAAATTAGATGTACATGCACTATTTTTATATCCTGTTTATCCATATACTTTGGAAGTATCTTTTATGCAAAAGTACCAAATAACAGCTATTTGGAAGTATTTTACACGTTAAACATTCCAAAAACCTATATTTTATCAATACAATATATGCTCACAAATAAGCCCGCCTGACTCAACCTATTTTAAGGCGATCTGACGGGCTTTGTTTCATTTCTGGTGAAAGTATAAGACGTGCAATCTAAAATGTAAAGCTGAGCAAATAATCGCCCAAATTCAACGTCTGAAAAGTAAACCTAAAGTAAAGGGAAAAGTACGCTTCGTTTTATTTGCCTAAAACCATATTGTCTATATAACTATCTAATTTACTGTATTATACGTCAGTTTATCCTTATTCGTAGTTTAATCGCTTCGTTTTATGCCCCCTACATCCTTTCTTAATTTCACCTGTATGTGTAGCGACTTCCTTTGGTGTCATCATATTTATACTCATATATTTGTAATAAGCCTGCTTTGTTACATCAAGTAGTACATAAAGATCTCCCATATGATATCTGTGACTGTTCTTTGTGTGCAGGTCCAATACTACTTGGCTCCAGATTTTTTCGTATTCGGATGATGAAGTGGCGCTCAGCTACATTTATCATTTCATTGTACAGTTCTGCTTTAATCTCCTCATTGGACTCTGTATGGCTCCCGGCTGTAGATGAGATTGCTTTCAAGGCGAATTCTTTATCTTTGTTTTCTTCAACAAAGTCAGTCAGCGCTTAATCGTAAGATAACTGAGCGAAAATGTTCGTGATATATGTCCGATACTATAACCTAATTCAGTATAAAGGCGGATCACTTCCGAATAATATCGCTCCTTCTTCCGTGTCTTATACTTTTTCATAACATTTTAATTTCGTCAACTTTTTTCAGTCAAAGACAATTAATTGATTATTATTTGTTCAGACTTAAATATTTTAGTATATTTGTAATATGTGTTATTATTGTTAATATTAAATTCTACTACAATGGCTATAATTGATAGTGTTAGGTGGGCGCCTCAAGGTGATGAGACTATCTATGCATGGCGTTACCCTGAGACTAATCTGAGTACTTACACTCAGTTGATAGTCGCAGAATCTCAAGAAGCGGTATTGTTCTCAAAAGGTAGAATAATTGCCAAGTTCGGTCCAGGAAAACACACTCTGAATACAGAGAACATTCCTATTTTACGTTCTTTATACGGATTGCCTTTTGGTGGTAAGAATCCGTTCACAGCAGAAGTCTGGTTTGTAAATAAACTGCAACCATGTAATATTGAGTGGACTGCCAGTAGTATGTCAATACACGATGTTGACTACAATACCCAGTTACCTTTAAAGGTATCCGGGCAGTATGGTCTTAAAGTGGTTGATGCGGAGAAGTTCCTCATAAAGATAGTTGGTACGAAAAGCCAGTTTACGGAATATGATCTTACTGAACACTTCGCCGGAGAATTTAATACCAAGTCAAAGTCGGCCATAGTGCAGTATATGATGAATAATCGTATAGGTTATAAACAGATTTCAGCTTTTCTTGACACTATATCAGAATATCTTAAAGGTGTAATGTCTGCTTTTTGGAATGAATATGGTTTAAGTCTCCTGAAATTTTATGTCACTTCAATTGACATAGATGATTCCACTATTGAAGGCCGTAGAATTAAAGACGCTATATCACGCCAGAGTTCAATGTCTATTACCGGTCATACTTGGCAACAGGAACAAATTTTTGATACAGCTAACAATGCCATCGGAAATCTTGGCTCTGGAAACGTGGGACTGCTTGGCGGACTTCTTGCCATGAACATGATGAGCAATATGGGAGGTGGCATGAGTTCCAGAATGATGCAGCCACAATACAATCAGCCTACGTTCGGTGGAAACCAGAATCAGGGATCTGCTTCAGGTATGAGTGGACCTCAACCTACCATGGGTGGTCATGCTGAGAAAATGGTGTATTGCTCAAATTGTGCGAAGAAATTCCCGAGTACAATGAAATTCTGTCCGCATTGTGGAGATCCTTACAATCCGTGTCCTCACTGTGGTACAGACAATGATTTGAATGCCAAACGATGTATTAGTTGCGGTGCGCCGTTGCAGTCCACAGAATCTTTTTGTCCTTATTGCAATGCTCCCCTTATTCCGGGTAGTTCATTTTGTGGAAATTGTGGAAAACAGGTTATCACGAGTGATACGTGTAGCCGGTGTGGAGCCACATTTCCTCCAAACGCAAAATTCTGTCCGAGGTGTGGAAATAAACGTTCATAATTGTTCATAAAACTTTTCATTATGAATACAAAAGATATCTTATCATGGCTGGCTTTGGTGTTGGGAGCTGCCATTATCATAGGTTTATTTTTCATTTTTCTGAAAGATATGCCTGACGATTTGTTTGTGCTTAATCTTTGTGTTTCTCTTTTAGTCTATGCACTGTTTTATGTCGATGTGCTTGTTCCGTGGGTGGATTGGCGAGATAAATCTAAAAGCCGTATAGGTTCCATAGGTCTAAGGTGGACTGTGACGTGGATATATGCCATTCTAGCCATTGGCTCTATGGTTGTGTGCAACACGATTTTTAATGTTGGGTTTTCCGCACAATTGATAATACATGGAATGCTCTTGCTGATACTCATATTAGGTATATCAGGAGCTTTGCATGCTTCTGATAAGGTTACTTCTGTTTATAATAAAGAGATGGCAGCGCAAAAGGGGATAACTGAAATGCGTCGTGCTTTTGGTGAACTAAAACAAATGGTCTATAATTCCTCTAATATACCGCAAGAAGTTCGAAGCAAAATAGAGAAGATTGAAGAAGACCTTCGCTATATATCACCATCGGAACATCCTGAGGCAGCCGCTTTGGAAAAGCAATTTTCGGAGATGGTACGTGATTTCTGTATAAATGTCAACAGCTATTCTGAGAACAGTGACAGAGTTATGAGTTTGCTTGAAAAAGTTGATTATATTTTAAAAAGTAGAAAATCAATATATTCACTTTAAAATCTAATTCTATGTACGGTAAAATTTTTCCAGAGTCTGGTAGTATTTATCAAGACCAGGCCAAAATTCTTTTTGACTATTATCAGCAGGCTGCCGAAAGAATTGTAGCAGAGGAGGAGCGTATTGAAAAGGAAATACGCATACTTGAAGAAGATAAGGTGATGCTTGAAAAAGAAATTTCCGGTTTGTGGGTGTGGTTTCTTACCATAATCTTGTTCTTTGTATATTTTATCAAGAAAAACGGACTTCAGAAAAAGGTTGACGAGATTGATTTACGTATCAATGAGTTCAAAAAGCAGCATAATGAAATTTTTAGGGACTATAAAGTTACTAAATTGGGAGTAGCTTATGTTCCTATTGCAGAGCAAATGAGATATGCTGACAAGAGTTTTATTGTCGATTATACGGGATGTGTACAGGAGTCGGAACTGACTATGCAATTGTCACGCCGTAATGATTTGCTCATTGAAACTATTGGCAAGCTTGAACAGTTGTTTGGTGAGGCTCCGATTGTTGAATCTTCTGACGAGACAGAAACTATTGAGACAGATGATTATTCAACATCAATCCAGGAGTTAAATCAGCATAATTATATAGGAAACATGGAGCGTTCCTTGCGTACCATTGCCTATTGTATGGAGGACCTTGATACCACTTCCGTGTCGCTGCCTCTTGTACCAGAAGGAAGTGGTTATCAGCAGTTTCTGAATGATTTTGCCACACGAGAAATACCTGAGGACGCGCAAGTGGTTTCTGTGTTTGATAAGGAACGTTATGCCGACAGTATAGAGAAGTTTCAGGAACTTAATAAACTGAAAGATTCACTTTCTACAAAGACTCAGCAGTTTGAGGACGTGTTGAAGTCGCTTATGATGACAATGGCTAATTCCGTACAGGCTGTATCTGCATTGAAAATAGCTTCGGTTGATAAAGTTGTATTTGAGTCCAACAAACTTCTTTTCAATATACTGAAGGCCCCTTATAACCATTATTCCCCCATGTTGGAATTTGACGAGATTGAACGTATCAGAAACGAGAAATTTGATTACGGAGAGGATATACAGAATTATGAGCCGTTTAAATTGAAGCAGAGTTCACGTGTGAAGTTTAACTTGTTAACAGGTATGTGGACAGCTGAAGATGGAAGTACAACGAACATGCCTTTTGGCGTCCATCAGATTTATGAAGAAATTGTAGCTCCTGTAGTGCAGAACCTTATGATGGAGAATAGGATAGAACGTCTTAAGATTTACAATCATATCAAGGACCAGAAGATAGATTACCTCAACAAGTGGCATCAGGATACGGACGCTTTTTATAGAGCGAATCGTGCTGAAAGTTCTGAAATTATAAATCTGATGCAGGAAAGCTTACGAGAATATGTGGCATCATACAATACACTCATTTCATTGAAACGTACAGAAGACAGCATGGTTAAGTCAAACGGAGAGCTTGACAGCACAGTGGTAAATGTAGTGGACAATACAGAAGAAACACTTGCGGCGTTTGAACTCACAAGAATTCCAGAATACCCAGGCAAGTTTCGAGGATTATATGGAACGCCTGAAGGAAGACATAGACATGAAGGCAGAGAAGTTCGGCCACGTGGAATACTACGATGCGAAACTTCGCGATGGATATTCAAACGAGGTGGCAGTTGCCGCAAGCGAGATCCATAACCTGGACGAAAGGCGCAAGTTGTTGGCTGAAGTTAACCCGTTGTTGGCTAAAACATCTGAGCTTCTCCCTCGGCCTAATGTGGAAGATATCACTTTCGAACATATATCACTCAACCTCCCTGCAATGGCAAGAAATGTACTTGAAGAGCTTGAGGCATCTAAGGATGGTGCTGAAAATGATACCGAAAAATCCGAAGCAGCGGAATGTACAATTGATGGTGAAAAGCCTGTAGATTATTCTGCGTCGAAAGAAGAAAATAACGATTAAACACTTGAATCATGGCACGAATAGATTGTTTGATAGACACCAATCCGATGGCAAACGAAATGAGATCGGTGTCAAGAAATATTCAGGGAACAACAGCCGCCATTGTTGGAATGAAAGCTGCCGTGATCAAGGCAGAGCAAAATGCAGCCGACCATGTATGCAGAAATGTAAACAAAGGTTTTTATACGCTGATACATTCGCAGATATCACAGAAAATAGCTAAATTGCAGAGCGAGGTGGATTCCCATATCATGAAGCTGAACCAGCTTCGCAAACAGTTGCTTTCCATTAAGGAACGAATGGAAAGAGACTATGGAATGATATCACAGAGATATATCAAACTCTTCAATGGGCTTAACAAGAACCTTGAGCAGCGTGTTTACGAACTTGACAAGCCTATCATGGAATTTGCGATGAAAGACATTAATACCATATCCAATAGGAAAAAACACATGACAGCCACGGTACCCACGTCGCAGAAAGAATCATTGTCAATAAGCCAAAAGATACTTACTTCCAACATGAAGTTTCAGGGAATGAGAGTGATAGATTCCATGTCAAGGTTTCTGATGGATATGAAAAAGCAGGATGAACTGACTCAGAAAATCCTTCTGAATACATCATCTTTAGAAAAAGATGCATGTTTGATGGTGCCAGTAATCATCAGCGAATCAAGGTATGACAAATACGGGAATACCCGTCTTGATGTAATTCCTCCTTCTGAAGGTCTTAGTGGAAAGGCTCAGGAAAGTATTTGCTCGGCGATTAGTATGGTAGCGATGAAATTCGATTGGCAGGAAGAATCGTTGAGTAACGAGATTAAGAGTGAATTTAGCAAATATTTGTCCTCATCATCAGCCCCGCAGCGAGTAAAGGATATGGCAAATAAACTCTTTTCCTCAAATAATGTCCAAACCATAAAATAAAGCAGCATGAGTTATAGTCGATCATTTTCCAAAAGAATAGCCATGCATTATTCCGGTACAGTGCATTATCCACCATCTAAGGATGGCGGCTCAGTTCCATTTAGCGGTACCGTATATGAGGATGTTCATGTTAATGTAGAAGTTGACACTTCTGCTTTTGACAACAGTGTAGGTGAATGCAACAATACGGTAGGAGTACTTACCGGTTCTGTAGTGGCAACAGAAGCTGCTCAGACCGCTTCCATCCGCGACAAGGCAATGCAGGTGGGAGATACCATTATAAATGGTTTCTTCAAAACTGTACGCTCTGAGATAAGCCAGCAGATAGTGGAGCTGAAGAACAGGATTGATGCTACATTTCTTCACCTCAATGCCCTGTCAAAACGATGTGTTGAAAAACAGCGGCAGATGCAAAATGACTATCAGAGACTCACCGGACAGTATCTTAAGATATTTACTGACTTGAACAACGAATTGAAGAATCGTATATATGAACTCGACAAGCCTGCATTCCTGTTCAAGCAGGAAAGCGACAAGAGTTCGTATCATACGCTTAGTAGTGACATGGTAAGTACCGTAGCTGTGTCAGGAGCCGAAAGTAGCAGAGTAGAAGCAATGATAAGTGCATCAGTAGCAAAGAAAAGTGCTTTAAGAACTATAGGAGTTGTAAATGCTTTCCTTGACAAACAGAGAAAGACTGACAATATCCTGCATAACAGTATCCACAATGAGAAAATGGATGCTGTATATTATATCCCTGTGTGTTACATCGAGATAAATGGTAATGACAACCGTATTGACAGAAAGGTATATCATCCGCAGACGATTGGTACCATTAACGAAAAACTACTTCTCGAAAGTTTTAATAACATGGAAAATTGGAAGGACTTTTTAGGCGATAATGCCGAACAGATAAAGCTTAGTTTTAATGCAGAACTAAGCAGCAAATATCAAACTTCCGATGTACATCAAGTGCGTGTAAGAGACTGTATGGTACGTATGTTCAACAATAATCTCATTAAAATGTTATAATTTATGAAAGAACTGAAAGAAATTCGTTTTAACGAAACAGATATAATGTTGCAGGATAACTTAGTAAGAGGATCTATCCTGCCGGAAAAGATTGCGGAACTGAACCGAAACATTATTTTCAAAGGGAATAATGTCGTAGAGGGACCGGTATATGCATATCGTCTTGAAGTTCGTGAAGGTGATCTTGATATACAGGGTTCAGTATTTGCACAGCATGAGCTGTATGTCAATTCTGACGCAAAAGGTAAGATTGAATTCAAGAAATGTGTCGGTTCTGCCAATTCCGTGGTCTCCAGGGCTTCTAATTGCAAATTGATGTTTTATTCAGATATAAATGCCAAATCTATATCTTTGAACAATGCTTTTGTGGCGGGAAGTCTATATGCCGACGATATAGTACTTGAAAATTGTGTGGTGATAGGTGGCGTATTTGCTACACAGGAGCTTAATTTGAGGAATTCTATAGTGGGTACATTCAATGCGCCAATTGTGAAAATCTCCGAAATAGTTAATCTGTTGTTGCCTAGTGCTTTCTCCATAGAAAGAATTTATTCAGCTGCTAATTCCAAACTCTATAATCTCAGTCTTGCCGATCTTGGTTCATTATACCGTGGAAAGCCTGAAGCTGCAGATTCCGGAAGAATAGAAATAAATCTTGAAGCAGACGAAGTGAAGAGTAAACTGGTGAATAAGGATGTCCAGAAGACTCTTCGAAGCTATACAGTGGTAGGGAAGGTTCTTGCGGCAGACCTTTTGGATACAGACAAATTCCAAAATCATTTTCTGTTGACAGCTGCCAGCCTTGGTACACAGCTGCTTAAGACTTATGATTTAGAAACAGATAATGGGGAAAGTATTCCTTTAACAGTAGAAAATATCCGTAATTTCTTTTTCCAAATCCTTACAGGCAAAATTCAGGTTCGTGACATGGACGGTAAGTTTGATATCTCACAGATAGCTGGGCCTTGGGCTGAAAAAAGTTGAACAAATCAAAATGTTATGAAAGTGTATTAGACACGGAAGAAGGAACGATATTATTCGGATAGGCACTGAATTTGTCTAGTCCTAAAATAGTGTTATACCTAAAAGGTGTAACAAAATGAAAAAGACTTAACTTTTTCAGGCAGCGATATACTGAAGATAATCTCGATTATTCTGTTCCCAATAGCTTAAATGAGCGGTAATAAGGCCGTAAAGGTGTTTAATTGGCCAATTTATGCCTTCTTTATTCATTTGGGTACACATCTTTTTTATATTGAAGGCGATGGCCAGGAAGGAAAAGTCCATGAGAACCTTGTCCTTTCCAAAATGACGGAAGCGCTTGTAGTTCATGTTGAATTTTATCTGTCCAAATACAGCTTCCGGTTCTATGCACCTTTGCCCTCTGTGTTTCAGCCCTTCTTCGGAACAGAGAAGTTCCCGGGCTTTCTGTTTGTATATCCAGAGTCGGTGATTCAGTTCTATCGTCCTGTTTCCTTTAGCTTTAAAACACAGACATCTTAACGGACATCCTTCGCATCTGACAGCCCTATACCTGGCATATTCGACTACATATCCGGATTCGGTTTTCGTATGCCTGGTGCCTACCCTCTGCATCTTTTGTCCCATTGGACAGACGCAGTAATCCTGTTCTTCATTGTAGAAAAAGTTTTCGGCTTTAAAAGGATTCGGTTAAATCTTGGCCGCTGTTCCATGTGGAAATAATTGTATTTGACGTATGCTTCCATCCCATTTTCCGACATAAAGTGGTAATTCTCTTCTGATCCGTAACCGGAATCAGCAACCACCGTATGAGCCAACTGGCCGTATCTGTCGGCAAAGGACTTCAGGAAGGGGATCATCGTCAAGGTGTCAGTCGGATTCGGGAAAAGAGAATAATCGATGATGAATTGATTTTCCGTAGCAATCTGAAGATTATATCCGGGCTTTGTCTGACCGTTGCGCATGGCATCCTCCTTCATTCTCATAAAGGTGGCTTCTTTGTCTGTCTTGGAATAAGAGTTGCGGTCCTGAAGATTGTCCAGATGGTTATTGTATTCCTGAAGCTTATCTCTATGTGCTTCCAGTTCTTTCAGTTGCCTGCGTTTCTTTCTCAGTGCAGATTTCTGCTCTTTCGTGGATGGTTCTGAAGTCTGTTCAAGGGCATTGCGTAATTCTCCTGCCATTTCTGTCAGCATGGAAGGTGGTGCGGAAGCGATTGCTGGCAATGAAGTTCGGTTTCTCATAACCGGCTAACCAAATATAATGGATATCACGATGTAGACGCTTTTCTATTTTCCGGCAGGAGTATATATTGTTCATATAGGCATACAAAATAACCTTTTTAGCATCATCTTGGGATGGTAAGGACTACGGCCGCATTCTTTGTATAACTTCCTGAAGCCTTCAAGATTCAGGTTTTCAACCAAAGCGTCAACCATGCGCACAGGATCATTTTCTGCAATAATCTTCGTCGATTCTTTGCGGAAAAAGTACAGTTTGGTTGGGAGTGTAAGGACGAAAATGTATCTTTGCCATATGTATAAATCTTAATGCTTAAAGATACAAAATCTTTAGATAAGAACAAAGCCCCAGCTTGTGAAAGTCGGGGCTTTGTGCTAAAAAAGAAGGTGTGCTTTTTGACACACCTTCTTAATTTATATCCTCCATATAGTAATACAATGGCATTGATTATACCTATTCCTTTTATACTTTTTAATAACAAATAGTTTGTGTTAAGAATATTATTAGCAGCTATTAATTGCTCCATAGCTTCTTCCACTTTCAGGATTTTTCCTTTTATTGAATCGAGCTGCTCTTCCAAAAAAGAAACAGATTCTGTCACATCAGCCAACTGGCCATTAGGGATAATGTTTCCAATAACTTTGTACTTGATACTTTTTGCTTAGCAAGTTATCACGTATAATAATCCACCCTCTCAATCTCACCAAGTCTTTGTCTGGCAATTTGTATAATTTCAATTTTCGATAGTGCGACTGCATAATTCGCTATTCCTTTGGCGTCTATACGGTCATTTTTACCACGTTGAAGACCTATTGATTTCTTTAGGGTTAATGGACAAACTAAAGAGAATCCCATGACAATACTAGAAGCAGATAACTTCGTGACGTAACTTCCCATGTTTTCGGCACAAAACAAGACTTTGGATAAAGGAAGTTGATAATCGTCAATCCAAGCTAACATGGATTGTATTCCTTCCAGAGTGTCATCAAAAGACTTGCGAGATAACTCTTTTTCGTCAGCAGACATTAATGATGCGTCGAAAGTGTTTTTCCTTACATCAGGGCCTACAAAATAAAAGTAATTTATAACTTACAGTGTTAAACATATAGGAGAAACAGCTAATACATTTTTTAGGCCGTGAGCCTACAATTGTAACTGGCTAGGTCCTCCAATTAAGAGAGTTGCAGCCTAATTCACCCTATAGTCATTTATGACTAGTGTCAAAGCTGGTTCACTGCAACTCTCCTTATTAATATACAATTTTCTTTTATTGAAATATTTGTACTGCAAATGTAAATGTGTCGTAATACGCGATTCACCCTTTTTTCTTGATCAGCAATAAAAACGCAGTTAATTTTTTGGGGGGGGGGAAAAACAGACCTGCTATAGAGGCACTGTTATAAAAAATCTGCAACCGGAGCACTTTGTTTCAAATGAATGCTTATCTTTGGGTGCATAAGT
>ENA-OPAC01000424-OPAC01000424.1-human-gut-metagenome-genome-assembly--contig:-NODE-424-length-24039-cov-3.882880_pt1 | contig 24039 bp, 14 predicted proteins | sample MGYA00241052_ERZ501420 | MGnify/ENA primary metagenome ERZ501420 (study PRJEB25962, sample SAMEA2042513) | human gut metagenome | biome: human gut; feature: human-associated habitat; material: faeces... | reverse complement strand
AAGCCCTGCACTCCAATCGTTGGAAACAGCCCGAACTGGAACAGGTGTCCGGTGATTTTCTGACAAAAAAATATCTCACCGGTGATCCGGTGAGAATGTATGTGGCACTTCGTATCTGGAATGAATATTTGAAGGCAAGAGAACCACGAGATCGGGAATCTGTCTGCGAACGTTTTATTGAAAAAAATGAATGGCTTTACAGCCTTATTTATGGGCAATCCACCCCTTGACTTTGACGAGGATACAGGGAAGCCCAAACGACTGAATATTTTCACGCATATTCATGGTTCTTTGCCACAAGAAGATACCCGGCTTGACCTCTGGTATCCAGACAGCAAAAGGAAAATGGAGTGTGTTGCTGCTTATTCGTCCCTGTATCCGCTGATAATCTATTATCTGAACCGCCTGAACGATTGGGGGCTGTATTTCCGGAAATGCAAAATCTGTGGGAAAGTATTTCTTGCCAAAAGCCAACGATATGAGCTGTGCAGTGATAAGTGCCGTAAAAAGCAATCTCTCCAGAACAAGCGTGAGTTTGATGAACGAGCCAAAGAAAACAATTATGATCTGCTCTACAAAAACGAGTGCCAGAACTGGCGAAAGAAAATCAATAAGGCAAAGAAAACTTCTGGCTTTCCCGCTGACCGTCTGGAAGAAATGTTGGCTGCTTTTGAATCCTTCAAAAAAGAAGCCTTGCAGCGGAAACAGGCTGTGAAAAAGAAAATAGCCAGCCCAAAGGAATTTTGCATTAGTCCATTACTTGTGGTTGGGTCGACCTAGTCCAATTTTTATGCTCGATTAAGACCTAGTACATTTTGTGGTTTCGCTAGTACATTCTTGTGCTCAAGCTAGTCCAAATCTGTGGGGCAACCTAGTACACCTTTTGTGTTCGCAGGCAAAAATTCCCTGTTCAATAAAAAAATAATGGCTTATACAGACTAACAATTCTGCACAAGCCACATCTAAACAAATAAATCCTCCTTCGTTAAAATAGTAATTGCCTATATTACTAAGACGAAGGAGGATTTTTTATCTATGCGTCAGTTTATCACAAATATGCTTAACATTAGTAAGCGTCAAATATAACACGGATATAAAATCTCAATTCAGTAATATATAATAAGAACCGATTTTGTGACTCCGGAATACCTGAATACAATGAATTTTATGGTCTCCTCGTTAATTGGAAACAAGAAATACTAAACTCATTTACAGCTATTAATGGTAGGCGCATAAATAACAGTTACATTGAATCGAAGAACAGAATTCTGAAGAAACTTATTATAAATGCCAATGGCTTTAGAAATTTTAAGCGAACTCGTAACCGAATCCTTTATTGTCTCAACAAATACGATAAATTCACTCTTTAAAGACAAAAATGGCTGGAGCAATACGCTCCAGCCATTGAAACCCCAATAGCATGGACTAGGTCGACCACAAAATTTGGACTAGCCCAACCCACATATTGTAATAAGTTCACCCACAACTGTGAACTAGGTCGACCCACACTCATGTAACAGCCTAACCCACAAAATTGGACCAATGCCGAAAAAAACAGCCAGCCCGAAGGGATTTTTGGACTGGCTGCTCCAGCAGGGTAATGTTATCGTAAAACTGGCTGAACTGGAAAACTGACACTTCAGCAGCAAATCATTTCAGATCGAATAATTTCTTTTGCCCGGCTTCGGATGCTGTTCATTGCCCTGACCCATGCCATTTGGTCACGAGCTTTCAATTTCTCTGTGATTCCTTCGGCTTCTTTCATCTGAGCAAGGATACAAATTAGCCGGTTTTGTGCCTGTTCATTCAGGTCTGCCAGATATGTCCATAGTTTGCCGGACAAAATCAGGTCGTTATACCGGACTGGGTGGTACAACTCCAAATAGTATTTGTGCATCCGCCCCCAAACCCCGATAGGGCGACTTTCTTCCGGTAACTGTAAATCCGGAATGTAATAGTCACTGACCAGCGTATAGCTGATGCCGTTTTGACAGGTTTTCTTCGGCAAGTGTTCCATAAGCGACCTCCTGTATTCGATTTTTCTCCGAATCCAGCTGATCGTGTCCCTGTTCATGTCAAATTCAAGGCAGCTGAACTCTTAGTCAACAAACATGATACATCGTTATTAATCCTTTGAAAAATCAAACTGATTTAATTCCAAAATATTATTAAATATAAGTTTAGCTAAGAATTCTGTTCTCTTTTGCGGATCAAAACTTTTACTTTTATACTGTTTTACAACACCCCGACAAGAAAAAAATGTAGATTTTTCATATACATCCCATTTTTCGCTTAACGGTTTCTTGCCGAGATTTCCATTTAATTTCTCTTCTAGAGGAATTAAATTACCTATCTGAGAATTTTTTATATCTTCAGCATCCGGAAGCATATGTTCTATAGAAAACTCAGAGACTTCATTTCTTTGAGAGACAAACTTTTCAATCACTTCAAGAACCACTTGAACACGTTTTTTGTTTTTATCTCCTGTATAAAGGCCAAAATGTTTAGACCAACCAATATTTTTAAAAGCATTTAAAAACCACTCATAGCCCGGTAATTTTCCTTTTAGGTCAGTGGCAAATTCCTGTAATACCTCATCAGAGTAATTCTCTTCAAGGAGTTTTGAATACTTAAACACCACATCTTCTAATTTATTGGATTTTTCTTCTCCAATAATTGTATAACACACAAAAAAATTATAAATATATTTTAGAGTAAGCTCATATTTCTTTGCATCAAGAATTTCCTTTTCTTTTTGATGCATTAAGCTAAGTAGGATCGGTCTAAATTGTTCAAATCTTTTCACTCTAAAAAAGTCAAAAATCTCAAATTCAGTGGAACTACAATTTCCTTCCCTTCCATTGCTTGGATGTATTAGCTTTTCATAGTATTCTGATTTTAACTTAATATCATTATACAAATCCGCAACTTGTTTCCCACGACTGTTTTTTTGAATAGCTTGGTATGGTGAATTATATTTATCTCGTATGTCTCCATAACGATGAATTGCATAGTGCCGTACAAACTTATCAATGGATGATCCAAGGACTCTTTCCATATCCTCCCATTTCGTTTTTGCCTCGTCACGTAGTGCAACAGGTTGAATATATCGCATAATATAATTTTTTAACAACTCATGCGATGCCAAATCCTGCCCTCTAGCGTTTAATATCTCAAAAATAGTGTACGAATCTTCCTCGGATGATGATTCTATTTTAACAGCCGTCATATCTAAAAGCGTTGCTCGTATATCTCTAAGTCTCTCTTGAATATCTTTTACTGATTTTAAATCATCCTTAATAGTAAAGTAGAAAAATTTTATAGCATCACCAATATTCTTATCTCTTGATTTAGACAGAATATGTGTATCAACAAAAGCATTAATTGACATTTTAGGATCTTTGATATTAATCATACCAGCAATGATATGACTAATTGACGTATGAAATTCTGAATTAAGAATAACCATATCTTGATTTCGATTATCCTTTGACTGAAGATACGAAACTGTTCCCCAAAAATCATCCATCATATCATTTTCATGAAAGTGTTTCATAATTGCAACCAGAAACAACGTAATAGTTGTTATTCTTTGCTGACCGTCAATAATTGTATAATAAGATAGTCCATCTTTTTTGGAACCCTTTTTCAAAACGATACTTCCAATAAAATGAGGCTTCTCTTCTGTTATTGAAAACAATACATCTTCAAAAAGATCTTGCCAACTGGATTTTTTCCAAACATATCTGCGCTGATTTCGAGGAATATCAAAAACAACTTTATTTAGAATGTCACTAATAGGATAATCTTTCGCTTCAAAAGACATTCTTCTCCTTCTTTCTATCTGTAAATTTTGAAAAGCAAGCATACTTATCGTGATAATCTTTTGTTTGTGTTTCAATTAATTATACAAAAACAATAAATTTGTATAAAAAAGCACAAAGGCAACAATAGTTTATATCATTCCAAAATATCTCAAAGCATCTATGATAGCCGCTTCCTTTTCTGGTGGGCATTTCGGCTGTCTGGCATTTTCAGACTTTGGTTTGTTATAGTTCTCACGCTCAATAATACCGTATTTTTGTTTGACCTGGGCTATATAGAGGTGACTGACCTTCAATCCGGTATGTTCAAAGACATACTCCTTAATTACCTCATAGGTAGCTTTACTCTCCGCAGAGGTCAAATCCAATTCATCCATATTCAGCTCTACCTCAATGTGCTGCTTGGTATTAAGTTTGGACAATAAGCATACCGTTTCCACATGGCTCGTCATCGGGAACATATCCACCGGCTGCGCCACAATCGCCTTATACCCATGCTGCTCCATAAACGCCAGATCACGCGCCAAGGATGCAGGATTGCAGGACACATAAACAACGCGCTCAGGCTGTACCTTGGCAATCGCCGCCAGCACCTTCTGCTCGCAGCCCGCACGCGGAGGATCCACCACCACAACGTCCGGACGTACGCCGCCGGCCAACAGCTTCGGCAACTCTACCGCCGCATCACCGCAGATAAATTCCGCATTAGCGCATTTATTTTCCTCAGCGTTTTTCTTGGCATTTTCAATCGCAGGCGCCACAATCTCGATACCATAAACCTGTTTGGCATGACGCACAAGATACAGGGAAATCGTACCGGTACCACAGTAAACATCCACTACGGTTTCCTTACCGCTCAGCGCCGCAAACTCCAACGCCTTGTTATACAGCTTTTCGGCCTGCTCGCTGTTTACCTGGAAGAAGGCCTGTGCAGAAATATGAAAGCTCAGGCTGCCCAGGCTGTCTTTAATCGATTCCGGTCCGTACAGCACACGAGTTTTACTGCCCATGACCACGTTCGTCTGTTTTTTGTTGATATTCTGCACTACGCTCACAAGTCCCGGAACATAACGCTTCAGCCATTCAATCAGCACACCACGATGCGGAATGTCATAGCCAGAGGTAATAATAACCGCCATCACTTCGCCGCTGTGCACGCCCACGCGTCCCATAATATGGCGCACGAGTCCCTTGCCTGTCTTTTCGTCATAGGCGCTGATGTTATAATGCTGCATCCAGGTACGCACAGTTTTCATAATCGCGTTGTTCGCCTCTTTGGAAATCATGCAGGCATCCGTATCTACGACGCTGTGCGTTGCCGTCGCATAACAGCCTATATGCAGCACGCCTTCAGCATCCGCTGCCGCGGGAAACTGCATCTTATTGCGGTAGCTCCACGGCTCCGCCGCCCCCAACACCGGCAATGCCTCTAAATTAAGATGTCCGATTCTGGTGAGCGCATCCTGCACCTGCTGACGCTTGCACTCCAGCTGTCCCTTGTAGCTCAAATGCTGCAGCTGACAGCCGCCGCATTCCTTATACACCGGACACGCAGGCTCCACACGCTCGGCAGATGCTTTGACAATCTCCTCCAGTGCACCAACTGCATAGCTTTTCTTCACCAGCGTAATTGTTACGCGCACCTCTTCCTCCGGCAGCGCGCCTTTGACAAAGACTGTAAAGCCTTCATACTTGCCAACGCCCTCGCCGCTGCTGCCAAGACCATTGACAGTTAACGTAATATTATCCCCCTGTTTTACAGGAATTATCTGCTTCATATATTTCCACCTGACCTTTTCGATTTTATTGTATATATATCTAATTATATCACAAAAACAGCCTGCAAAGAAACAGCAGCACGCTAAGATAATGCTTTACATCAATTCCGCAGCCTACATAACGCCAAAATATCACTTTGCATCTTTCCTGTAATTGTGAGAAGTGTGCAACATTTTCTGTAAAGCTATATACTTTGCATATAACATAAGCTATAATTAAGTTAGGGACATTGAGTTTCCGGGTCTATAAAGGTTTTATTTTGCGAAAGGAGCGATGCACAATGACAGTAAAATTTTTGAAATGCAGTATTTGCGGTAATATCGTCGGCCTGATTCAGGACGGCGGCGGCGAGCTTGTCTGCTGCGGCAAGCCCATGCAGGAGCTTGTTGCCAACACCGAAGACGCAGCGCAGGAAAAGCATGTGCCGGTTATTACTGTTGATGGCAGCACGGTTCGTGTAGCTGTAGGCAGCGTGGAGCATCCCATGATTGAAAAGCACTACATCCAATGGATTTATCTGCAGACAACTCATGGCGGTCAGCGCTATATCTTAAAGCCTGGTGACAAGCCGGAGGCTGTTTTCGCTCTTGCCGAGGGTGCAGCTCCGCTCGCCGCTTATGCTTATTGCAATCTGCACGGATTGTGGACGGCAAAGCTGTAACATCTGTCGCCTTACATTCATAAAACACTTCTTTTCTCAGTGTCGGAGTCCCGACCGATAACGGTCAGGGGCTCCGATACTTTTTTATTACTCAAAAAGCTAAAAAATAAAACCGGCCTCCGACAGCTATATGTAATAGCATATCAGAGACCGGTTAAATTACAAAAACAATCACGCGAGGCTTATGGTCTTAAGCCCCAAAGGCTGTTAAAAAGCACAGCGAGAGAATTATTTTTCAACCCACAGGCCTTTTTCGTCTTTTTTGTAGCCGGCAAATTCGATTGCCAACGCAGCCATAACCTTGGTTGCGTCCTTAATCTGTACGTTCAGCTCTTCTGCGCGGATGAAATCATCGTGGCACATTTCGCTGGGGTTTTTGCCGGTGAGCAAAACGTATTCGTTCTGCATTTCTACAAGTGCTTTTGCTTCTGCATTAAATTGTTCCATTAGACTAATCTCCTTAGTTTTTATTATTGTACGATAACGCTCAGGTCACCTACAGCATGGGTAATATCCTTAACTGCTGCCAAGAGTGCCAGACGGTTGTTCTTCACGCGAACGTCCTCGTCCATAACCATAACGTCTTCGAAGAATTTGTTGATCGGGTCAACCAGCTTAACTGCTTCAGCCATAACTGCAGCATAGTCATACTTAGTTGCTGCAACCAGCACTTCCTTGCTGGCTGCCATAGCAGCATTGTGCAGAGCGCCTTCGGCCTCTACAGCGAAGAGCTGCGGGTTGATAGCGGATTCTTCTTCAATCTTCTTGCACAGGTTAGCAACACGGGTTGCAGCCTGAATCAGTGCCGGAGCCTCTGCGGAAGCAACAAAGCTGTTCAGAGCCTTAGCACGGGCAACAAGATCGGTGAAGTCGTCGTTCATCTGGTCAGCCAGAACTGCATCAACTACGTCATAACGGATGCCCTGATCCATCAGCATATTGCGCAGGCGCTGTTTCATGAACTCAGCAATCTGCGGTACGAGCTTTTTGGTGTCCTCTGCCGGGATGTTCAGCAGGTACAGAGCACCGGCGATAACCTTGTACAGTGATACATGGTAGTTGCCGTCCAGCAAAATGTTGATGATGCCCAGAGCCTGACGGCGCAGTGCGTACGGATCCTGAGAGCCGGTCGGAGCCAGACCGCGGCTGAAGGTAGCGCAGATGTTGTCCAGCTTGTCGGCAATACCGGTCAGACGGCCGATATCGGTAGTCGGCAGCTCGTCACCGGCAAAGCGCGGCAGATAATGCTCGTAAATACCCAGTGCAACCTCGGGAGCTTCACCGTCGAGCTTAGCATATTCACGGCCCATAACACCCTGCAGCTCGGTGAATTCGATAACCATGCCGGTTACCAGGTCGCATTTGCACAGCAGAGCAGTGCGCTCCAGTTTTTCTTTATCAACCTTGGCATTGATAGCCATAGCCAGCATATCAACAGCCTGTACCAGACGTTTGCTCTTATCGTTCATATTACCCAGACCTTCCTGGAAGGAAACAGTTTTGAGTTTTTCCAGACGGTCAGCCAAAGTTTGTTTTCTATCCTCGTTGAAAAAGAATTCAGCGTCGCTCAGACGTGCACGCAGTACGCGCTCGTTACCGTGAGCAACAATTTCCAAATGCTCCTTGCCGCCGTTGCGGACGGTGATGAACTTGTTCAGCAGGGAGCCGTCCTCTGCCAGTACCGGGAAGTAACGCTGATGCTCACGCATCGGGGTGATGATGCATTCCTTCGGCAGAGCAAGGAATTTTTCTTCGAATTTGCCGCACAGAGCAGTCGGCCATTCTACCAGATAGTTTACTTCCTCCAGCAGGTCCTCGTTGATTTCGGCATGACCGCCTTCGGCAATTGCCAGGTCAGTAACCTGTTGACGAATCAGCTCACGGCGAGCGTCCTGGTCAACCATTACATAGTTGTCATACATAACCTTTTCATAGGAATCTGCGTCAGGGATTTCTACAGCACCGATGGTGCCGATAGCAGCAGAAGCTACTGCATTCTTAGCCTTACTCTTTACGGTGTCGAACAAAGCCTTGGCAGCATCGCCGATGGACTCATGAGCTTTAGCGTTATCCAGTGCGGAAGGACGCAGGAAGCGGTGACCGCGGCTGAATTTGCCGGATTTTACGCCGGTAATTTCAACAGGGATAACTTCATCGCCGAACAGTGCAACCAGCCAACGAATCGGACGGACGAATTTGAATTCATGATCTGCCCAACGCATGTTTTTCGGGAAGTTCAGGCTGGTGAGGATATCAGTCAGCAGGCCCGGCAGCAAATCCTTAACCGGTTGGCCTGCCAGATGCTTAACAGCATATACATAATCATCGCGAACAACGAGCTCTTTTACGTCAACGCCTTGGCCGCGAGCAAAGCCGATAGCTGCTTTGGAAGGAGCGCCGCTTACGAAAGCGATTTTTGCGGAAGGACCTTTAGCCTCAACAGTGCTGTCCTCCTGAGCCTCGGCAACACCGCTGGCAATGAAGGTCATACGACGGGGAGTGCCATAGGTTTTAACTGCTTCAAATGGAATACGCAGCTCAGTCATTTTCTTTTCTGCCAAATCCTTTAATTGTGCCAAAATGGCAGGCATAAATTTCGCAGGAATCTCTTCTGTACCGATTTCAAAAAGTAATTTTTCCATTATTTATTCTCCCCTTTCTTGAGCAGCGGGAAGCCCATTTCTTCACGTTGTGCTACATAAGCCTTTGCACACAGGCGGGCCATCGCACGTACACGGCCGATGTAGGCAGTACGTTCACTTACGCTGATTGCTCCGCGGGAATCCAGCAGGTTGAATGCATGGGAGCATTTCAGAACGTAGTCATAAGCAGGACGGATATAACCAAGCTCAATAACGCGCTTAGCTTCTGCTTCATATTTGTCGAACAGGTCAAACAGCAGCGCGGTGTCTGCTACCTGGAAGTTGTAGAAGGATTGCTCTACCTCGTTGGTATGGAAAACGTCACCGTAGGTGATGTCGCCAACCCATTGAATATCAAATACGTTTTCTACGCCCTGGATGTACATAGCCAGACGCTCCAGACCGTACGTGATTTCAACGGTAACAGGCTTAACGTCAATGCTGCCTACCTGTTGGAAGTAGGTGAACTGGGTGATTTCCATACCATCCAGCCAAACCTCCCAGCCAAGGCCCCAAGCGCCCAGAGTCGGAGATTCCCAGTTATCCTCTACAAAGCGGATATCATGCTCCTCCTGATGAATGCCGAGCTCAGCCAGGCTCTGCAGATAAAGCTCCTGAATGTTTTCCGGAGAGGGCTTTACGATAACCTGGAACTGATGATGCTGGAACAGACGGTTCGGGTTATCACCGTAACGGCCGTCTGCTGGACGACGGGAAGGCTCTACGTAAGCCACACGCCAGGGCTCAGGTCCGAGTACGCGTAAAAAGGTAGACGGGTTCATTGTGCCTGCGCCTTTTTCGATGTCATAGGGCTGTGCCATAATGCAGTTTTGGCCTGCCCAGAATTTTTGCAGCTTCAAAATAATTGTCTGAAAATCCATGTTTTACCTCCTATATTTGTTACAAAGACGGCAATGGCAGCAGCTTTGTCCGAAAAAACAAAAAAGCACCCGCGTCCCCGTAACTTAAATGTTACAGGGACGGAGTGCATACAGCTCAAACTCCGCGGTTCCACCCTGCTTGACTGCAATAACTGCAGCCCGCCTCAATCAATATACTATTACAGCTCCAAAGCGCCTTCATCCGCCTTTGCCGCCTTACACCGTCACGGCTCGCTGAGTTTGCAGATTACTACTCTTCTTCTTAGCTTAACTGTTAGTATATAAAATGCAGCGCTGTTTGTCAAGTGCGGCAAATAATTTTGTAAATACCACTCACAAAAATGTATCGTTACTATTAGCTTTCACCATAGTAAATATCCACCTGTCAAACGGGTGGTTTCGATGACAGACTATAATCCCTTAATACTAGCCTACGCCTCAAGACGCTAGTTTTCACTTTATTCAAGCCACATTGCACTTTTCTCTCTCTGCCCCTGTCAGGGCCATTTTGAATACTAGTTACCCTTAAAAGGGTCTTCGTACTCTTTTACACTTAACTTGTCTAAAGCTATATCGTGCTCTTCTTGTTCCGCAATATATTTCTTTACGGGGGCTTCATTTAGACCTACTGTAGATGCGTAGTAACCTTCTGCCCAGAAATGTCTGTTGCCAAACTTATACTTTAAATTTGTGTGTTTATCAAACATTTGAAGCGCTAACTTACATTTGAGATAACCTATAAATGTCGATACTGCAATTTTAGGCGGAATACTAAGTAGCATATGCACATGATCAGGCATCATATGACCTTCGATAATTTCTACACCCTTATACGAACATAACCGTTTAAAAAGTTCTATTAAATCTTCATGGTATTGATTATAAATGATTTTTCGTCTATACTCAGGTATAAAGACTATATGATATTTGCATACCCACTTTGAATGCAATAATTCGTTAGTTTTATTTGCCATTAATACGTCATTCCTTTATTTGCAATAGTGGCTTGAACACTTACTATTGTATATCGGAATGACGTATTTTTGTATAACAATCAATGCGCACCCGCATAGCGAGTGTTTCTGTGTGAAGCGCTATCTCATGAAAATCGATAGCGCTCCACAGGCTAAAGCCACATAATAAAAGCGACCAACTTTTACGGTTGATCGCCTTCGGTTCGCGTATTTGAATTATTTTTTAGATTCCTCCCACTCTTTAATAGTATTCTCTACTGTTAAAATCTCATCTCTTGTTAAAGCATACGCACTATAAACAACATCATCTACCATCTTCTCTATCTCTGATATATCTGCACTTTTATCATTTTCTTTAACCTTATAGATTTTATCACAACATTCACTGAGAATATTTTCTGTTTTTTTATCCGGGATAAGAATCGGTATATTTACCAATGGTTCCTTATCTACTTGGTATATACTCCCTTGCATCTTTCCCATTTTCAATAACCAGAATTTTATTAACGTAGAATTCAGTAAACAGGTAAGATATTTCATTGATACCTTGGATGTTTTAATTAGATACCATTCCGCAGTTACATAAGCCGGTTCAGCAACATAAGAAAATTGAGGAATTGAACACTTTCTAAGAGATACAATCGTAGGTTCCTCAAAAAATTCTTGCTTTCTTGCTCTATGTAATCCGTAAGGTCGATTGTCTGATGTAATAACATCAACATAAAAATCCAAATGTTTTTTCAATTTCGGGTACTCATTCATCAACGTTACATCTTTAAAATCGGATGTCGTATAAATAATTTGTTTGGTGAAATCTGGATCAAAATAGTATCTGCTTATATTTTTGCTATCGTAATATGGGTGCAGTAATGATTTCTCTTTTTCATCCAAATTTAAATCATTCACTTCTTTTGAAGATAAAATAAAAATTCCATCTCCCACATTTGAATTCGGTAACATTGGTAGCATTTTCTTTGTCACTCCAGCATGGTGAGGGTGAATACCGTTCAAGATTTCGTTATTCTGCAAGTAGAAGCATTTTGCACGTTTTATTTTATCAGTAATATCAGTAATAGATGTATCTAGAAATTGTATTGTTCTACCATCTGAATTGACTATAGGATCATACTTTGCATTATACATTATACCAATATTATTACCATTCAAGAATTGACTCAATTCACTTGCATTAAGGCTCCTATTTCCCACTGCTTTATAAAAAACTTTATATTCTGAATCCTGTTTCTTATTTTGGATTAAAAATATCATTGTTTGTTGACTAGCAGATTCAAAAACCATAACATTATTAAATGTCACAAACTTTTTAAGCTTTCCCTTTTTCGCTATATGCTTTCTCATATTTTTTCCGCCGGCAGTTGTCATCCAGTTATTAGGAGCGATAAAGGATAATAAACCATTAGGTGCTAATAACAACAGTCCTTTTGATGTGAAGAAATACCAAAAATCCATTTTACCGATATAATATTTTTTACCGAATTCTGTATTTGCCACTTCTTGGAATATTTCTTTATTTCCCTCTTCCCCAATATAAGGCGGATTTCCAATCACAATATCAAATCCACCTTTTTCACGGAACACTCTTGCAAAATCCAACTGCCAAAGAACATAGGGCTTGGATGCCATTTGTTTACTCTCGTGGTATCTCTGGATTTTTTCAGAACCACAGCCTTCCAACTGCGACAGGATAACCATATCACGCAGTGATTCGATCTCATCTTTCAGTTGCTTTTTCTTTTCCGTGTTATCGCAGCGGAAGAGTTCATTCTGCTTTTCAATCAATGTTCTGACAATAGATTCAAAACGGGAATGGTTCATATCCAGCTGATAAGTGCTGTCACCGAATATATCACTTTCCTTAATCAGTCTAGTTCCCTCAAACTCATCAATCAAACTGTTACCGCAGAGAATATTGCATTCTAAATTCGGTAGTGGCAATGGATTTTTATGACCTTCTAACGGACTCTGAGCCTTCGGATTAATTTCATCATCAATTACCAACGATAACCATAATCGAAGTTGTGCAATATCTACAGCCGATGGTTCAATATCAGCCGCAAAAATACAATTTTTAATAGTTTCACGCTTTAAATTATGCGGAGAACGATCCAATTGATACATCATTCGGGCATTATATGTATTCATATTAATTGCCATGTAAGCAGAAATATTCTGTCTTGCACGGACATCTCATTCAGCATACCGAGTGGAAAAGCACCAGAACCGACGGCTGGATCAGCAACACGGACATTTTTTAATGCTTCGTCTAATTCTTTTAATCGATTCGTGTTCTCTTTAAAAGATAAAATACTGCTAGAAATCAACAAATCTCTGCCAAAATCAAATTCCATGTGGATTTTTCCATTTTTATCCTTTACTCGAATAGTCTTTTCCGTGTCACGCTCACACATAAAATCACCGTACAGGATAAACTCACGGATAGCTTCTTCCTCAATCTGTAACGTATTGGTCAGATAGTTAATCAAGCTTTCCTGACACATATAATGCACGATTTCACGAGGTGTGTAGAAAGCTCCTTTGGATTTTCTATCGTTTACTTCCAACAGGTTTTCAAATACTTTACCCAGCATTTCAGGATCAATAGCAACTTCACGTTCCATCGGTTCATCTTCGCTCATGGTAAAATTGTATCTGTCGAAAATATCTAGAATGCCATCGGCCTCACGCCCCTTATCAACCGCATTGGAAAAAACTTCGTTTGGAATATCGAAATTGTTATGCTCCCAATCATATCCGTCCATCGGCTCGAACAGTCCGCCGGACAGGAACGGGATTCTACAATGCAGGGCAGGGCAATACCCCTGTTCTCCACGATTTACATTCAACGCATCATAGAACAGCGGTTCCAGTAATTCATCAAAGAAATTTTGGTTCTTCTTTTCTGCAATCTCAAAGAGCCTACGCATAAAATTGTGAGGACCGCTTCCCCAAGGTTTACCTTTAACACACATAGCAAGGACTGCTTCATCCTCGTCACTGATTGCATTCAAGCCAGCACCAGAGATACGATATGTACCATCCCCAACCGAACGATAGACCATCGGCATCAGTTCTCTGGATTTTGCCCCACGGGCATAAAAAGCATTCTTATATTCTTTTTCATTCAATGTGTTCGGCCATGCGCCTACGCCAAGCCAACCTTTTTTTTGTAAGAAATATAAGAATACGATTTGACCCATCAGCTTCTTTGCAAACTGTGCAGAAGTGAAATTATGCTGTTCTGCTTCAATACAGAAATCTTCATTCTCTTCCAGTTTTTCTCGCAACTGATGATATTTCTCGCAATACAGTTTAAAAAACTCATCTGTAACCTTTTCAACGCTGAATACATTCTCCAGATCATCCAGTGTAGGACGCTCCGGGTCTGCCATACTGTCAATGATAAATCGCTCAAATCGGCTGATTGCAGTATGACAAGGCTCATTTTCGCCTACCAAATAAGAATATCGTTTTGCCGGAGTCAGATTTTCTGTTGTTTTAAGACGTCCATTCTCAATTTTCATTTCATAATCGAGACGAACAAACGATAATCTCCACTTTGGCTCACACTCTGTATAGAAGGCAATAAAAGCAGCATCTGCATTAGCGTTTTCAATCAATTTTTTGGCATAGCTTCGCTGCGTGCTTCTGGAATTTTCAACATATCCTACGTTCTTCAGCTGTACCGCCATAATGATGATATTCTTCTTATCTGGTGTTTTATAATTCCCCACATGAACGGAACCTTCAATATGAGACGAAAAATTCGTAAATTCCTTTCTAAACTTATCCGGAGATACCATGCTGACCTTAGGGAAAATTTCTCGAATCAAGTCAACATAGTTCTTTGTATCATACGAGCTTTTCAGTATCATTTCTATTTTTTTAACAATGGCATTCATTTATCGTGTACCTCCCGTTTTCAGATAGCAGGAAAGAACAATCTGTTTTTCCCCATCTACCTGTGTTTTCTGGCTCTTGCGTTCCTCGAAGTAAGTTGGAGGTACTAATTTCAGGACTTCATAGTAAAGCTCCAGAACATCTCCAACAACTTTGCTCTTTTTCATGACATCCTTAGAAACCTTGGCCGGAATCTCACCGTTTTCCCAAAGCATAATAAGTTTGTCAATCATCTGCTCCTGGTCATCGGTAAGGCGTGACTCCGCTTTCATGGCTTTCAGCAACCGGATAATTTTTGCATCGTTGCCTGCAACCATTACTTTTTCCATGGATACTTCTTCCTCTGCAACAAGCATCTGATCAAAGGCATCACTGTTACTATCAAACTGTTCATAAAATCTGCTGGAAACGCTGACTTTTTCATCATCAGGTTCTGCTTTAATCAAATCAATCGCCTGCATAAAAGACATCTGTTTTGTTTCGACCTCATCACTGAGGAAAAATGTCTTTAATGCGCCCTGCCGGATAAAGGTAACGGTAGAATCTCCTATTACTTTTTCAGAATTCTTACCGGCCTTTGCTTTTTTCGGCAAACGCTTAATCAAAGAAAATAATTTCGGATCATTGTCACGAATCTGACGAATAATAGCCAAATAAGCTAATTCAGGGTTCGTACTTTCTTCTTCACTGTCCAAATCGGATGTCAAATCTGAAAACAACTTCTTTGAAGATACTTCTTCCTCATCAGACAAATACTTAAAATCCTCGCCCAGAGTATCATGGAAAGCCTGTAATTTTTCCAAAATACGTTCTTCCAAAGGCATCTGTTTCTTACTCTGTGCCGTTGGGAAGAAATTAAATACATAGATACGGTCATATTCTGTACCTACACGGTTGATACGACCTACACGCTGCATAATGCGTGTTGGATTCCAGGGAAGATCATAATTCACAAGAACATTCGCACGATGCAGGTTGATACCTTCTGCCAACACATCTGTTGTGATAAGAAGGTCATATTTATTGTTGTTTTTATCTTTGAATTTTGGATTAAAACTATCTTCGATTTCAACTTTCAAAGCAGCACTGCTCTGACCGCTGAAATAGATAATTCTTTCTCCGTAGATTTCTTTCAATGCCTCATACAGATACTGTGCTGTTTCTGTAGATTCGGTAAAAACAATCGCCTTTTTTCCTTTCATCTTGGGATTCGTTGTAAGATTGCTCTTGAATTCATCCAACTTCGGATCTGTTTCAATCAACGACCAAATGAACTGCATGGATTTCAACTGCGCCAGATCTGCCTGCAAATCACGGAAGAACTGAGAAGAAAACTCCTTCGCTTCAAATTCCATAACGTCCTGCTGTTCAATCAAATACATCAGTTTCTGCGTATTTCCATCGTCCAGCAGATCATATACATTCACTTTCTTACTGATATAAATCTTTCCGTTCTTGGACATTTCAATGAATTTCTCATAGGATTCAATAAAACGATCCAAGGTCTTACGAAAAGCATAAAAACTACTCTCCAAGCGTTTTACAAGGATTCCCTTCATAAATCCACCCATATTGTGCTGAGCAGCAAGCATAGTTGCATACTTCTTTTTGTCTTTCAGATACAGCAAAGGTGTATAACGAGCATATTTAAAATCCTTAATAATATTAATCGTCTGAGAAAAAGCATCATCCGTTTCCTCATCAAAAGAATAAATGATTTTCTCCGGACTTCCAACCTTTGGAAAAGTCAATCCCTGCTTCGCAAGGTCATCCGCATAATACTGTTGAATTTCACTTCTGGTACGGCGAATCATAACCTCACGAATCAGTTTGTCACGGATTATCTCAGAATTTTCCCGAAGCTGTTCCATATATGCCGCCGAGCCCTTCAGCTTTTTGGCAAGCTTCGCATTTAAACCACGGAAAAATCCTTCGATATTTTTGATTCCGTTGATTGTACCGCTTTGCTTTGCCTGAAATAAATAAATCTGATTTTCCACATCGCTGGTATAATTGTTAATGGGAGTTGCCGAAATCAAAATGACTTTCTTACCACGACATATTTGGTGTAATTCAGTAAAAGCCTCTGTACTGCTATTGCGAAAACGATGTGCTTCGTCCACAAACACATAAGAATACTTTTCTGTGCCTTTTGCGATGATTTTATCCAGTTTACCCAACGATTCCACATCACAGCGAGCAACATCGAATTCTTGCAAAACACTTCTCCAGTAGTCCACTAAAACCGGCGGGCAAACAATTAGTTTATAAGTGTTGCGATTAAAACTATTGGCGAGCATAGCGCAGATATAGGTTTTACCAAGGCCGACAACATCCGAAATAAATACGCCATTATACGCATCCAGCTTCTGCCTTGCCTGTGTTACTGCATCCATTTGATACTGTAAGCGCATATACCCTTCCGGAAGTAACGTTTCGAAATTTTCCTTATCTGCATTGATTTCTTCTTTGAAAAATTCATACAATGTTTTTAGATACAGCTGATACGGAGTAATATCATTTCTCATCCAAGTGTGCTGTTCTACGGCTTCGATATATGTCTCACGAATATCCGTTCCTTTCGCCCACAGCTCCTCAAATTTATCCAATGCAAATTTGACATCTGCGTAATCTTTCAATTCCACATTAAATTCAAGGTTATTTACCAAACCTGCTTCAGAAAAATTGCTGGAACCGGTAATTACGCTTCCAAATGTGTCTGGAACCTTCTCTTGATCCTTGCGCATAATATAAACCTTTGCATGAATTGGTGCTTCGGTATACATACGCATTTCAAGTTTTCCGGATTTCAGCCAATCCATAAAAACACGAACGCCTTTTTCCACCTGCGCAGAGCTTGCTGCTGACTCAAACTCTTTTTCTATTTCGTCTGCAACAATATTTTTGCCCTCAGCAGTCGAAATAGAAGCATATTGGGATTCATCCTTTGCACGGTCGATGATTTTAACCGTATATCTATCAACATTCAAGCCAACTAATATTCTGATTTTTTCTACCTGATCCAAAGCTTCGTACATTTTAAAAAAGCCACTGGCTCTGAAATAACCAACCAAAACATCAAAGAATTGTGTATTGCTTTTCAAAATGGTCACAAAACGACTATATAAATCTCTTTCCGGCTCATTCGTAAAGAATTTTAAATCTGTGTGAAGCATAGTGTTTCCCCCTACGTTACCTCAAACAGCACTATACAAAAGATGTACCTTTTTGTAAATGCTCGCTTTCTATTATACCTTTAATAATAGCACAAAGAATTATCGGATTCCACAAAAAACAAGTTCTTTTCCTCTACTTTTCTTCTACTTCGCAAAATTTTCACTCTTATTAAACAGAGTATCCAAAAGGTACACATTCCTGTAAAAATACCAACTTACAACAAATTGACTTTTTCGTAAATCTCCGCACGATAACGGAAAGTTGAAAGCGGTATCCCACACAGCTTTGCAGCGGCTGTTCAGGTGATTTTTCCATTGTTGGTATAGGTTGTGGAAGTTTTCAAGTAAAGGCTTGGGTGGGCGTTCAAAACAGACACCTCATACTTTGGCGGCGGCAATTCCTTATGCTTGGCGCTGTCGGATATTGGTACGATTGTTTTCTGCCACAAAGGACAATACTTGCAGAACAATATCGCTGATAAATGTCCCCATAAGGTCTTTTCCCCGGCGTGTGTCTAATAGGAGCATATCCAACACCACAATATCAATCCATTTTTCCTTAGCCAGTACTTGCTACAGAATACGCCCCAGACGATCGATGCTCTTGATATTGAGCTTATCGTCCTTTTTTAGTTTCTATACCATTTTCCGATACTGCGGCCGCTCAAAGTCCTTACCGGATTGCTTATCGATAAACAATTTTTTCTCTGGGACTTTCTTTGCAATAGTGAATTGAACACTTACTATTGTATGTCGGAATGACATATCTTTGTATAACAATCAATGCGCACCCGCATAGCAGGTGGTTCTGTGTGAAGCACTATCTCATTTCTTTGAAAAGAAACTCGATAGCGCTCCACGGGCTAAAGCCACATAAAAAGAGCGCTGCCTTCCGGCAGCGCCCCTTAGTTCAAAGCACTCAAAGCTTCGCAACAACATTCCCATCAAAAACCTTCGCCAACAGCGCCTTCGCCTCAGCCTTGACCTCATCATCAATATACCCCTGCACCTTCAGCAGTGCAAAGCTGATTGCCACAAGATCATCGCTATAGCCCAACACCGGCGTAATATCCGGCACAAAATCCAGGGGAGCGATTAAATACCCCAAAGCTCCCATAATCAACGCCTTTTCCTTCGCAGGAACCTCCGGCTTCTGCAGTACGCACCACAGCTGCACGACCTTATACAGCAGCTCGATGCCGATGTGGGCACCGTAGCGGCTGATTTTATGCAGCAGGCCTTCCTCGCTGTAGCTTCCGGAATACTTCTGCAGCTCGCCGTCATTGATTTTCTTTTTGTCAAAGTCTTTGTGTTCTGTCATTTTGCTCCACTCTTCTCCAAACCGTGGACGAATGCTTAGCGCATGTTGATGAATTGCAGATCAACGTCGAAATCACCGGCCTTCAGCAGCTGGATAACAGCCTGCAGGTCATCCTTTTTCGCACCGGCAACACGTACCTGGTCATCCTGAATCTGAGCAGTTACCTTCAGCTTGGAAGCCTTGATAGCTGCCACGATTTTTTTGCCGTTCTCTTTGGAAATACCCTGTTGGATTTCCAGAGATTGACGAACGGTGCCTTTGGCAGCGGGCTCAATCTTGCCAGGAACCAGGCAACGCAGAGGTATACCGCGTTTAGCCATCTTTTGACGCAGCATATCTAAAATTGCGCCCAGCTTGTATTCGTCCTCAGCTGCAATTTTTACTTCCTTCTCACCGAGCTCGATGGAAGCATTGCTGCCGCGGAAATCATAACGCTGGTCAATCTCTTTTTTAACCTGATTAACAGCGTTATCCATCTCCTGCATATCAACTTGGGAAACAACGTCAAAGGAACTATCTTTTGCCATTATTATTATCCTCCTAAATGTAGCTAAAGTTTATCATGCCTAATTATATCAAAGAAAGCGATTTAACGCCAGTAAAACTACCGGCAACAGCAACTTTGCTTATTTACCTGCATTTTTGCCATGCATATAAGCATGCTCCTGGCTAAGCTCCTGCAAAAGCTGCAGGCCGCTCCAGGTGCAGTTGGTGGGTGTCAGCATCGCCTTCAGCGCCACCTGACGCAGCTTGCCCTTTTTTATAGCAGCCAGCAGTCTGTCCAAATCCTGACGGCTGAAGCCGCACATGAGCAACATTTCCTCCTGCCCTTCGTCACCGCTGTAAGCTTCACTGACAGACGCTACCTCGGGCACACCAGCCAAATAGCCGACAGGCTGCAGCAGCTCCTCACGCGCCACGGCGCGCAGCTGCGTGCGCAGCATCATGCAAATCAGCTTCAGCGCTTGCAAGCGCTCAGGCGTAAAATTATAGGCCAAAATTATTTTTTGCATATGATTCTCCTATCTCAGGCAAACAAATCAATCTGGTTATTTTCCGGCAAATCGCCCAAAACGCCCATGTCTGCCAGTTTTTCGATAACGCTCTTATTGACGCCCGAGCGCAAGCGCAAATCCTCCTGGGAGATAAAAGGTCTGTTAATATCCCTGGCAGCCGCAATGCTCTTGGCAGCGTTTTCACCTACACCGCCCAAGGCAGCCAAAGGCGGACGCAGGCCGTTTTCCGTAACCAGGAATTTAATCGGGTCCGACTTGTATAAATCCATTTTATCAAAGCTAAGACCGCGCTCCAGCATCTCATTGACAAGCTCCAGATAAGTAACCGTCGTTTTATCAAGCGGCGAAGCCTTAAAGCCCTGCTGGTAAACATTCTTGATAAAATTCTTTACATAGCTCTTGCCCTTGGAAACATGGGTGTAGTCAAAATCCTTGGCACGCACCGTAAAGTACGCCGCATAAAATTCCTTGGGATAATGCACCTTGCAATAGGCAATACGGTAAGCCATAAGAACGTACGCAACAGCGTGCGCCTTCGGGAACAGATACTGTACCTTTTCGCAGGACTTGATATACCATTCGGGAATATTTACCGCGCGCATAGCCTCAAGCATCTTAGGCTCCAGACCTTTTTTCGCCGCCTTGCCCTTACGCACGTGCTCCATCGTCTTAAACGCCAGACTGGGCTCCACGCCCTTGGAAATAAGGTGCGTCATAACGTCGTCACGCGTGGAGATAGTTTCGGCAACAGGCTTGCCTTCCTTAATCAAATCCTGCGCATTGTTCAGCCATACGTCCGTACCGTGCGAATAACCGGATACACGCACAACCTCACTGAATTTCTTCGGCTGTACGTCGCTAATCATCTGACGTACAAACTTGGTGCCGCATTCCGGGATACCGAAGGTGCCGACGGCACTGTCAATCTGCTCCGGCGTAACGCCAAGCGAAGATGTATCCTGGAAGATACGCATCGTTGCCTCATCGCCCACAGGAATCTTCTTGGGATCAAAGTTAGGATCCACATCCTCCTGCAGATATTTTTCCAGCATCTTCAGAACCATCGGATCATCGTGGCCCAGAATATCCAGCTTAACCAGACGGTCATTGATGCTGTGATAATCGTAGTGAGTAGTAATCGTAGTGCCGTCCTTATCATCGGCAGGACGGTTCATCGGCGTAATATAATGGATATCCATATTACGCGGCACAACCATGATGCCGCCGGGATGCTGGCCCGTAGTGCGCTTGATACCGGCAAAGCCTTCAACCAGCGCAGCCACATGCGCAGGATGCACATGCAGATTCTTGCTCTCGTAATATTTTCTGATAAAGCCTATCGCCGTTTTGTTGGCGATGGTCGCAATAGTACCGGCGCGGCAAACGTTATCACGGCCGAAAAGCTCCTCGGTGTACTTGTGCGCCACACTCTGGTCAGACATAGCGGACGGATCATCGGGATCAATACCGCCGGAGAAGTTCAAATCGATATCAGGAACCTTATCACCGTGGAAGCCCAGGAAAACTGCGAACGGAATATCATGACCGTCGCGCAGCATTCTGGTGCCGCATTCGGGACAATCCTTCGGCGGCAGGTCAAAGCCGCTGTCGACCTCATTGTTCATAAAGAATTCGCTGTGACGGCAATGCGGACAACGGTAATGCGGCTTCAGCGCATTAACCTCGGTAATATCCAGCATCGTAGCAACAAAGGACGAGCCTACGCTGCCACGCGAGCCTACCAAGTAACCGCGGTCGATAGAATGCTTAACCAGCTTATGCGCAATGTAATACAATACGGAGAAGCCGTGGCCGATAATAGCATCCAGCTCCATCTTTAGGCGATCCTCAACAATCTGCGGCAGCGTTTCTCCGTACCATTCATGCGCCTTGGCATAGGACAAATCACGCACTGCATCCTCCGCACCGGGAATAGAAGGCGAATACAGCTGATCGCGGTCGGGAACAGGCTTAATACGCTCAATCATATCAGCAATCTTATTGGTATTGGTAACAACAACCTCGTATGCTGCCTCCTTGCCCAAATAAGAGAACTCCTCGAGCATCTCCTCCGTAGTATGCAAGTACAGCGGCGGCTGCAAATCCGCATCCTTGTAGCCCTGACCTGCCTGCAGAATCGCACGCAGCTGTGCATCCTCAGGATTAAGGAAATGCACGTCGCAGGTTGCCACAGTCAGCTTGCCCAAGCGCTTGCCCAGCTCATAGATTTTGCGGTTATGCTCGCGCAAATCCTCCTCCGTGCAGTAATTTTCACGCACCAAAAACTGGTTATTGCCCGTAGGCTGAATCTCCAGATAATCATAAAAGCCGGCGATTTCCTCCAGCTCCTCATCGCTCGCACCTAAGCGCACCGCACGATAAAGCTCGCCTGCCTCACAGGCCGAGCCCAAAATCAGGCCCTCGCGATACTCCTCGATAACAGCGCGCGGCAGCAGCGGACGCTTATTCAGATAACGCAGATGGCTGATAGTAACAAGCTGGTACAGGTTACGCAGACCAACCTCATTCTTCGCCAGAATAATAATATGATGGCTACTGATTTTGCTTTTGCCCTTAGTCGCAGCATCGGGATTTTCCGTATCAACAGCATCGTCCTTCGTCTTGCGGTCGCTGATAAGATAACCCTCCATGCCGAAAATCAGCTTCAGGTCACTGCCCTCCGCCGCATCAAAGCAGAACGGAAAGGCCTGTACAACGCCATGGTCGGTAATCGCCAAAGCCTTGTGGCCCCAACGGATAGCCTGCTTTACAAGGCCCTCCATCGGCGTCAGGCCATCAAGCTTACTCATCTTCGTATGGCAATGCAGCTCAACCCTCTTGACCTCAGCATTATCCATGCGCTCCTCCTTGGCATCGAGCTTCATAATGCCGCGAGGCACCATGCACATCTCGTCAAAGGCAAAGCGGTCGGGGGCAACATCACCCTGCAGACGCAGGCGCATACCGGGCTTCAGCAAATTTTTAAACTCGTTGCATTCCTTGCGCGGGTCGCCGCCGTCACGCTTGTCAAAACGCAGCTTGACGAAAATACCGCCGGTATCATCGCTCACATTAAAGGTAAGCACAATAGAACCAACGCGCGTTTCCTTATCAATAAAGGTCTGCAACGCACCGTCCTTATCCAAGCTTTTGACAAAGGTACCTTCGATAACAACGTTGCGCTCTTCCTCAGTCACGGTATCCAGCTTACGCGGTGTACCCTTGATTTTTTTGCCCCACAGCTGGCCGTCAGCCTTCTTTTCACCGTATAAGGCAGCCATCGCCTGCAAATAATCCGGATCCTCCTCCGGATTGTTGTAGGACGTTTCACAGGGAGGCTCCGGCGGCAGGGTTTCGCCGATTTCAATATCAGGCGGCTCCGGCGGCAGAGGAATTTCCTCCGGCAGCGGCTCGCCGGTGCAGTCGGTAATCTCTACCTCTGCCTGTGGCTCGCGTTGCATCACCTGGCATTTAGAGCCATCGCCGTCGCAAATCATATCTACGCTTTGCAAAGAAAAAGCGGCTGCAAGCTGCTGCGCCGCCTTCTGCAGCAAGCCGCCGGTAAGGTGGGCGGCACAGCTGAAGTGCACCTCCCACTGACAGGCAGACTCGTCTACACAAATCTGATTAATATGCATCAGCTTCAGCTGCATCAGTTCCACCGGAGAAAAGGTCAGCGAAGCCAAAAAACTATAAAATTTTTCTTCATCAGGAATCAGGCAATATTTTTTATTCACATTAAATCCTTTCCTAATAATGACGGGAGAAGTTGTTGGGGGAATTGGATAACAACGCAGATAGCATGCTATCTTCCTCTTTTTTCCCTGAGATAAGCTAGAGTGCGTCA
>ENA-OPAC01000412-OPAC01000412.1-human-gut-metagenome-genome-assembly--contig:-NODE-412-length-24417-cov-2.382850_pt1 | contig 24417 bp, 16 predicted proteins | sample MGYA00241052_ERZ501420 | MGnify/ENA primary metagenome ERZ501420 (study PRJEB25962, sample SAMEA2042513) | human gut metagenome | biome: human gut; feature: human-associated habitat; material: faeces... | reverse complement strand
AAGTGGATTTCTTTGGCGGCGAGCCTCTTATGAACTGGCAGGTTGTAAAGGATCTTGTGAAATACGGAAGAGAACAGGAGAAACTTCATAACAAAAAATTCCGCTTCACACTGACAACCAACGGCGTTCTTTTAAATGATGAGGTGATGGAATTCTGCAATAAGGAAATGGGAAATGTTGTCTTAAGCGTGGACGGTAGAAAAGAAGTTCATGACTACATGCGCCCGTTCCGTAAGGGTGCAGGAAGCTATGATCTGATCATGCCGAAATTTGAGAAATTTGCGGAATCCAGAAATCAGGACAAGTATTATGTAAGAGGTACTTTTACCCACCATAATCTTGATTTCTCCAAGGATGTGCTTCATCTGGCAGATCTTGGATTCAAACAGATTTCTGTAGAGCCTGTAGTTGCGGCTGATACGGAGGAATATGCGATCCGCGAGGAGGATATCCCCCAGATCATGGAAGAGTATGATACTCTTGCAAAAGAAATGATTAAAAGAGAGAAAGAGGGAAAAGGATTTAACTTCTTCCATTTTATGATCGACCTTACAGGTGGCCCTTGTGTATACAAGAGACTGTCAGGCTGCGGTTCAGGAACAGAGTACCTGGCTGTAACACCCTGGGGTGATTTTTACCCATGTCACCAGTTTGTTGGTGAAGAACAGTATCTCATGGGAAATGTAGACGAAGGCATCACAAAGCCGGAAATCCAGAAGGAATTCGGCGGATGCAACGTTTACACAAAGAAAGACTGCAAAGACTGCTTCGCACGTTTCTACTGTAGTGGCGGATGTGCGGCAAATGCATTCCATTTCCAGGGAGATATCAAAGGCAATTATGAAATCGGATGCGAACTCCAGAGAAAACGTGTGGAGTGCGCCATCATGATAAAAGCCGCACTGGCATGTGATTAGTGGGCAGTAATCTGTCTGACTGATACCGCCGTCGGCTGTTATCATAACAGAAAATGGCTGGCAGGCGGATGAACATGACCGCGGACAAAAAATCAAGAAGGGAAAAGAACTATGAAGAAAAGTAAAGGAATCGTAGTGCTGCTTCTGACACTGATCCTGACTGTGTTCTTTTGCTTTACTGCAGCCGTAGGTATCGGTCCTACCGGAACCGGTGCAGCAAAACATATCAACACGGGTCTTGATCTTGCCGGTGGTGTCAGCATTACCTACCAGGCTAAGGAGAGCAATCCGACAAGCGAAGAGATGTCAGATACGATCTACAAGCTTCAGAAGCGTGTAGAGCAGTACAGTACTGAGGCTCAGGTATACCAGGAAGGATCAGACCGTATTACAGTTGAAATTCCTGGTGTTACAGATGCAGATACTATTTTGAATGATCTGGGTAAACCAGGTTCCCTGTATTTCATCACAAAAGAAGATGCTGACGGAAACCAGAACTTTACTACAGGACAGGATGGATATGTTCTCTCCAGAACTATGGATGAGATCAAGGAATCCGGAAGTGTTGTTCTGGAAGGTTCTGATGTAGCAGATGCCCAGGGTGGTGCGATCCAGAATCAGAACACAAGTGCAAAGGAATATGTGGTAAGTCTTACTCTTACTTCTGATGGAGAAAACAGTGGTAAAACAAAATTTGCAGAAGCTACAAAGAATAATGTAGGCAAGCAGATCGCTATCGTCTATGACAATAACATTATCAGTGCTCCGAATGTAAATGAAGAGATTTCCGGCGGAAAAGCACAGATCAGCGGAATGTCTGACCTGGAAGAAGCACAGAACCTTGCTTCTTATATCCGTATCGGTTCTCTGGGACTGGAACTGGAAGAACTTCGTTCCAGTGTTGTAGCTGCACAGCTTGGTGAAGAAGCAATCTCTACAAGTGTTCTTGCAGGTGCGATCGGTCTGATCATCGTTATTATCTTTATGATCATTGCATACCGCGTACCTGGTGTAGTTGCAGGTATCGCACTGATTCTTTATACATCATTAATGCTGATCACGCTGAATGCCTTTGATATTACTCTTACTCTTCCGGGTATTGCGGGTATTATCCTTGGTATCGGTATGGCGGTGGATGCCAATGTTATTATTTATGCCCGAATCAGAGAGGAAATTGGTGCAGGAGTTTCAGTAAGGAATTCTATTAAGTCCGGTTTCAGCAAAGCTTTCTCTGCAATCTTTGATGGAAATATTACAACGCTGATCGCAGCCTTTGTGCTGATGTGGCTTGGTTCAGGTACTGTTAAGGGATTTGCTTATACACTTGCCCTTGGTATCGTGATCTCCATGTTTACAGCACTGGTTGTATCCAGACTGATTGTAAATGCACTTTATGCAGTTGGTGTACGTGATCCGAAATTCTACGGATCTGCAAAAGAACGTAAGGCAGTTGATTTCCTTGGAAAGAAGAAAGTATTTTTTGCTATTTCCATTATCCTGATCCTCTGCGGTCCGGCAGCGATGTTTGCTAATTCGCATGCAGGAAACAAAGCGTTAAATTACAGCCTTGAGTTCTCAGGCGGTACTTCTACAACTGTTACATTTAATGAAGATATGGATATTAAGACCATTGATTCTGAAGTAACTCCTGTTGTAGAAGAGGTGACAGGAGATAAAAATGTTCAGCCTACAAAGGTAGTCGGAACAAATCAGGTTGTGATCAAGACACGTTCTCTGAATCAGAGCGAACGTGAAGCTCTGCAGAGTGCACTGGTTGAGAAATTTGGTGTAGATGACAGCACGATTTCCACAGAAAGTATTTCTTCTACAGTAAGTAGTGAAATGCGTCGTGATGCGATCGTAGCCGTTATAGTAGCTACAATCTGTATGCTTCTTTATATCTGGTTCAGATTTAAAGACATCCGTTTTGCAAGCAGTGCGGTATTGGCGCTTCTGCATGATGTTCTGGTTGTACTTGCATTCTATGCTATTGCCAGAGTATCTGTCGGTAATACATTTATTGCCTGCATGCTTACAATCGTAGGTTATTCTATCAATGCTACAATCGTTATTTTTGACCGTATACGTGAGAACCTTCACAGTGGTTCCAGAGAAAAACTGGCAGAAATTGTAAACACAAGTATCACTCAGACTCTTACAAGAAGTATTTATACCTCTTTTACAACTTTTGTTATGGTAGCTGTTCTTTATATCATGGGTGTTTCTTCTATCCGTGAATTTGCAGCACCTCTGATGGTTGGTGTTCTTGTCGGTGCATATTCTTCTGTATGTATTACAGGTGCGTTGTGGTATGTGATGAAAAAGAAATTTGCAGGAAAAGGACAGCCGGCAATTGCTGCAGCCTCCGCATCTGCAAAGTCCTCTTCAAAGCCGAAGAAAGCACGTGATGTATCACAGAAAGATCCGACTCAGCCAAAGAAGAAAAACAGAAAAAGAGTAGCTGAACGTCTGGCTGCCGAAGAAGCAGCTAAAAAACAGCAGAATGATGATGCTGAATAAAACAATAATTGTCTGAAAAACAGGCAGACAGAAATATCCCGGGGTAGAACTCCGGGATATTTTTATGAGGAGAGAAAATATATGGAGAAATGGGTAATAGCAGCAAAAAGAGCAGATTTTAACCAGATCGGTCAACAGTTTCATATTGATCCGGTGATTGCGAGACTGATCAGGAACAGAGATGTGATCGGAGAAGATAAGATAAGAGAGTATCTGTCAGGAACAGTACAAGAGCTTCCTTCTCCCTGGCTGATGAAGGATATGGAAAAAGCTGTAGATATCCTGGAGAAAAAAATATCGCAGAAAGCAAAAGTCCGTATTATTGGTGATTATGATATTGATGGTGTGACCTCTACATACATTTTAATGAAAGGCCTTGCGAGGATCGGAGCAGATGTGGATACTTATATTCCGGACAGAGTTGCAGACGGATATGGGATTCATGCGCATCTTATAGAAAGAGCGGAAACGGACCGGATCGATACGATCGTGACCTGTGATAATGGAATTGCTGCGGCTGCTGAAATCCAGATGGCAAAGGATAAGGGAATGACAGTGATTATTACAGATCATCATGAGGTTCCTTACAGGGAGGAAAAGGGAGAACGCCAGATGGTGCTTCCGCCGGCAGATGCGATTTTGAATCCGAAACAATATGATTGTCCATACCCGAATAAAAACCTGTGTGGGGCAGTGGTGGCCTTTAAATATATTGCAGCACTTTACGAGAGATTTGGTGTTCCGGCAGAGGAGCTGGAAGATTATTATGAACTGGCGGCTATTGCAACAGTAGGAGATGTTATGGATCTTCAGGGAGAGAACAGGATTCTGGTAAAAGAAGGACTGTACCGTCTGAAAAATACCAAAAATCAAGGATTGCAGGAACTGATCCGAGCAAATTCTCTGGAAGATGCTAAAATCACAGCTTATCATATCGGATTTGTGCTGGGACCATGTATCAATGCCAGTGGCAGACTGGATACAGCTGCCCGTTCTCTTGCACTTCTCAATGCAAAAACAAAGGAAGAAGCAGCAAGGCTTGCCGGAGATCTTACAGCTCTTAATCAGAGCCGAAAAGCTCTCACTGAGAAAGGAAAAGAAGAGGCAATCCGGATCATAGAGACTACAGAGCTGAAAAATGACAGAGTACTGGTAGTTTATCTTCCGGATTGTCATGAAAGTCTTGCCGGTATTATAGCAGGCAGGATCAGGGAAAAATATCACAGGCCTGCCTTTGTATTGACGGGCGGTGAGACAAGTACAAAAGGAAGCGGAAGATCAATAGAAAGTTACTCTATGTATGAAGAACTGGTAAAATGTGCAGACCTGATGATACAGTTTGGAGGTCATCCGATGGCAGCAGGTCTGTCTATAGAAGAAAAAAATATAGAAGAATTCCGGAGACGCCTCAATGTCAACTGTACGTTGACGGACGAAGAATTGCGTCCTAAGATCGTGATTGATGTGCCGATGCCTGTGTCTTATATTACAAAAGAACTGGTAGAACAGATTTCGCTTTTGGAGCCCTTTGGAAAAGGGAATACAAAACCGGTCTTTGCACAGAAAAATCTCAGAGTGCTTGATTACAGTATTATCGGGAAAAATAAAAATGTAGTAAAATTAAAACTTCTCGATCCGCAGGGGATTTCAGTGGAAGGCATTTATTTCGGAGAAGCAGAGGATTTTGTGAACTTTATCAGGGAAAAAGACAGTATTTCTGTTACTTATTATCCGGAGATCAACAGATTCAGGGGACGAGAGAGTCTTCAGATCATTATTCAGAATTACTGTTAATATTACCGCTTGGTTTGTAACCGCCGGTAAGCCTGGAAATACAAATGTCAGGGCTTAACAGTAACTTGATTCTGAAATAAAAAGGTGATATACTATAAAATATTTATGAGCGAACAGCAATATAACACACACTGGAGGAGAAATAAAATGAAGAAAATTGAAGATTATGTATTAAGTATACCGGATTTTCCTGAACCGGGGATTATTTTCAGAGATATTACAAGTGTTCTGCAGGACGCGGATGGCCTGCAGTTGGCAATCGACTCCATGCAGGACTGTCTTAAGGATATAGATGTGGACGTGATTGCAGGAACAGAGTCCAGAGGCTTTATCTTTGGTGTACCGATCGCATATAATCTTCATAAACCATTTGTACCGATTCGTAAAAAAGGTAAACTTCCCCGCGAAACAGTATCTGTAAGCTATGATCTGGAATATGGCAGTGCAGAGATTGAAATGCATAAAGATTCCATAAAACTAGGTCAGAAAGTGGTTATCGTTGATGATCTGATCGCAACAGGCGGTACGATCGAAGCAGCGATCAAGCTGGTGGAACAGCTTGGCGGTGAGGTTGTCAAGGTTGTATTTCTCATGGAACTTGCAGGTTTAAAGGGACGCGAAAGACTGAATGGGTATGATGTAGCGTCTGTAATTTGTTATGATGGTAAATAAGCACAGCTGATTGTGCAGGACAGGCAGGTGGGAGCATATGACAGAGATAACAAAAAGTACAGAAGCAAAAAAAGATGAAATGCAGGTTGAAAAAGAGAAGCTGGAATCTGTAAAGAGAGCAGATGCGGCAGTAAAGACCATGCATGATTTTACAAGTCCGGAGGTGCTTTATAAAGAACTGATAAACAGTGTTCTGAAGTATCATCCATCAACAGATATTTCCATGATAGAGAAGGCATATAAGGTTGCAAGTGAAGCTCATGAAGGACAGAAGAGAAAGTCTGGAGAGCCATATATCATTCATCCTTTGTGTGTTGCCATCATTCTGGCAGATCTGGAACTTGACAAAGAAACGATAGTTGCAGGTCTTCTTCATGATGCAGTTGAAGATACCTGGATGACCTATGAGGAAGTTGAGAAGGAATTTGGTTCAGAGGTTGCACTTCTTGTGGATGGTGTTACCAAGCTGGGACAGTTATCTTATTCTGCGGATAAAGTAGAAGTTCAGGCAGAGAACCTCAGAAAGATGTTTCTTGCCATGGCTAAGGATATCAGAGTTATTCTGATCAAGCTTGCAGACCGTCTTCATAATATGCGTACCTTACAGTATATGCGTCCTGAAAAGCAGCAGGAAAAGGCCAGAGAGACCATGGATATTTATGCTCCTATTGCCATGCGTCTGGGTATTTCCAAGATAAAGGTAGAGCTGGATGACCTGTCGCTGAAATACCTTAAGCCGGATGTATATTATGACCTGGTGCATAAGGTTGCCCTGCGTAAAAGCGAGAGAGAACAGTTTGTAGGTGCGATTGTAAAAGAAGTTAAGAAACATATGGATGATGCCAATATTAAGGCGCAGGTGGACGGACGTGTAAAACACTTTTTCAGTATCTACAAGAAGATGGTAAATCAGGATAAGACTATTGATCAGATTTATGATTTATTTGCTGTCCGTATTCTTGTAGATACAGTGAAGGATTGTTATGCTGCCCTTGGTGTGATCCATGAGATGTATAAGCCGATTCCGGGACGGTTTAAAGATTATATTGCCATGCCGAAACCCAATATGTATCAGTCATTGCATACCACATTGATCGGACCTAACGGACAGCCCTTTGAAATCCAGATCCGTACTTATGAAATGCACAGAACTGCAGAATATGGTATTGCTGCACACTGGAAATATAAAGAGTCGTCTGACGGAAAGGCTCCTGTAGGTAAGAGTGAGGAAGAGAAACTGAACTGGCTGCGTCAGATTCTGGAATGGCAGAGAGACATGTCTGATAACAAAGAATTCATGAGTCTTCTGAAGAATGACCTGGATCTTTTTGCGGACAGTGTTTACTGTTTCACTCCACAGGGAGATGTTAAAACACTTCCAAGCGGTTCTACACCGGTGGATTTTGCATACAGTGTTCACAGTGCAGTCGGAAATAAGATGGTAGGTGCCAGAGTTAACGGTAAGCTGGTTCCGATTGAATATGAGATCAAAAACGGTGACCGTATTGAGATCATTACTTCCCAGAACTCTCAGGGACCAAGCCGCGACTGGCTGAAACTGGTTAAGAGTACGCAGGCAAAGAACAAGATTAACCAGTGGTTCAAGAAGGAATTAAAAGAAGATAATATCCTTAAGGGCAAGGAGATGCTTGCGCAGTATGCGCGTGCAAAGGGGTTTAAGATCACAAATTATACAAAAACCCAGTATCTGGAGGCCGTTTTGCGTAAATATGGTTTCAGGGACTGGGATTCAGTACTTGCTGCAATTGGTCATGGCGGATTGAAAGAAGGTCAGGTTTTCAATAAGCTGGTAGAGGCTTATGATAAGGAAAATAAGAAGAATCTAACAGATGAGCAGGTTCTTGAGGCTGCTTCTGAGACACAGGAGAAGCTTCACATTGCCAAGAGCAAGAGTGGAATTGTGGTAAAAGGAATCCATGATGTGGCAGTCCGTTTTTCCAAGTGTTGTAATCCAATCCCGGGTGATGAGATTGTAGGCTTTGTTACAAGAGGACGTGGAATTACAATTCATCGTACAGATTGTGTCAATGTGCTGAATATGTCTGAGACAGACAGGACACGACTGATTGAGGCAGAGTGGCAGCAGCCTGATACCAAGGAAAAAGAGAAGTATATGGCTGAGATTCAGGTTTATGCAAATAACCGTACAGGGCTTCTTGTGGATCTTTCTAAAATATTTACAGAACGTAAGATCGACCTGCGAAGTATCAACAGCCGTACAAGCAAGCAGGAGAAGGCAACTATTTCCATGAGTTTTGAGATTGGAAGCAAAGAGGAACTGCGTTCCCTGATCGAGAAGATCCGTCAGGTAGAGAGTGTCATTGACGTAGAGAGAACTACAGGCTGATCATGGAAAAATCTGCTGGAACATTATTTTATGGAACTGCTGCAGATTGACAGAAAGGAATAACATGAAGAATTTAGAATTACAGAAATGTATATTAGGACCTGTATATACAAATTGCTATCTCCTTAAGAATAAAGAAACCGGAGAACTGATCATTGTTGATCCCGCAGATTGTCCGGAGAAGATTGAAATGAAGATTTCCCGGATGAATGGAAAACCGGTGGCGATTCTTCTTACCCATGGACATTTTGACCACATTCTGGCTGCACAGGCAGTAAAGGAGAAATATAATATTCCGATTTATGCCTGTCGTCAGGAAGAGGAGATGCTCCGCGAACCTTCGATCAATATGACTGTACATTATGGACAGGGATGTTCTATTGTGCCGGATGTATTTCTGGAGGATCTGGATGTTATCAGACTGGCGGGATTTTCCGTTCAGATGATCCATACACCGGGACATACCAAAGGAAGCTGCTGTTATTATCTGAAAGATGAAGGTGTATTGTTCAGCGGTGATACAGTTTTCTATGGCTCTGTTGGAAGAACGGATTTTCCGGGTGGAAGTACAGCAGAAATTGTGAGAAGTCTCCATAAACTGGTAGATTCGCTTCCTGAAGAGACCGAGGTTTTCCCCGGACATGATGCATCTACCACTATTGGTTATGAAAAGAGGTATAATCCATTTGTGTAAAATAGGCATTCTGTTTGAGAACAGAGATTTTGAACATGATGTTTATGAACTGATCAAAGCGTTTTATCCCGAAGCGGAGATACATACTCTTTATGAAAATGCTGAAGCAGAGTATGACCTCCGCTTCAGTGTGGAACGGGATAATGACAGTTATATCATAAAATACGAAAGGACAGAGAATCTGTCGAAACAGGAAACAGAGCAAAAAGGGGTAATTTCCGCAGACATACTTTCTAAAGAGAATGCAGGCTGTGGAATACAGGATGCTCATGCTCTGAGAAAAGAGAATAAAGATAATATCAAAAATGCTCTGTATCAGTTGTTGATAAAACTGACGGGCAGAACTCTTCCATGGGGAAATCTGACAGGAATACGTCCTGCCAAACTGGCAATGGGAATGATCGAATCCGGAATGAAAAATACGGAAGCAGCCCGGGAGATGCGTGAGAGATATCTGGTAAGTCCGCAGAAAACAGCGCTTGCCATTACTATTGCAAACAGGGAAAGAGAGATTCTGAAGGATATTGACTATGAAAATGGATACAGCCTTTATATTGGAATCCCGTTTTGCCCAAGTATCTGTCTGTATTGTTCCTTCAGCTCCTATCCGCTGAAAGTGTGGGAGAAGAGAACAGATGAATATGTGGAAGCTCTCTGCCGGGAGGTAAGAGAGACTGCTCTTATGATGAAGGGAAGAAAACTGGACACCATCTATATTGGCGGCGGTACCCCGACTACACTGCTTCCACATCAGATCCGTAAGCTCCTGGATACAGTGGGAGAAGCTTTTGGCTATGAAGGACTGGCAGAGTTTACTGTGGAAGCCGGCAGACCGGACAGTATTACACGTGAAAAGCTGATGGCGATCAGGGAGTATCCGGTAACAAGAATTTCCGTAAATCCACAGACTATGAATCAGGAAACCCTGGATATTATCGGCCGCAGACATACTGTGGAGCAGACAAAAGAAGCGTTTCATCTGGCACGAGAGCTGGGATACGATAACATTAACATGGATCTGATCGTAGGTCTTCCGGGTGAGGATATTCACATGGTAGAGCGGACTCTTGAACAGGTTCGTGAACTGGCACCGGACAGTATTACCGTACATTCACTGGCAGTGAAACGTGCAGCAAGGCTGAATATTTTTAAAGAGAAATATCAGGAAATGTCTTTTGAGAATAATCAGGAAATTATGGATCTGACCATGAAAACTGCGTATGAAATGGGAATGGGTCCTTATTATCTGTACAGACAGAAGAATATGAAGGGAAATTTTGAAAATGTTGGCTATGCAAAGGTTGACAAAGCGGGAATTTACAATATACTGATTATGGAGGAAAAACAGCCTATCATCGCACTGGGGGCAGGCGGTTCTTCCAAGCTGGTCTTTGACCATGGACAGAGAATTGAACGTGTGGAGAATGTAAAAGACGTTTCTAATTATATTTCCCGCATTGATGAGATGATCGAGAGAAAACGGACAGCAATAGCTACCTGGCTGTAGGATGTGGAGGTAACATTTTGGACACAGTACAAAAGACAGCGGCAGGTTCACAGCAGAGGATCCTGGAATTTGACCTTGCTTCTGAACTGCATCATGGAATGCTGGTAAGTAATCTGGCTTATGCGGTTGCAGAGGAGATGGGACTGCCGCATGAACAGTGCTATGAGCTTGCAATAGCAGGAATGCTCCATGATATAGGAAAGCTGAAGCTGACAAGTTATATTAACGGACAGGAGCAGGATCCTCTGGTGATCGAGGAACTGAAGTATGTCCGGATGCATTCTACATTGGGATATGAGGAACTTAAAGGGCAGGGATATTCGGATTTTGTATTGGAGAGTATCCTGTACCATCATGAGAATTATGATGGCAGTGGATATCCGTCCAATAAAGCAGGTGATGACATACCCATAGGTGCCCGGATACTCAGAGTCTGCGATGTATATGCAGCATTGATCTCTGACAGACCATACAGAAGAGGATTTGATATTTCTTCAGTTATGGAGTTGATGATCGATGAAGTAAAAAATTTTGATATGCAGGTTTTTCTTGCGTTTCAGAGAGTGGTTCATAATGGAGACGGGCAGAATTTTTATAAAAGAGGAGGACAACATGGCATTAAAGAAGAAACCGGTAACCGGTATGAAGGACATTTTACCAAAAGAGATGGAAATCCGTAATTATGTGATGAACATGATTCGTGAAACATACGGAACATTTGGCTTTTCATCTATAGAGACACCATGTGTGGAACATATTGAAAATCTTTCCAGTAAACAGGGCGGAGAGAATGAGAAACTTATTTTCAAGATCCTGAAACGTGGGGAGAAACTGAAACTTGCGGAAGCAGAGAAAGAAAGTGATCTGGTTGACTCCGGACTTCGCTACGATCTGACTGTGCCGCTTTCCAGATATTATTCCAACAACGCAAATGAGCTTCCGGCTCCTTTTAAGGCACTTCAGATGGGTAATGTGTGGAGAGCAGACAGACCGCAGAGAGGACGTTTCCGTCAGTTTATGCAGTGTGATATTGATATTCTGGGTGAGCCTACTTATCTGGCTGAGATCGAACTGGTTCTTGCTACCACAACGTTGCTCGGAAAGCTGGATTTCCACAACTTTACGATTCGCATCAATGACAGAAAAATCTTAAAAGCGATGGCGCAATACAGCGGATTCCCACAGGAAAGCTTTGACACTGTGTTTATCATTCTGGACAAGATGGACAAGATTGGTCTGGAAGGTGTTGCAGAAGAACTGGAGAAAGAAGGATTTGCCAAAGAAAGTATTGACACTTATCTTGGACTTTTCAAAGAAATCACTTCTGATATCGAAGGTGTTCGCTACTGTAAAGAGAAATTAAAAGATGTTCTGGATCCAAAGGTTGCTGAGGACCTTGAAACAATCATTTCTACTGTAGATTCTGTTAAGACAGCAGATTTTAAGATGTCTTTCGATCCGACTTTGGTACGTGGAATGTCTTATTATACAGGACCGATTTTTGAAATCTCTATGGATGAGTTTGGCGGCAGCGTAGGCGGCGGTGGACGCTATGATGAGATGATCGGTAAATTTACAGGAAACAATACATCTGCCTGCGGATTTTCAATTGGATTCGAGAGAATCGTAATGCTTCTTCTTGAGAGAAATTATGAAATCCCGACAAAGAATGGTAAGAAAGCATATCTTATCGAGAAGAATATGCCGGCAGACAAGATGCTGACGATTCTGAAACAGGCTCAGGAAGAGCGTAATGCCGGAACACAGATCAATATTTCTATTATGAAGAAGAATAAGAAATTCCAGAAAGATCAGATGACAGCAGAGGGCTATACAGAGTTTGTAGAATTCTTTAAAGACAGAATGTAATAATTCGTAACTGTTCAGCAACATTGCGAGATAGCAGACTGCCGGATAGTTACAACAATTCTTATAATATAGAAAGCATGAAAAGAGGAAAGAAACATGGCTGAAAGTATGCAGGGACTGCACAGAACATGTCGATGTGCAGAAGTAACAAAGGAAATGATCGGCAAAGAAGTTGTCCTTATGGGATGGGTTCAGAAAGCCCGCGATAAAGGCGGAATTATTTTCGTAGATTTAAGAGATCGTTCCGGTATCATGCAGCTGATTTTTGAGAATGGCAGCATTGATGAAGAAGGTTTTGCAAAAGCAGGTAAGCTGAGAAGTGAATTCGTAATCGCTGTTACCGGTGTGGTAGAAGAAAGAGGCGGCGCTGTTAACAAGAATCTTGCAACAGGTGAAATTGAGCTTCGCGTAAAATCCCTTCGTGTTCTGTCTGAAGCAGAGGTACCTCCGTTCCCAATTGAAGAGAACAGCAAGACAAAAGATGAAATCCGTCTGAAATATCGTTATCTTGACTTAAGAAGACCTGACCTTCAGAAGAATATTATGCTTAAGAGCAAAGTCATGATGCTTACAAGACAGTTCTTCGCAAAAGAAGGATTCCTTGAAATTGAAACTCCGATGCTTGGTAAGAGTACACCGGAAGGTGCAAGAGATTATCTGGTACCGTCTCGTGTTCATCCGGGACATTTCTATGGTCTGCCACAGTCTCCGCAGCTGTACAAACAGCTTCTGATGTGCTCTGGTTATGACCGTTATATCCAGATTGCAAGATGTTTCCGTGATGAAGACCTTCGTGCGGACAGACAGCCGGAATTTACTCAGATCGATATGGAACTCTCTTTTGTAGATGTTGATGACGTAATCGATGTAAATGAGAGATTCCTTGCTTATCTGTTCAAGGAAGTACTTGATATTGATGTAAAACTTCCAATCCAGCGTATCACATGGCAGGAAGCTATGGACAGATTTGGTTCTGATAAACCGGATATGCGTTTCGGAATGGAACTTCATGATGTAAGTGATGTAGTTAAAAACTGTGGATTCAGCGTGTTTACTTCTGCGTTGGAAAATGGCGGCAGTGTTCGTGGTATCAATGCAGAAGGACAGGGCGCTATGCCACGTAAGAAAATTGACAAACTGGTTGAGTTTGCCAAAGGTTACGGTGCAAAAGGTCTTGCATACATTGCAATCGCTGAAGATGGCACAAGAAAATCTTCTTTTGCCAAATTCATGACAGATGAAGAGATGGATGCTCTGGTAGCAGCTATGGATGGTAAAGCAGGAGACTTACTTCTGTTTGCAGCAGATAAGAAGAAACTGGTTTATGATGTACTTGGCGCACTTCGTCTGGAACTTGCAAAGCAGATGGATCTTCTTGATAAGAATGAGTATCGTTTCGTATGGGTAACAGAGTTCCCGCTTCTTGAATGGAGTGAAGAAGAGAATCGTTTCACAGCAATGCATCATCCATTTACCATGCTTATGGAAGAGGACCTTCCACTTCTGGATACAGATCCTGGAAAAGTTCGTGCAAAAGCATATGATATCGTATTAAACGGTAATGAAATTGGTGGAGGAAGTGTCAGAATCCATCAGGATGATATTCAGGAGAGAATGTTTGAAGCACTTGGATTCACAAAAGAAGCTGCTCACGAGCAGTTCGGATTCCTTCTGGACGCATTCAAATATGGAGTTCCGCCTCACGCCGGACTGGCATACGGACTTGACCGTCTGGTAATGCTTATGGCGAAAGTTGACAGCATCCGTGACGTAATCGCATTCCCGAAGGTTAAAGATGCTTCCTGTCTGATGACTCAGTCTCCGAGCCGCGTAAGCGAGGAGCAGTTAAAAGAACTGGAACTGGAAGTAAGACCGGAGGAAGTAACTGAATAAGGATGGAGCTTACAATTCAGACGTTTTTGATTGTATGCCCGTTGGTATTCCTTGCAGGATTAGTTGATTCTATCGCAGGCGGGGGTGGTTTGATCTCCCTGCCTGCGTATCTGCTTGCAGGGGTTCCGATGCACAATGCGATAGCAACGAATAAATTATCCTCGGCAACTGGGACAGCGATTTCAACAGCACGTTTATGTAAGAATAAATTTGTAGACTGGGGAGTTGCACTGCCATGTATTTCCATGGCTCTTGTCGGTTCTTTTGCAGGCGCTCATATTGCGCTTCTTGTCAGGGATAAGATATTAAAATGGATGCTGATTCCAGTACTTCCTATTGTTGCGTTTTATGTAATGAAGAAGAAAAATCTGGATGATAACAGCAATGTAGAGATTTCCCGAAAGAAACAGTGGATTTTGTGTGCGGTGTGTTCTCTGGCTGTTGGCTGCTACGATGGCTTTTATGGGCCGGGAACTGGTACGTTTCTGCTTATTTTATATACAGGAGTAGCAAAACTTCCCGTAGCGAAAGCTTCCGGAACTATGAAACTTGCAAATCTTTCTTCTAATATAATGGCATTAGTTGTTTTTTTATTTAGTGGAAAGATTGTCATATATCTTGGACTTGCAGCTTCTGTTTTTTCCATTGCAGGGCATTATGTAGGATCTGGAATGGTAATGAAAAATGGAAATAAAATCGTAAGACCGATTATTCTGATCGTTCTGGTTTTACTGTTTATCAAAATTATAACGGGGATGTAAAAAGAATAAGACAAAGATTAAAAAGACCACCATATCATAGAATGATTCGGGAAAGGAACATTTCTGTGATATGGTGGCCTTTTTAGTTGTTTAACCAAACTGCGAAGCAGTTATTTGGTTATGAGCAAGTAGCGGAAGCGGATTGCGAATATCCGATTGACTAATCGTTAATTGGAACTGCTTTCAGTAGAAGTATTATCATCTGTCTGCTTATCTGTATCGGCAGAAATATTTTCATCCTCAGAATCAGAAGTCTCGAGAGGAGAATCTGTCAAAGTACCGAAAATAGCATTTCCCAAAGTATTTCCCTCATCCTGAAGTTTCCAGGATACCCCATCATTGATTAGAACAAAATCTACATCATTGACGGTAGTAACGGTATTATCATTGATGCTGTTCAGAAGAATTTCGAAAGATTTCTCGTATCGTTTCTGGGAGCCATCGATAACTGCGTCAGCAGAAGCCAGATATTTATCAAGCTTTTCCTGATAATCAGCCAGGATCGAATCACTGTCAAAGGTTGTAATTTCAGTTGTAACAGTGGCATTGTATCCATTTTCACTGCTGGATTTAATGACATAATTAAAATTTTTATGAATCTGTTCGGCAAGTGCTGAGGCAATGGAATTTTTTGCAGTATCGGATGTATTCATGATATTTACTACACCCAGATAAGATGTCATTTCTTTCAAATCCAGTTTCTGTAGAGTGTCAAGATAGACGGTCAGGGTATCTTCCGGTGAAAGGATATCCGGATTTGCCAGATCAGCTATAAGACCGCCGACAAGGTCATCTTCCAGAGAATTGGTACGCTGGATCTTCCATTTTTCTTTTTTATCATTGCCTGTATTGACAAGTTGTATGTTACAGTCTGTCTCAGCTGTATCATAGTCATTTGTGTTTAAAAGATGATTCAGGATCAGATAATGAGCCTCAAGAGATCTGGAAGAATCTTTGATATTTCCTTTTTGTGCCTGGGCTGACTCTGTGATCTGTGTCCGGAGAAGTTCTGCTTTAAAATCTCTGGCAAGAACTTTGGAATCGATTGTGGTCAGTTTGACAGAAACAGTGGCAGAATGATTGGCTGTGCCGACGATGACATCCGAAATTTTGTAATTAAATTTCCGGAAAAAGAGAGAAAAGGTTTCATTGATTTCATCAGTTAAATCAGTGTTCTCTGTGGCATCGGGGAACAGCTCTGTATAGGGTATGTATTTTTGCGTAGTTTCTGAATCGAGATTTTTTAACTGATCCAGTTCATTTCTGACTACACTCTTTACATCTGACTCATTTTTGCGGAAACAGCCGCTGCTTACAGATACAGCAAAAAGAAAAAATAAGACAGAGAAAAGAAGAATCAGGTGTTTGTTTATATTCATACGTGTTCTTTCCTTTCACAGTGCTTTCTGTGCAACTGTTGACAGTTACTTTTCTGTTTATTTTAACAGATTTTGTACTGACTGTCAAAAAAGTGAAAAAGATGAACGAAATTCATAAAAAAAACGTGAAAAAATTGTGAAAAATGTTGCCATTTGGTTACAAAGCTTTTATTTTAAGGCAGAATCTGCTATGATAGGAAAGTGAATAATAATGATATAAAAAAGCAGTAGTGTATAATAGATGTTAGCCTGAACAAGGTGATAATATCAAGGAGGCAATTTATGAAGAAGCGTATTATTATCGTTTTGGGAATCCTGATCGCAGCAGGTGGTATCGGAACCGGTGTCTGGTATCACTTTTACGGAAACACTCAGGGAAAAACCGGAGATTCAATCGTATATGTATCTAAGGTCAGTGTGATCAGCGGAACGGAAACGGCTGCAGTCAATCGTTTTGCAGGTGTGGTAGAACCGCAGAAAACTGTAAACGTAAAAATAGAAAGTGGACGTAAAGTAAAGGAAGTAGAGGTAAAGACAGGGGAAGAAGTCAAGGCAGGACAACTTCTATTTGAATATGATCTCAGCAGTATTGAAGATGACCTGAAACAGGCACAGCTTGACCTGGACAGACTGAAAAATGAGCAGATCAGCCTGACAGAACAGATTTCCACCCTTGAAGCGGAAAAGAAAAAAGCAAAGGCAGATGATCAGCTTTCTTATACAATTGAAATTGAAACAAATAAGATGAATCTTAAGAAAAATGAATACAGCCAGAAGAGTAAACAGGCTGAGATTGACAAGCTGCAGAGTGCTACACAGAATACAGAAGTGAGAAGTGAAATAGATGGTGTGATCCAGAAAATTGATACATCAAAGATGACAAGTGATGACGGTGATTCTGTGGATGACAGCAGTACAATGGACAGTATGTCATCAAATGATGACGGTTCAGACAGCTCTGCATTTATCACGATTCTCAGTACAGGTGCTTACAGAGTAAAAGGTAAGGTCAATGAACAGAACAGAGATTCTGTTGTGCCGGGAGAGTCTGTGATCATCAGATCCAGAGTGGACAGCAGTAAAACCTGGAAAGGAACCATGGGTTCCATTGATATGAATAACGGAACTTCGGACAGCGACAGCAGTGATATGAATATGGGAATGTCCAGCACCGGTTCAGATGATCAGACTTCTTCTACGTCCTATCCTTTTTATGTGGAACTGGATTCGTCAGAGAATCTTATGCTTGGACAGCATGTATATATAGAGCGAGACATGGGACAGGATGATAAAAAAGATGGTCTGTGGCTCAGCGATTATTATATTCTGGATACAGATACCAATGAACCATATGTCTGGGCAGCGAATGACAAAAATCGACTGGAAAAACGATATGTGACTCTCGGAAAACATGATGACAGTCTTGGAGAATATGAGATTGTTGACGGTCTGACAAAGAAAGATGCGATTGCATTTCCGACAGATTCTCTGGAAGAGGGTGAGAAGACAGAAGTAGGAGATCTCGCGCAGACGATGAGCGGAGGAGCAGACGGTATTACTGATATGGATGCTGATTATGGAAATATGGATGACGCACAGATTGATTCCACAGATATGGAATCCGGCGCAGACAGCTTTACAGAGCCGGATATGGAGGAAGATTCCGCAGACACAGCAGATGACAGTTCAGAAGATATGATCGATCCGAATGAAGAACTTGTGCCAATTGATGAAGCACCTGGTATGAGTGCAGACGGCAATGTGGAGGGAATCGAATGATACTGGAATTGAAAGGCATATATAAAGAATATCAGCAGGGGAAAATGAAGGTTCCAGTGTTAAAAAATGTAGACTTTTCTATGGAAGAGGGAGAATATGTCGCAATCATGGGACCGTCCGGTTCGGGAAAAACTACTTTGATGAACATTATCGGATGTCTGGACAAACAGACAGAGGGAACTTTCTTTCTGGATGGCGTGGATATTAAGGCGTGTTCGGAGAATGAAATGTCGGATATCCGGCTGAATAAGATAGGGTTTGTTTTTCAGAGCTTTCATCTTCTCCCTAAGCAGAGTGCTCTGGCAAATGTTGAGATGCCATTAAATTATGCGAGAGTACCTAAGAAGGAGAGAAGAGAACGCGCTCTGAAGGCACTTGACAGAGTGGGCCTGGCGGACAGAGTGGATTTTAAGCCAAATCAGCTTTCAGGAGGTCAGATGCAGAGGGTTGCCATTGCCAGGGCGATCGTCAATAACCCGAAACTTCTTCTTGCAGATGAACCTACAGGTGCTCTTGACAGTAAATCAGGTGCGCAGGTTATGGAACTTTTCCAGAGGCTGAATGATGAGGGGGTATCTGTATTGATGATTACCCATGATGCGGATATTGCTGCACATGCGAAAAGGGTGGTTACGATCAAAGATGGTATCCTTCAGGAAAAGAGGTGATCTTCATGGGCAAAGTAAAGAAAATCCTCGCAGGAGTGCTTGTGGTGGTAATCGCAGGAAGCGGAATTACAGCGGGATTGATGCAGCTGAAGAAAAACAGCCAGAAAACAGTGGCGGTTACTCCTGTGAGCGGATTACTGCAGGAATTTTATACACCTTCCACCACGCTTGACGGAACCATTACATCCAGTGCAACACAGACAATAAACGGTGATAAAGACCTGATCATTGATCAGATTTATGTGACAAAGGGAGATGCCGTAAAAAAAGGCGATCATCTGGTTTCTTTTGATACTACTCTGGTGGAAATGGAACTGAATATAGCAAAGCTGAAAAAACAGAAACTGGAGCAGGATTTAAATAAAGCAGTGAACAGACTGAACAGCCTTCAGAATGGCGGGCCTGTAGAGGAAACAGATGCGGGTACAGATGCCGATGACCTGAATTCAACAACAGGAAGCACTAATAATGATACTGGTGATGATGATATGACACCGGATGATACTTTGTCATCCGCAACAGATATGTCCGGTAATTATCTGGCAGCAGCCATGCATCCGTTTTTGTTATCTGCTTTTACAGATGGAGATGCAGTGGATAATGCGGGCTCAGACAATTCTTCATCCAAGGCAGATTTACCGGGAGATGATGCTTCAACAGATACCGGAAATACAGGCGGTTCATCAGACGGAACATCTGCGGATAATGATACTCCGGTATATTCGGATCCCTCAGCGAATGGATTCAGTGACGGAGAGAAGGATGATTTTAATTCAGGAAAAAATGATACACCGGAATTATCACCAACGCCAACGCCAACACTGGATGATCGTACCACATATTTTGATCCTTATTACCGAAAAGGTGATCCGAATATCACAGATGGTGACGAGCCGTTTTATCAAAAACTGGATGCAGATTCCGTTCCGTTTACTGGCAGTGGCACAGAGGATGATCCATATGTATATCTGTGCAGCAGTGCAAAAGAGAAAGTTACTGTGATGGGATCATTTTTTAATAAACTTGCAGGATACAGTTCTGATGGAACAAAAATTGTTCATCAGGGAGGTTACTGGTACCGTCTGGAGTTTCATCAGAATGATACCATAGAAGATTATGATAATCTGAAAACATCCTGTACAGGTTATTATCTGGTAAACGGAAGTCTTCTGGAGAAACCGGTGTATGAATTTGCAGAAGTGGAATTCACACTGTCAGATGCAGATAAATATGACAAGAATCCGGATGATGGAGGCGATGATAATCCGGACGGTGGTGATGATGAACCTACCGGAACTCCTGTTTCCAGAGCAGATGCCATCAAGTATCAGAAGAGTAAGATTGCCAGCCTGAAACTGGACCTTCAGGAAAGCGATATCAAAATATCACAGCTGGAAAAGAAAGCGAATAAAAAGCTTATCAGTGCAAAATTGGATGGTACGGTTACTTATGTGGGAGATTCCGGAGGTGGTGAGACAACGGATGGGAAAGCTCTGATCAAAGTAAAGAGCAGTGATGGTTTTTATGTGATCGGTTCTGTCAGTGAACTGATGCTGGATGATATCAAAGAAGGCACAAAACTTGACTGCACAAGTTATACAAGTGGATCTTTTGAAGCAGAAGTTATGGATGTTTCAGAGTATCCTGTAACCGGAAACAGCTTCTATGGCAGCAGTAATCCAAATGTGTCTTATTATGCATTTACAGCAGTGGTAAGTGACAAGACACTTCAGTTGGAAGATCAGGACTGGGTTACTGTCAATTATGAAGCATCTGCTACAGAGAACAGTATGGTTATCCAGAAGGCTTTTGTCAGAAATGATAATAATAAAAACTATGTGTATAAAGATGATAATGGTATCCTGAAGAAACAGGAGATTTCTGCAGGTGCAACTGTGGATAGCGGTTACAGTGTGATTGTCAAAGGTGGACTCAGTGAAGATGATCTGATTGCATTTCCTTATGGAAAAGATGTGAAAGAGGGCGCAAAGACAAAAGAAGTTACTCTGGATCAGATGTATGGATATTAATTGAGAAAGGAGACATTTTATGCTTGAAAATATACGCCTGGCTTTTCAGGGAATATGGTCACATATGATGAGATCCTTCCTGACTATGCTGGGTATCATTATTGGTATTGCGTCTATCATTGCAATTGTTTCTACCATCAAAGGAACCAGTGAGCAGATTAAGGAAGACCTGATAGGTGCAGGTTCCAATACAGTAAATATTTATCTGTATGATGGAGATAATCAATATGATGCGGAATATGGAAATTCTTCAAAAGCACCGATTCTGACAGATGATGTAAAAGAAGAAGTAAAAGATTTGGATCATGTTGAGAATGCGACCTTTTATTATAACAGTACCAGCGCATCTATTTATAATAACAATAACAGTCTGGAAGGCGGAAGTGTTTACGGGATTGATGTGAACTATCTGGCTACCTGCGGATATGTGATTCAGTCAGGACGGGGATTTGTAAAGGATGACTACAAAAATTACAATAAAGTTGCGCTGATCGATGATAATGCGGCACAGAATCTGTTCCCGTCACAGAACCCGGTAGGGCAGACTGTGGAGATCAATCAGGAACCATATACGATTGTGGGAGTGATCCGGCAGGATGAGAATTATCAGCCGACGATCAACAGTATTGACGAATATTACACTTATTATCAGTCAATCGTTGGAAGTGTGATGATTCCGGACAGCTGCTGGCCGATTTCCTTTAAATTTGATGTTCCTCAGAATGTAATTGTGAAAGCAGACAGCACAGATACTATGAGTACGGTGGGAAATGCAGCAGCAGATGCGCTGAATAATTTAATTGCAGCCCTGAATACAGGTGGAAATACAACCATGAAATACAAAGCTGAAGACATCATGGAGCAGGTTAAGAATATGCAGAAGCTCAGTGAGAGTACAAATAATCAGCTGATCTGGATTGCAAGTATTTCTCTCCTTGTGGGTGGTATTGGTGTCATGAATATCATGTTGGTTTCTGTTACGGAGCGTACCAAAGAGATTGGTCTGAAAAAGGCTATCGGGGCACGTAAGAAGACTATTCTGGGACAGTTTCTGACAGAGGCTTCCGTACTTACCAGTATTGGCGGTATTATCGGAGTAATAACAGGAATCGGGCTGTCGAAAGTGGTGGGAAAGGTTACCGGTTCGCCTACTGCGATCAGTGTGCCATCAATTGTGATCGCAGTATTGTTTTCTACAGTGATAGGCGTGGTATTTGGACTGCTTCCCTCTGTGAAAGCAGCAAATTTAAATCCTATTGATGCGTTGAGAAGTGAATAAACACTGCATAGATAAAACAGACTTGATGTACAATACCTTTGTATATTGAGTCTGTTTTTCTGTAACATTTTTAGTTACTGTTTACTGGTAATATCCTGCAAAGCGTGTTATTGAAAACGAAGTGAACAATAACCATTTTTCTGTGGATTTTAAACAGAAAAACAATCAAATTTGTATAGATGTCAAGGAATGTGCTAAAATTTGTACAAAAAATAAAAAAATATGGAAGTACAAAGACAGGTTGTGCTATAATGGAGTATCTCAAAAAGAATTATTTATACAGGAGAAAGTTCGCGGATGGTATCATTTACCTATATCATCAAAGATAAATTTGGAATACATGCAAGGCCCGGACTGCTTCTTGTGCAGGAAGCTGGAAAGCTTACGAGCAATATCACTATTTTTAAAGGAACAGACAGTGGTGATGCGAAGCGGATGTTCTGTGTTATGAATCTTGCAGTAAAACAGGGAGATCAGATAACAGTACATGTGGAAGGCGAGAATGAAGAGGCAGATGCCGAAGTAATGAGAGAGTTTTTGAAAAATAATCTGTAACTGTGAAGATGTCAGACAGTTATGCCATAATCTTTAATAAGGAGAATTGGAGTAATGAAAGTATTAGAAGGTAAGTCCGTATTTTCAGGAATTGCAATTGGAAAGATTTCTATTTTGCAGAAAGCAGACACAAGTGTAAAGCGTACGAAGGTAGAAAATCCGGAGGCAGAGATCACACGTGTGCAGGAAGCAAAAGAGAAAGCAGTTGAACAGCTTCAGAAACTGTATGATAAGGCACTCCGGGAAGTTGGAGAATCAGGTGCTGCTGTTTTTGAAGTGCATCAGATGATGCTGGATGATGAGGACTATCTGGATTCTATTGATAACATTATCCGTACGGAGAATGTAAATGCAGAGTATGCAGTAGCAACAACAGGCGATAATTTTGCAGACATGTTTGCGCAGATGGATGATGACTACATGAAAGCAAGAGCGGCAGATATAAAGGATATTTCAGATCGTCTGGTACGTGTATTATCAGGACACGATGAGGGAGATATGGATGCTGCAGAACCATCTATTATCGTTGCTGAGGATCTGGCTCCAAGTGAAACTGTACAGATGGACAAGAGCAAAGTTCTTGCATTTGTTACAAGGAAAGGTTCTTCCAATTCCCATACAGCAATCCTTGCAAGAACTATGAATATCCCGGCGCTGATCAATATTGAATATGATGACAGCATGGATGGGAAAATGGCAGTTGTAGACGGTAAGACCGGTTCTCTTATTGTGGAACCGGATGCAGATACCCTGAAGAAATATCAGGATCAGAAAGACGAGGAGTTGCGCCAGATAGCAATGCTCAAAGAATTAAAAGGCAAAACTACAGAGACAAAGAGTGGACATAAGATTCATCTGTACGCAAACATCGGAAGCACAGGCGATGTAGCCAGTGTACTGGCTAATGATGCAGAAGGTATTGGTCTATTCAGAAGTGAATTCATTTATCTGGAAAAAGATAATTATCCGACAGAGGAAGAGCAGTTCCAGATTTATAAAGCAGTAGCACAGAATATGGCAGGAAAGAAAGTAATCATCCGTACACTGGATATCGGTGCTGACAAGCAGTGCGATTACTTTGAATTGGACAAAGAGGATAATCCTGCAATGGGGCTCCGTGCCATCCGTATCTGTCTGACCAGACCGGAAATTTTCAAGACACAGTTACGTGCACTGTTCCGTGCAAGTGCATTTGGTAACATTGCGATCATGTATCCGATGATTACTTCTACAGAAGAAGTAAAGAAAATTTATGAGATCGTAGCAGAAGTAGAAGAAGAGTTGAAAGCACAGGAGATTCAGTATAAGATTCCGGAACAGGGAATCATGATTGAGACTCCGGCAGCAGTAATTATGAGCCGTCAGCTTGCTAAGAAGGTGGATTTCTTCAGTATTGGAACTAATGACCTGACACAGTACACGCTTGCGATTGACCGTCAGAATACAAAGCTTGATGATTTCTACGATGCTCATCATCCAGCCATTCTTGCCATGATAAGAATGGTTGTTGAGAATGCACATGCAGAGGGCATCTGGGCTGGTATATGTGGTGAACTCGGTGCAGACACAACACTTACAGAAGAGTTTCTTAAGATGGGTGTCGATGAGCTTTCTGTATCTCCGGGAAGTATTCTTCCACTTCGTAAGATTATCCTTGAGACCGATGTCGAAGCGTATAAGAAGTCAAAACAGACAAAATAATACAAGATTGAATCGACATAAACAGATGAAG
>ENA-OPAC01000406-OPAC01000406.1-human-gut-metagenome-genome-assembly--contig:-NODE-406-length-24511-cov-7.312193_pt1 | contig 24511 bp, 20 predicted proteins | sample MGYA00241052_ERZ501420 | MGnify/ENA primary metagenome ERZ501420 (study PRJEB25962, sample SAMEA2042513) | human gut metagenome | biome: human gut; feature: human-associated habitat; material: faeces... | reverse complement strand
CTATTGCAAGAGAACTTGCATGCTTTGTATGGGGTATTATGACAGATCATATTGACTTATGTAATTGATTATATAAAGAATTAAAACAGTATTTAGTAACAAAAAAAGAATCAAGGATATTGGACAGGAAATCTCTATAAGAAGATGGTAAAAGTTATTCAAGATAAAACTATGTAGACACTTCTTATTCCAAAGATTTGATTCACGATATTAGACAAAGAAACTTGCGGCGAAACCATTGACCTGAGGTAACCAATCCACGTATAACAGAGTGGCCAACCGCCGATAAATCTGTATAGAAGTTTCTTGTCCTATGTCCTTGATTTAAAAAAACAATATAAAACGAAAACGAAAATCAAAGAAATGTGTTATTTTCACTTGACAATCGTCATTTCATAACAGTTTTTCGATATATGCTTACCTGATCAGCAATTAATTTCTTTAGTAATTCAACCGCAAGATTCTTTTCTTTCATATTTGCTACTTCTTGCAAGAAAGTAGGATCAAAAATAGAGAATTCTTCTTTTACGTCAGAGAACAGATTAATTACTCCATCACTTTTAATACTATGCTTAAGTAATTCATTTATTCTTGCATTCATTTCTAGTAATGATATTTTCTTTCCTTCACCTGAATTAGTAAGTCTCAATACCAATACACGAACTGATTCAAAGAAAGCTGCTTCTATACGACCATGTTCATCTACTAAAGACGAACATAAAGATAATGCCTGATGAAGTAACAGTGCCTCTTGAACAAATGAATTTTTATCTTCTATACGTTCTCTATCCATAATGAAGTTAACTGCACCACTTATAGTCTTTGATCTTTCCAAATCAGTTCCTGTGTGGAATTTAGAATAATCAAAACCATGGAGTTTATCCTGGCATATTGATAGTTTTTCATAGAATTTTGGCAAAGCAACTTTAGCAACATCTGTATCGCCATAATTCTTTTTATCTCTAGATGTATAGTCTTTCATCGCTCTCTTTAAAGCTGATGCAATACCTACATAATCTACTATTAAGCCACCTTCTTTGTCCTCAAAGACACGGTTTACTCGAGCAATTGCCTGCATCAAATTATGTCCAGACATTGGTTTGTATACATACATAGTAGCTAGAGAAGGAACATCAAATCCTGTAAGCCACATATCAACTACAATAGCAATTTTTAAAGGACTGTCATTATCTTTAAACTTCTTTGCGAGTTTCTCTTTATGTCTTTTATTTCCTATAATCTCGCGCCATTCTTCTGGGTCCTTATTGCTTGAAGTCATGACTACTGCTACTTTTTCGGTCCACTGTGGACGTAACTCTAAAATTCTCTTATAAATTTTCATAGCAATAGGACGTGAATAAGCAACAATCATTGCTTTTCCTGTCAATAAATTTTCTCTATTATTTTCATAGTGATCTAAGATATCAGTTACAAGAGAATCAAGAGTATTAGCATTACCAAGAATGGCTTCCATTCTACCAAGTTCTTTTTTACTTCTTTCAATAACTTCTCTATCAGCATTTTCAGCCATAAGATCATATTCATCATCTATGAGCTTCAATGTTTCTTTATCAAGATTGAGTTTAATAACACGACTTTCATAATAAACTGGACGTGTTGCACCATCTTCTACCGCTTGTGTCATATCATAGATATCTATGTAATCACCGAACACTTCACGAGTACTACGGTCTTTAGAAGAGATTGGTGTTCCAGTAAATCCAATATATGTTGCATTAGGCAGTGTATTTCTAATAGCACGTGCAGCACCAATTTTAATTCTACCAGTTTTTGAATCTACTTTTTCTGTAAGACCATATTGACTACGATGTGCTTCATCAGCCATTACTACAATATTCTTTCTTTCTGAAATTGCTTCATGTGATTCCTCGAACTTCTGCATAGTAGTAAAAATAATACCATTTGCTTTTCTACCAGATAGTAGTTTTTTTAAATTTTCTCTACTTTCAGCATGCAGTGGTTCTTGCCTTAAGAAATCTTTACACTTAGCAAATTGACCATACAACTGATCATCAAGATCATTTCTATCTGTAATAACAACTATTGTTGGACTATTCAATGCCGACTGTAATAAGTGCGCATAAAATACCATAGATAATGATTTGCCACTACCTTGTGTATGCCAGAACACGCCACCTTTTCCATCTGTAACAGTTGCATGCTTAGTAGACTCTATAGCTTTTTTCACGGCAAAATACTGATGATACCCTGCTAGAATCTTAAATGACTTTATTCCTTCATTAGAAAAACAAATAAAGTTTTTAATAATGTCAAGAAATCTATCTTTTACAAATATTCCTTCAAAGAAAGTATCAAATTGAGCATATTGAGTATTTTCATAACTACCATCTTTTGTTTTCCATTCCATGAAACGGTCTTCACCTGAAGTTATAGTACCTGCTTTAGTAGTCAATTGATCACTCATAACACATATAGCGTTATATACAAACATTGAAGGAATCTCCTTCATGTAATTACGAAGTTGTCTATATGCTTCTGAAGCATCAGTTTCTTCTCTTGAGGGAGATTTTAACTCTACTAATACAATTGGCAAACCGTTTAAAAATAGTATGATATCTGGTCTTTTCTCACTATTTTCAATAAAAGTCCATTGGTTAGCAATAACAAAGGAGTTATTATCAGGATTATTATAGTCAACTAAATAAACAATAGATGAAGACTCTTCACCATCAATTAAATATCGAACAGGAATACCATTTTGTAAGTAATCCATAAATACTAAATTCTTTTGTACTAGTTCACCGTTCTCAATATTCTTTAATTTGAATAATGCTTCTTGAATGGCATCTTCAGGTAAATCTCTATTCAAGCGATACAATGAATCAATTAAGACATCATCATATAACGGACTATAAAAATCCCTTTCTATATCAGGTCCATATACATACTCATAACCTAAATCATTTCTAAATAACTCGATAATTGAATTTTCATAATCAGCTTCCTTATATAGCCCTGACATAATACCCCTCCTCACTAGTTATTCGTGTTCTCTTTCGAAATGAATACGCCATAGTTTTTCTATTTCATTATAACTTGCACTTCTATCTTTAGGTGTATTTGTATCACCCACTCTTGTATAATTTGTATTATCCTTAATTCCACCAACCCTTTTTACCAAATAATAAGGAACATGCTTTGTAGCTTTACATTTTATAACCATGAGTTTTTTATATTTATAATAAATGTTTTTTATTTCAATCTCAGGTTTAAAGTCTCCTGCAAATTTTTTACTCTTTATAAAGACATATATATTGTTTGATTTACAAGTTTCATCAATTCCAATCACTTCAAAATCATCCGTAACGCCAATTATTAAATAGGCATCTCTATTCTCAAGATTATTTGACAAATATATTATATTATAAAGTAAATCTTCATCTTTTTATGAAACTGTCTTTTAAAATCATAATAATAGTCTTCTTTGTGACTTCTTATCAAAGATAATAATTTTCTCATTTAAAGGATCTACAACAAATTCTTTTACCTTAATATCATCAATGATTTGCTTTAACATCTTTTTTTCTTCTTGATCAACTTTTCTATTAACAACAGTATTTTTTACTTTATTGGAATCATAGATTGTGACACTAGCTCCATTGTTATTGAATTTTAATTGCCAATTTAAGCCGTTGTTTTCTCTTTGAATGCAATCAGATATTTCATATCCAATTTTCTTTAATTGGTCTTTTATATATTCTATATCTACGATTATTTTAGTCATAATAATCTTATCCTTTCTCTCTTATGATTTGAAGATAAACAATAATTTAGTGGCTTAAAGGTCTATGTCAGAGACATCAAGTTCACCGGACATAAGCTTAGGCAATAATGAATCACGAAGTTGCTCTAAATGGCAGATTTCATCGTAATTGTTGCGAATAGAGGCATCCATTGGGGCGATTAATGCCTCAAATTCATCAAGTTTTTTACTTGATGGTATAATGATAGGCATTTCGTTCAATGAATTTCTGTTAATTGAGCCAAACACAGTACCCTCTCCATTAAAAATATCTAACTGCTTTTTGAGAGAAAACATCGTGTATAGCACAAATGATTGGTGATTATTCTTGGAATGAATAGCTGCAAGCCCTCGACCAATACAACAATTGGTATGAGCTACATTGAGGTCGCCGACAGGTGCTCGAACACTCATTAAAGTGTCATTAACACAAGCCATTCGCTTTGGTTCAGTTGTGTAAAGGCGAACGGTTGGAAATCTAAAACCAAATTCAGCTCGACCTTGGAAGAAAATTGTGCCATTACCATTTTCATTGTAGCTACTTCCATTTGGTGACTGTCCCATTGTAATGTCGGCTATATTGCTCAATGTGCCTTCTGCCCAATCTGAACTTGCATTTTCAATGAACATCTGCTGATATATTGCTTGAGCTTGCTGTTCTAAATTATTGTTTATTTCAAGGTTTAATTTAATTTTCTCATCTAAATTCCATAAAATTGTTACTATTTTATCTCGAATAGTATCATCAAAAAAATCAACTGGCATTTTTCTCAATGCCCCCAATGGCACATAACTTTGCGTAGTCCCTCTGGAAACTGCTTTTACATATTCTAATGCTTTAGGAGATTGTAAATAATAATATAACCATTTAGACTTCATTTCATCTCCGCCTAATTTAAAAATTCCAACATTTTTGCAAGCGTAGTTTGTAGTGCTATTTGTTTCAATATATAGATTACCAATAGTTCCTATCATACTAAAAAGGATATCCCATTGTTCAACATAACTTCTATTTATGATTTTTTTGTAGTCTTCCTCACTTATAAAATTTGCACTCGTAAAATCAATTCCATATCTATTTAAATGTTTGGATGTAATTAATTTAAATCCATTTTCTTTTGGTTTTGGAGAATCATGAGTTCCATCTGTAACAAATTCACAGTAATCCAAAGCCGTCATATTTTTAACTTCCATAACCAATTCTTCCTATCCAATATATTTTCGATGAGCAATTTTAACATTGCTTTGTTTTACCATTGCATATTGCAAAGTCGTATCAATTTTTTTATGACCCAATAGTTGTTGCAATTGTTCTATAGGCATTCCTTTATCTATGGCAACAGTTGCAAGTGTTCGCCTGAACTTGTGTGGATGAACTTTTTGAAGTCCTAATTCTTTTCCGAATTCACGAAGACGAACTTCAATACCACCAATTTTCAATCTTTCATATGGTGATTTTAACGATACAAACAGAGCTTCATTATCATCAGATCTACTTTCTAAATAATTCTGCAAATGTATCTTAGTTCGTGCATCAAAATAAACCACACGTTCCTTGCTGCCTTTACCAAATACAATACATTCTCTCTCGTTAAAGTTTATATCATTTCGATTTAACAAAACCATTTCACCAACACGCATACCAGTAGATGCTAACATATCAATTATTGCTAAATCTCTTAATTCTTTGCAATTGTCTCTCATAAGTTCCAACGCTTCATCAGAAAATGTTTCCTTGATAATCATACCTGTTTTTACTTTATGAATACGTCGTACTGGACTTTTTAATATGTAATCTTCATCTTCTAACCATGAGAAAAAACTGGATAATATACGACGAATGTTGTCAATCGTAACTTTACTCGATTTCTTCTTTTTCTGATATTCAGTTAAATATCCTCGAATATCATCAGTCACAATATGTCTAACATCTTTATTTAATTCATCTATCATTGTTTCAATAGTCATCTTATAGTATTTCAAAGATTTCTCCGAACAACCTTCTATACGCTTTGCTGAAAGAAATAACTTTACAAAATTCTGTTGCAAATCATTATCTATATTTTGATTTACTATAACATCGTATTCTACTAGAACATGTGACAAAACTTCTTGCAATTTTTTACTTTGTGCATTGTTCAAATAAGGTAACATGCTTTGAACAACATCATTAATTAAATCTTGTTTCATAGTTAATTCTCCTTTATCTATTTATTGAGAACTACTATGGAGTGGAAGTCCCACACTTTTTTAGCTCCCTCCACTCTTAGGAGTTGCAACCAATTTATATGATAAACAATAATTTAGAGCAACAAGCCAAAGCAATCTTTTCAAATGAGTTTTTAACTCTTGAAACGCTACCTGATGGTTGGAAACAAGCCAGTTTGATAGATGTTGCAGACTATCTAAATGGTCTTGCTATGCAAAAATATCGTCCATCTGCTGACGAAACAGGTATTCAAGTTCTTAAAATCAAAGAACTTCGTCAAGGTTGTTGTGATGTTAACAGCGAACTGTGTTCTCCAAGCATTAAAAGTGAGTACATCATTCACGATGGTGATGTTATCTTCTCTTGGTCAGGCAGTCTGTTAGTTGATTTTTGGTGTGGCGGTATCTGCGGCTTAAATCAGCATTTGTTCAAAGTGACATCAAACAAGTATAACAAGTGGTTCTACTATGCTTGGACAAAACACCATCTTGACCGTTTTATTGCCGTTGCTGCTGACAAAGCTACAACAATGGGACACATCAAGCGTGACGAACTTTCAAAAGCAGAGGTTCTCATACCTAACGAATCAGATTACAAGCGAATTGAAACTTTGCTTCAGCCAATTTACGATTTGATTATCGCAAATCGAATAGAGAACAAAAAATTTGCTGAAATAAGAGATGCTCTCTTACCAAAACTAATGTCCGGCGAGCTTGATGTATCTAACATCGAAATTTAAGCCGTTAAATTATTGTTTATTTTATTATTGAGTTCTATTTTATCATCAATAGATTTTAGAATACTTGCTATCTTTATCTGAATATTCATATCAAAACCAGGAACTTCATAATTCATAATAGATTTTTTATCACCTCTAGGCATTTTGGTTCCCTTAGAAGTAGCCATTGAATACTCAAAAAAAGAATCATCCGAAAGAACATAATAAAGGAATTCAGTATCAAATCCTTCTTTAGCACTAAATACTAATACATCATTTGAACATCCACCATTAAACCTAGCTTTCCAAATTTTTTTAAAATAAGGTCGAATATTTGACACAAGAACATCACCACATTCAAATCTCTGTGTAGTATTGCATTTTGGAAGTGAAGTTGCTTTAGTAATTCCTGCTTTGTTTGGTAGCATGTTTTCAGTAGAAATATAATTTTCAAGTGTTAAAGATGAGACTGCAACCTTTTCTTTACGGAAAGAACATATATCTTCTAATCTATATTTCATATCCAATAGCCTCTAAATTCTTTCTGATTTCTGCTTCAAGTTCATGATTCTTCTTAAACATATCTGATAACTCAGATGTCAAACGAGCCATTTTTTCTTCAAAAGGTTCATCATCTTCTTCTACTTCTTCAATACCAACATATCTACCAGGTGTAAGAATATAATCTTGTTTTTCAATTTCTTTTGTATCTACTACAGCACAAAATCCTTTAACATTTTCAAGTGTACCATCTTGAAATTGAGAAAAAGTATCTGCTAATTTTTGAATATCATCATCTGAGAAATCTCTATGTTTACGGTCCACCATATGTCCCATTTTGCGAGCATCAATAAATAGAGTTTTATTTTTTTGTTTTTTATTTTTTGATATAAACCATAGAGTTACGGGAATTGTAACACTATAGAATAACTGTGTTGGTAATGCCACAATACCTTCAATAAGATCAGCATTTATGATATTCTTTCTAATTTCACCTTCACCACCTGTTTGAGTAGATAATGCTCCATTGGCAAGCACAAGACCAATTTTTCCATTTGGTGCTAAGTGATGTATCATATGCTGAATCCAAGCATAGTTGGCATTTCCTGCAGGTGGTGTACCATATTTCCAACGAACATCATCTTTAAGATTTTCTTGTCCCCAGTTAGAAAGGTTAAATGGGGGATTAGCCATAATAAAATCAGCTTTTAATGTTTTATGTAAATCATTAAAGAAAGTATCTGCTTGATATGGACCAAAATCAGCATCAATTCCACGAATAGCCATATTCATTTTAGCCATTTTCCAAGTATCAGCATTTGATTCCTGACCATAAACTGCTATTTCTCCACGTTTACCACTATGTGCCTGTATAAACTTTGCACTCTGGACAAACATACCTCCAGAACCACAGCATGGATCATACACTCTACAGTTCTTAAAAGGTTTTAATATAGCAACTATAGTTTTTACAATACTTGATGGAGTGAAAAAATTCTCCACCCTTTACACCTTCATAAGCTGCAAACTGCTGAATACAATATTCATACGTTCTACCAAGAAGATCCTTACTATCTTCTGTGTCTCCCATATCCATATTAGTAAATAAATCTACTACTTCGCCTAAAACTCGCTTATCTAAATCAGGACTTGCATAAATTTTAGGAAGAACATTTTTAAGACTCGTATTCTCTTTTTCAATTGCTCTCATGGCATCATCAATTACTTTCCCAATTTCTGGTTCATGTGCCACAGCAGAAATTGTACTCCAACGTGCTTCTTCAGGTACAAAGAAAATATTTTCTTCTGTATAAGCATCTCTATCATCTTCAAATCCATCGCCTTCTTCTACAAGCTGTAAGTATCGCTTTTCAAAGGCACTAGAGATATAACGCAAGAAGATGAGTCCTACAATTACTTTTCTATAATCAGCTGCTGGAATATGTCCCCAAAGAACACAAGCTGCATCCCATATTTGTTTTTCAAATCCTATATTAGCATTATTACTTGTCGCCATTACTTAGCCCTCCGAATTTGCATTATTCTAGAATATTTTATTTAAAATACATCTATCTAATATTTTAAATTATAATTATTAATATTTCAATATTGCTGAAGTTACAGCAACTTTTATTCACTTAATAAATCTGCTTTTCAAAATCTATCACTCCCTAATAGATATATTATATATTACTTTTCAAATGCTTGCTTTCACATAAGTCTCCACAATCCCTTATATAAGGTGTTAAAACAAAAAAATTGTATTTTTCTACTATAATAAAAAAGAACGGCAAAAACCGTTCTCATCTTGACAAGGAAGACCTGCCATAAACTATCTTTTGAAAATCTCACAAGCACTTATAAATTCATTTTTCATAGTTCTCTTATTAATGACATTTAAAAAGTCCTTCACTATACTATCCCTGTACTTCTTATCAGTTTTAAACAAGTTACTAATACTTGTTACCTCATTACGTGCTTCACAATTCTCATACGTATCACATAATGAATCTAATATCATTTCGATTAATGATTTGAGTCTTTCTTGATAATCATCTGCTTTATAATTAGAAATAAACTTCGAATATACTAAATCAGGACTCTTTAATACAGAAATATCATTATTTAAATCATCACGTGAATAATCCTCATTTACAAGAAAATATGATAATCCTAATAAAGAGAAAATGACATACTTTGCATTACTTAAGACAATCTTCTCATCATCTGAAATTGCAGTTCCATTCTTTAAATCTGCTTCTATTATTGTATAATCTTCCGACAACTTAATCAAATCAAGAATAAACTCTTTTTTATTTGGATCCTTCTCATAATTCACCCTATACAGTTTATTATAAAGTGGCTTATTCTCAAATATACTTCTCTTACCACTTCTAGCTGTACCAGGCTGCTGATATCCAAATGAAAGTAATAGCTGACCAAGCTCATCGTTTTTTATATTTCTTGTATTACGTTTTCTCTTTTCACCACGTTTAATTTCTAGATAAATACCTTCTTTTCCAAGCCATCTCTGCAGCATCTTCATTTCAGGAGAATTTGATTTTAAGTCTCTTGGGTTAATTGGTTTTTGAGAGTTTGTAGCCTCAGCTATCTTAGAATAAAGCTTTTGATCATTATTCTTAATACTTATAATCTTACAAGGAAGATAAAATTTGTTAGTATTGCTCCCTTTATAATTACCAATTCTATTAGTAGTCTGTCCACCATTAACAATTGAAAAATCATAAAGTTTAACTTTATTACCATCCAAAACATATTCACTACATGCAATTGTTAGACCGTTATTATAAAACCAGAAATTATCTCTTTCTTTGTCTAAAGTTTCCTTGATGCCTTCATCTACAGTTTTATTCTTAATATATTTTCTAATATTTAAATCAAACAAACCTTCATCCTTAAACTTGTCATACATACGAACAAGAGATTCTGAAGACATGTTAACCATAATTCCTGATACATTATCAGTTTCATACTGCAATACATTATGTGGGTAATCAATTTCTATCTTGTACTCATTTACGGTTTTAGCTCTTTCAATTAATTCTTTAATTTGTGAATTGATTTCACTTACGCCATAAACGGATACCATATCTTTAGAATATAGATTGTGTTCTGCATGAAGTTTGTTAGTGACATCATTTTGATTTATATCTGATGTAGTAAAGATACAATACTCAACATTTCCTGCACTTTCATCAGGTAATCTATCTAATGCATTTTGCAGATTGGTTTTAAGTTTCTTATTGTATGTACCTGTATTAGCCTTCTTGAAATTTTCTACAGTACTACTCATTTTATTTAATTCAGATATGATATCATTTAATTTCATATTTTCTGTATATTTGCATTGTCCTAACACAACCTTAGACTCTTCATCATCATAATATACAAAATCAATACCACCATCATTTGGACCATTTGTAATCGAACTTTCGATATCATATAACTTTGACTTTATACTCTTAATCTTATAACAGAAAAATTGCATTGCTAAATACTCAAAGGCATTTTCATCTGTCACCTTTTTCTTGCTTTTTTCCAATTCTTTCTTAATACTTCTTAATTCATTCAAAAGTACTTCACTTGCCATAAAGTACACCTCCATAATCATAACTGATCTTATTTAGTAAACTATTATTAATTATATCTCAGGTTATGATTCACATAAAGATCTACCACGAAATTTGTAATAGAAAAGAATCCCCAAGTATGACATATTCATACCTGGGGTTTAATCTTTATTCTGTTTCTACGTAAATTGTTGTGAACTTACAATGTGTAAGAGGCTTAACTTGAATAGTATTATCTACTACTTCAATACTATCTGCATATTCTTCTTTTAAATCCACATAATATGCTTTCTTAATATTTTGAGTAAATACTAATGTATCACTTTCTTCTTCATGGAACTGTCCATTATAAAGTCTGATAATATATCCGTCTTTATCTTCCGCTTTCTTAATTGCACTTACTACAAGTTTATTCTCTGTAGAGAATAATGAATAACTATCTTCTTTTGTACCTTCTACTTCAGGTTCAGAGAAGATTAATCTACCATTTAAGAATTCTGAATACTCTCTTGCAACAACTGGAGTATTGTATGCTTTTGCTGTATTTGCGATATGTGCACTATTGAAATCACCTGCAAAAGTTGTGAAACCAAATGAGAAATCAAGTGGTTTCTGTAATTCAGCATCACGTGTTTCAATAATACGTTCTCCACTCGCACGTCCTGGACGATAGATAAGATTTTCTTTACCCATAAATGAGTAAGTTCTAAATAGTGTTAAACGAATAGCATGATCATCAATAACTTCATATTCACGTACACCCTGAGGAATTAATGCTATTACTCTTTCACCATTACTTAAGCTTACAAAGCTCTGTGTAGGTTCAATAGAGATAGGTGGTTCCTGCCATGTAGTATTGCTCTGTTGGAAGTTAACTGGTAAATCACTATTTACTTCTTCTTTTACTGTTTTTGATTTTTCTAATGCTGCATTATAAAGAGCCATTTCTTTTTCATGAACATTTTCTCTTTCAATAGCACCAAACTGTTCATCCGCAATATTTACTTTTGAAACAAGATCAGCATCAAATACAACTGATATTGGTGCTATGGGTGAGTTAGTACGTGAAGTCACAGATGTACCTGTAGCGGTAGGATTTGGAATCTCTACACCAGAACAGGCAAAAAAGATGGCATCTCAATCAGATGGTGCCATCGTTGGTAGTGCAATTATTAAGATTATTGAAAAATATGGAAAAGATGCGCCATAATATGTAGAAGCATATGTAAAAGAAATGGTGAACGCACTCAAGTAAACTTGGTCTTAGGATCAAGTTTTTTCTATTTTGAAGCTCTATTATACGTCTTACCATTCACCTTGAATTCAACATTACTTAATCTTGTAAGATAAATAGTCTTATCAATCTTTTTTGTTTTATAATCATCATCACTTGTATAATCATAAGAACAACTATAGAATTCGACTTTATCTTTTTTTAGTTCTCCTTTATATTCAGATTTTATAAATGATACTTCTCTATTCTCATAATCATTTATTTCATAGAAGTAAACTTCATCACCATCTATAAAAAAAGTGTCTCCTTCTAAATTACCTTCTAAATACCAGAGTCCATCATATGCATGTTGAATATCATAATTCACTTTTGCATAGATACCTCCACCAAGTAGAATAACACATACTACAATGAGTGAACCAAATGCTTTTTTATTCTTCTTGAATGCATGACAAAATGCAAGAAATGTACTTTTGATAGAATCTTCATCTTCAGGCTCTTCTAATTTTGGTTCATGTAACATCTTACCCTGAGTAGTAAGCATGACTCCTATTCCATTGATTGCTTTTCCAAATACCCATAAAAGAATCATTAGAAATACAAAAACAACTGTGAAAAAGATCTTTGTCCTCAAAAAATATTCATTTTCTAAATAATAATAAAAAGAAATGCATTCACTAATATACCTATTAGCGTAAAAATCTTTGATAATGCTTTAAGTTCCCTTCCTAATCTATAGTGCATAATTAATCTCCCTTCATATTAGATTGTCTCTCATTATATCATACGATTATTTAAAAATAGTTTTATTTTCATCAGATGCTCAATACTCACATCTATATTCACAATCTATATAATTAAAAAATCCTTACATTGTATAGACACAAAAAAAACGTTAACCAGAATATTATTCTAGATTCTAGAAGATATTCACTATGTATAATTTGACTTTTTTGCTAAGATGTTACGATATAGATAAAGAAATGGTCGGCATGGAGACCTCAAAAAAACATGTCCATCTGTCGGAGCAGAGACCTAAAACCTGCATTCACATTAGGAACTCTTTGGAGTTCCTTTTTTATTGCATTAAAAAATCCCGCTAATAAAGAGGGACTATGTTAAAATGAGTTTGCTTATTTTATAGAATAATTAATTTATTTACTGTTTTAGCATAAATTATTTATGTTATTTTTGTGAAAATTTATGTTAATTTGTGATTTTATATAAATTATTTATGCTAATTTAATTTAAATTTATGTTATTTTTATAACTTTTTATCTAATTTCATTACTTTTCGTTGTTTTTACATAATTAAATGATTATAATTTATGTAAATAAAACAATTCATCCATTTTACTCAATCAAATGTAACAGAAAGGAGAAATTATGCTTAGCATCGAATTAAATGATTTAATCAAACAAATAATTAAGACAAAAGCCGAATCACAAACTATAGAAGTTAAAGCAGCAAACAAAGGAACACCTAAACGTTTATATGATACATTATCAAGTTTTTCAAACCAGGACAGCGGTGGAATAATTGTATTCGGTATAGATGAATCATTGGGTTTTGAACCCGTAGGTGTTTATGATTTGCAGGATTTACAAAAAAGAGTAACAGAACAATGCAATCAAATGGATCCTGTAGTTCGTGCTATATTTACAACTACAGAATATGAAGGGGTTAATATCTGTAGTGCTGAAATACCATCAATAGAAATTACTGATCGTCCATGTTACTATCGTGGTGCAGGAAAGACAAAAGGTTCTTATGTTCGCGTAAGTGATGCAAATTTACCTATGACAGACTACGAAATATATAGTTTTGAATCTTATAAGGCTCATGTTCATGATGATGAAAGACCAATTGATCGTGCTGATTTATCTTTATTAGATGAAGTAGGTATCAATAACTACATTCTTCAAATGAAATTAAATCACCCTTATTTTTCAAAATTATCAGAAGAGCAGATTTACGAATTATTATCTATTACACGAAATGGCGTACCTACTCTTGCTTCTGTATTAAACTTTGGAATATATCCACAAGGATTGCTTCCGCAATTAGCTATTACTGCAACTGTTATTCCTGGTACTGAAATTGGTGAAACTACAAATGATGGTGTTCGTTTTCTAGACAACAAAAGAATTGAGGGAACATTATCTGAAATGTTAGATGAAGCAATTGCCTTTTGTAATAGAAATATGCGTACTCAAACAATCATTGATCAAAAAACAGGAAAAAGAAATGATAAAACTGAGTACCCTATCAATGCCATAAGAGAAGCGATACTCAATGCATTAATACATCGTGATTACAGTGTTCATACTGAAGGAACTACTATCCAGATATCTTTCTTCACTAATCGTCTAGAGATTCATAGTCCAGGCAGCCTTTATGGAAGAATGACAGTTGATGATTTAGGAAAAGCAAGACCTGATTTAAGAAACCCTACACTTGCAACGATGTCTGAATTTTTACTTAAGACAGAAAATAGATATTCAGGTATTCCTACTATTCGTAGAGAAATGAAAGAATACGGTTTACCAGAACCTCTATTCGAAAACAAGAGAAACGAGTTTGTGGTCACTTTATTCAACAAGACAGAAAATTCTATAAATAACAGCGAAGATAACACTGATTTAATCACTTTTTGTAAAACTCCAAGAACAAGACAAGAAATAAGTGATTATTTAGGTCTTAAAACTACTCAGTATGTCTCAAAGAATTACATTCAACCTCTTGTCAATCAAGGTAAACTAAAACTTCTAGATCCCGACAAGCCAAAAAGTAAAAATCAAAAATATTACTCTTAACAAAAAGACTCCTTTCGCAATAATTTTGTGAAAGGAGTTTTAATAATCTAAAAAATCACTAGATATTTTTTTCTTATCTTAAGAAAACTTAAGTACATTACTATATATTCTATTAGTATAATTAGATAAACGGAGGGATCAACTATCCATCACCTAAAGGTAATGGACTTGTAACTGTATCAGGTACTAAACTTCCCATGCCATACAGCAAACATTCGTTTACGGGTAAGATTTTACGCAATACGCGAGTTTTGTATTGCAACCTCATATCTTGTCAATGCAAAAAAGAGTGCCTTTGATGAGTAGCACATCTAACGGTTTTCTCTTTAAAAACTGCTACGGTTATTTTAGCATATTGAGCAACAATTTACAAGGCTCCTCCCACCGCCTAAAGAAGGCCACTGAAAAAGTCCTTTTTGCGTATAAATTAACACAAAATAAAGTACATCAATCAACTTTGAGACACTGTATATAGTATGAAAAAACAGTTTTTCAGTGGCGTCCCTAAAGGCAGTGGGTTTCCGCCCATGACAAACGAAAGGATTTATTTATGAATAAAATCTATCTGGATCAGGCCAGTACGTCTTTTCCAAAGGCACCATCTGTTGCACAGGCAGTTTATGATTACCTGGCAGGCTCTGCTGTGAATGTGAACCGGGGAGGATACCGGGCAGCTTATTCTGTGGAAGAACAGATTTTTGAGACAAGAGAACAGCTTCTGAAGCTCTTTCACTTTACTTCCGGAAAGGGTAAGAATGTTATTTTTACAGAAAATATCACTGCCAGTCTGAATGTTCTTCTGAAAGGACTTCTGAAACCCGGCGATCATGTACTTGTAACTGCCATGGAGCATAATGCAGTGATGCGTCCCCTTGTACAGCTGGAGAAACATGGAATTTCTTTTGACAGGATCCCATGCGCTTCTGACGGCAGTCTTCTGCTTGATAAAGCGACCGCACTCCTTCGTCCTGAGACTAAGCTTGTGGTCTGTCTTCATGCTTCTAATGTATGCGGAACTGTCATGCCAGCACAGGAAATCGGAGATTTCTGCAAAGAACATGGGCTTCTTTTTATTCTGGACACTGCACAGACGGCAGGAACCATTAACATTGATATGGAGAAATGTCACATAGACGCACTGGCATTTACAGGTCACAAGGGACTCAGAGGGCCACAGGGAACAGGTGGCTTTCTGATCCGCAATAAACTGGCAGCGCAGATTGAGCCTCTTATCAGCGGTGGAACAGGAAGCGCCTCTCATTCTGAAGAAGTACCGGCATTTCTTCCTGATCGTTTCGAGCCCGGAACTCCCAATATACCTGGGATTCTGGGACTTCATGCCGCACTCTGTGATCTGGAGAAACAGTCCATGGAAGAAATCCGCCAACATGAATTAATGCTGACACAATACTTTATAGATGGTATCCTGAATCTGGATCCTGAAGAAAAATTTCTGCGTATTATCGGTAAAAAAAATATTGAAAACCGTTGTGCAGTTGTATCCGTCCAGACCTTACATATGGACATGGCTCAGGCCGCCTTTGAGCTGGACAGTACTTATGGAATTATGACAAGAGTCGGCCTTCACTGTGCACCAAACGCACATAAAACTCTTGGAACATACCCGGAGGGTACTCTCCGTTTTTCTTTCGGACCTGAGAATACAAAGCAGGAACTGGATATTGCTTTAGATGCATTATCCGCATTACTATAACAATCCTAGTGTACCAACAAGTTGATTTCTTGAACAATCTTACGTCTAAATTTCTTATTTCCGCGTTGTCGTCAGTCGCCGTAGCCACCGCTAGCCTCTCTCCTCCGCCTTGAAATAAGAAAATTTATCCTGCAAGATTGTTTCAAGAATCAACTTGTCGGCACACTATAGCAATCCTCGTAAATAATGCATATTGCTATAATTTCCAATACTCGTTCCAAATTTCCCACTGATTATTGCCTTTTCGTGCCTGAAATATGGAACTTCCCTGATTCAGTTAAACTTTAAATCTGTATCCTACGCCCCAGATTGTTTCAATATACTGAGGTTTTGCAGTATTAAATTCAATTTTCTCCCGGATCTTCTTGATATGGACAGTGACTGTTGCAATATCTCCCACAGATTCCATATCCCAGATTTCCCGGAACAACTCTTCCTTGGTAAACACTCTGTTCGGATTCTCTGCAAGGAAGGTAAGCAGATCATATTCCTTGGAAGTAAATGTTTTCTCCTCTCCGTTTACCCATACGCGGCGTGCAGTCTTATCAATCTTGATCCCGCGGATCTCCACAATATCATTTTTGCGTACATTGGAACCGATCAGACGATTATATCTGTCCATATGTGCCTTGACTCTGGCTACCAGTTCACTTGGACTGAATGGTTTTGTCATGTAATCATCTGCCCCCAGTCCCAGACCTCTGATTTTATCTATGTCATCTTTCTTTGCAGATACCATGATGATAGGAGTATTTTTTTCCTGTCTTACCTGCCTGCAGATATCAAAGCCATCCACTTCCGGAAGCATCAGATCCAGAATAATCAGGTCAAACTCCTCATTCAGCGCACGCGTCAGTCCGGTGTCTCCTCTGTTGCAGATTTCAACTTCAAATCCGGAAAGCTCCAGATAATCCTTCTCCAGATCTGCAATTGCCTCTTCATCTTCTATAATTAAAATTCTGCTCATTTCATTGGTACCTCCTGATACTTTCTAAGTACAAAATACATGATTGTGCCGATTCCAAGCCTGCTGGTTGCCCAGACCTTTCCTCCATGATCCTCCAGGATCTTTTTTACAATGGAAAGACCGATTCCGCTTCCTCCCTTGGATGAATTTCTCGACACGTCTGTTCTGTAAAAACGATCAAAAATAGACGGCAGATCCTTTGCTGCAATTCCCTTTCCATTATCTTCAATTTCAACCTGAATAAAATCTCCCACATCCTTTATGCGAATCTGGATGATACCTTTGGGTTTATCCATATATTTGATAGCATTGCTGATAATGTTATGAATAACACGCCGAATCTGTTCTCCATCTGCGATCACCTGCACATTATCCTCAACATAATTGGCATATACCAGTTCAATTCCTCTCGTTTCCAGTTCCAGTCCTACTTCTTCTGCGCAATCACTGAAATAATCTTCTACATTCAGTTTACTGAAAGTATATGGAATTCTGTTGGTATCAATCTTTGAATAAAAAGTCAGCTCATTGATCAGATGATCCATCTCATTCGTCTTATTATAAATAGTCTTCACATAACGGTCTATTTTCTCCGGCGTATCCGCTACGCCGTCCATAATCCCCTCTACATATCCCTTTACCGCTGTGATCGGCGTCTTAAGATCATGAGAAATATTGCTGATAAGTTCTTTATTTTCTTTATCCATAAGAACTTTCTCTTCTGCTGATTCCTTCAGCCGCTTTCTCATCTCCTCAAAATCCCGGCAAAGTTCCGAAAACTCATCGTCACCATCTACTTCCAGAACAAAATCAAGATTTCCCTCTTTGATATTCTGAGTGGCTTTCTTTAATTTAACCAGCGGTGTGGCAATACTTCTGTAAATCCATAATCCAATAGATAAAGCTGTGAATACTAATATTACCGTCGCAGTAAACAGCAGATCTTTTGCAATAATCCTTACCTGTGTCTGGCTGTGGGTGGATTCCCCTACTGAAATATCATACACCACTTCCGAAGAATCCTTTGTCTGCTGTGCAAACTTTGTATGACCTAATCCGTACAAAGTTGCCGAAAATAAAAGCAGAGGAACCAGAATACTCATACCGAATCCAACTATAATCCTTGTTTTTAACTTCATCCCGATCATCCTTTATCTGTTGATTTATAAGGTTTCTATAATTTTGCCCTCTGCAAGCATTATATCATAAAGTCTGTTTTACATATCTAAATTTTCTATAAAAAGAACAGGAATCATCTGTCCTGTTCTTTCAGATAATTCCTGTTTTATCCCATTGCACTGCAATTTTTGTGATATTCTGTAATTATTCAGCATTCCACTGTCTGTGCAAGTACTGAACAGTTACGATTTTCTTATTTAAGCAAGGTATTTCTTAAGGTCATCAACTTTGTCCAGATGCTCCCATGGAAGGTCTACATCCGTACGTCCGAAATGTCCATAAGCAGCTGTCTGTCTGTAAATCGGTCTTCTCAGATCAAGCATCTTGATAATTCCCGCCGGGCGAAGATCAAAATTCTCACGAATGATCTCAACCAGCTTTGTATCAGAAAGTTTACCGGTTCCGAATGTTTCTACGTGGATAGATGTCGGATGAGCAACACCGATCGCATAGGAAAGCTGAATCTCACATTTATCTGCAAGACCTGCTGCAACAATATTTTTTGCAACATAACGTGCAGCATACGCTGCGGAACGGTCTACCTTTGTACAGTCTTTACCGGAGAAAGCACCGCCGCCATGACGTCCGGTTCCACCGTAAGTATCAACGATGATCTTACGTCCGGTAAGTCCGCTGTCACCATGAGGTCCGCCGATCACGAAACGTCCTGTTGGGTTGATGAAATATTTTGTGTTCTCATCTACCATATCTGCCGGAATGATCTCATCGAAAACGTATTTCTTAATGTCCTCATGGATCTGCTCCTGAGTTACATCCGGATCATGCTGTGTAGAGCATACTACTGCATCGATACGGATTGGTTTTCCGGCTTCATCATATTCTACAGTAACCTGTGTTTTTCCGTCCGGTCTTAAATATTTTAATGTACCGTCTTTACGGATCTTCGTTAACTGACGTGCAAGTTTGTGTGCCATGTTGATGGCATATGGCATATACTCTTCTGTCTCATTGGAAGCATAACCAAACTGGATACCCTGGTCACCTGCTCCGATAGCATCAATTTCATCTTCACCCATTTTTGCTTCAAGAGCTTTATCTACGCCAAGAGCGATATCAGCAGACTGTTCATCGATTGCTGTGATAACTGCACATGTATCAGCATCAAATCCATATTTTCCACGTGTATATCCGATTTCGCGGATAGTATCTCTTACGATTTTCTGGATATCAACATATGCATTTGTTGTAATCTCACCCATAACAAGTACAAGACCTGTAGTTGTAGCAGTTTCACATGCAACACGACTCATAGGATCTTTTTCCATAAGAGCGTCAAGAATAGCATCGGAAATAGCATCACACATTTTATCCGGATGGCCTTCAGTTACAGATTCAGAAGTAAATAAAATTTTCTCCATTGTGTTCTCCTTTTTTATTCATTTACAATTGTTTCCCGACCGCAGAATAACCCACAGCCATTTATGTACTGTATCAACAGATTATTTCTCTCCGCTGATACTTTTCCGTTAACAAAAAGAAACAGCCCGAAGTAATCGGACTGTCTGATTATCTCAACAATCCTCTTATTGTTCGATCACTCGCTCAGGTTGGCACCTTCCTACACAAACAGGGGTTGCCGTGGCTTCGCAGATCCTTTGTATCTCCACCACTCTGAATAAAAGGCTATTACTAATTATTAACTTGCATTAATTAAGATTGCTGCATATCATACAATATACTTAACCCTTACAAATGTCAAGTAATTTTTTGGTATTTTTTATCATCCCACCCTGAGACGGAATTTCTGGATTTCTTTCTCATTGGATACTCTCTCAATCTCAGCACCGAGAGATCTCAGCTTATCTTCAAAATTCTCGTATCCTCTCTGGATATATACGATATCATCAACAACTGTGATTCCATCTGCTGCAAGACCTGCGATCACCAGGGCTGCACCTGCACGCAGATCCGGTGCACTTACTCTCGCACCTGTAAGCTTCTTCACACCATCAATAATTGCTGAATTTCCCTCAACTTTGATGTTTGCTCCCATACGTGAAAGTTCGTCCGCATACTTGAATCTGTTCTCAAAAATACTCTCTGTTACAATACTGGTTCCCTCTGCAAGTGCCAGAGTTACAGCAATCTGTGGCTGCATATCTGTAGGATATCCGGGATATGGAAGAGTCTTTACATGAGTACGGTGAAGTCTCTTTGGTGCACGTACACGAACTGCATCATCAAATTCCTCAACCTCACATCCAATTTCTTCAAGTTTAGCCGTAGTTGCTTCCAGATGCTTCGGAATTACATTCTTAACTGTTACATCTCCGCCTGTTGCTGCCGCAGCAAACATAAATGTACCTGCCTCGATCTGATCCGGAATAATAGAATACTCTGTACGGTGGAGCTTCTCCACACCTTTAATACGGATCACATCTGTACCTGCACCTTTAATATTTGCCCCCATACTGTTCAGGAAGTTGGCAACGTCAACTACATGCGGTTCTCTTGCGGCATTTTCCAAAATAGTACGTCCCGGAGCCAATGAGGCTGCCATCATAATATTGATCGTTGCACCTACAGAGACAACGTCAAGGAAAATATGGCTTCCATGAAGTTCATCTGCTTTCGCAACAATTGCTCCATGCATGATATCTACATCTGCACCAAGCGCTCTGAATCCCTTCAGATGCTGGTCGATCGGACGGCTTCCGATGTTGCATCCACCTGGAAGCGGTACCTCTGCATGTTTATACTTACCAAGAAGTGCTCCCAGCAGATAGTAGGAAGCTCTGATCTTCTTGATATATTCATAATCAACACTTACATCTCCAATTGTAGATCCGTTAATCTTCACAGTAGATTTATCAATACGGTCTACCTGTGCTCCAATACCAGCGATCGCTTCAAGCAATACATTGATATCCCTTACATCCGGCAAATTCTCTATCAGAATCGTCTCATCAGTCATTATGGCTGCTGCAAGAATAGCAAGTGCCGCATTCTTGGCACCGGCAATCTCAACTTCACCGACTAAAGGGTTGCCTCCTTTTATAACATACTGTTCCATATCACACCTCTTATTTATTTTCACTCCATGAGCAGAATTAATGGTCACTGTTCACTCTGTTTTTCGTTTTCTGCGAACATGTAACTTCTGTTTCAAATGCATATATGTTTATACTAAACGATCATCCTATTTTAAAGTCAGTTGTATATTATATCATATATTTATCATTTGTAAACAAAAATTATTTACCACTGTCCTTTTCCCGAGCTGTAATAATCACTTTCCCTGCTCTTTGATATGTATTATCTCCAGAATTGCCCGAAGACTTTCATCCAAATCTTTCCCCTCTTCATCAATGGTAATATCTGCATATTTCTCGTACAGAGGTACACGTTCCTCATACAGATCTTTCAGGCTCTGACCGTCCTTTAACAGAACTCCGCGGCCTTTCAGATTTCCCAGTCTTTTGGATAAAGATTCCAGTGATAATTTAAGATATATAACCTTACCTATGGACTTCAGATGTTCCATTGCCTCATCACAGTAAATAACACTTCCGCCGGGTGCAATGACCGTATCTGTCACATGAATGTCTGCATTAACCTGATTTTCAATTTCCTTAAATTTTTCCGGTCCGTCCTGCTCTATGATCTCTGAAAGCTTTCTTTTCTCCTGTTTCTGTATCAGAAGATCCGAATCCAGAAATTCATATCTCAATGCTTTTGCAAGAATAACTCCTATTGTACTTTTCCCTGAACCGGGCATTCCTATTAATGTCACATTATTCATGTTTATGTCCTTTCATTTTATCATACATTGTCTGCGTCTGCAAATTGCGGATTACTGTTTCTTTTTTCCGGATTTTTTCTTCTTTTTTTTAACGCTGTATCCAAATGTTCCCAGTTTTTTACCAATTCCCAGATATTCACCATGAGAATACACCAGAGGTTTCGCATCATTCAGATGAAATTTCTTCTTCTCGTCCATATACTGCGGATCAGCATGAACTGCAAGCACATCCGCCAGAAACATATGGTGGGAACCCAATTCCAGAACCTGCCTTACTTTGCATTCAATACTCACCGGAGATTCTGCGATCATGGGAACTTTCACAAAATCCGCCTTCTCTTTGGTAAGCTTCATTTCTTTAAATTTATCAACATCCCTGCCGGAACGGACTCCACAGTAATCCGTTGCATATGCCAGTTTCTCTGTTGTCAGATTTATTACAAATTCTCCCGTCTTTCTGAGCATATCATAGGAAAAACGGGATGGTCGCACAGAAATAGACACCATCGGCGGATTCGTGCAGACAGTTCCTGCCCATGCAACTGTAATAATATTGTCATTCCCCTCTCCGTCAGAAACACTTACCATAACTGCCGGAAGTGGATAAAGCATATTTCCTGCTTTCCAGGTTTCTTTTTCCATTTCTTATTATCCTCAGCTATTCTGTCTGCTGCCATCAGTTGTAATCGTTCTGTCCGGCCTGTGCAGCTTCCATAAGTGCCGGAATCAGCTGTTTCTTACGTGAAACAACGCCTTTCAGATCAAATACACCATCCTTTGGCTCCATATGGAAAGCAATACGTGCCATTTCCTCACTTCCCTCACCATAATAGAGAAGCTCTGTAGATTCCTCAATAATATTGGTAAGCATAAAGAATACGCGGGTAACACCATGACGGCCACACTCGCTGACCATAAACGGAACCAGACGCTCTTTGATTTCTGCCAGCTCATCGCTGTCCATGGAACTGATCTGTCCAACACCAAAGTTGATCTCATCCTCAGCAATAAATTTCTTATAATCCTGATAGAAAATTTCTTCCGGTGATTTGTCTTTCAGGTTACTTCCTGCTTTAAACATCTCTTTTGCAAACTGCTCAATATTGATTCCTGCAATAAGTGCCAGCGCACCTGCAGCCATCTTGTCAGATAATGTGCAGGTAGGTGAACGGAACATCAGTGTATCTGAAATAATCGCAGCACAGAGAAGCCCCGCAATACTCGGTGAAATCTCAAGTTTCTGCTCCCCATACATTTCATACAGAATCGTTGCTGTACATCCGACCGGCTGATTTCTGAAAGAAATCGGTACCATAGTTTCCAGAGAACCCAGTTTATGATGGTCAATAATCTCCACGATTTCAGCTTTATCGATATTGTCAACTGCCTGATCTTTCTCATTATGGTCCACAAGTGCTACTTTTTTCCTGTGCATATCCAGGAAATTTCTTCGGGAAATTGTTCCGATACATTTTCCCTTTTTGTTAATTACAGGGAACGCACGATGACGGTGTTTGATCATCTCATTCTGAATATCATCCGTAAAATCCTCTGTATTAAAAGTAACCAGATTATCTGTTTTCATAATATACCGTACAGGAATACTCTGGTTGATCAGTCTTGCGATCGTAAATGTATCATACGGAGACATAATAATTACAATTTCTCTCTCATGAGCAAGCTTTATCACCTTTTCGCTGACTTCAATTCCCATACCAACGATAATACAGCTAACATTCTGCGCAATCGCCTGAAGATGATCCTCTTCTCTGTCTCCCATGATTATCAGGTCATCCGGTTCAATATAGGCTTTGAGCATTTCCGGATTTGCAGTTCCCACCAGAACTTTTCCTTTTGTAAAATATCCATGCTCATTTCCCTCTACTACGGTACCTGCAATTGTCTCGGCAATTCTTCTGTACTGTGTCTTCGCTCTTGACAGCAGATAACTGTCCGTTGTATCCATATAAGTCTTAGCAATATCACCGATTGTGATCAGACCTTCCAGCTGTCCTTCTCTGTCTCTGATCGGAAG
>ENA-OPAC01000404-OPAC01000404.1-human-gut-metagenome-genome-assembly--contig:-NODE-404-length-24525-cov-2.450306_pt1 | contig 24525 bp, 26 predicted proteins | sample MGYA00241052_ERZ501420 | MGnify/ENA primary metagenome ERZ501420 (study PRJEB25962, sample SAMEA2042513) | human gut metagenome | biome: human gut; feature: human-associated habitat; material: faeces... | reverse complement strand
GGTGCCCGCGTCCTCTGCGAGGCAGTGCCCGCCATGGAAGCTGGCGCCCTCAAGCCCCAGCCCCAGCAGCATGAGAACGCCACCCTGGCCCCCATGCTGGACAAGGAGCTGGCAGAGTTCAGGCTGACCGATACTGCTGCGCACATCCACAACTGGGTGCGCGGCATGAACCCCTGGCCCTGCGCCTGGTTCGTGACCTCCGGCGGCAAAAAGGTCAAGGTGATGGAGTGCCGTGCGGTCGCCTCTCAGGGGGAAGCCCCGGGCACCGTGCTGGCAACAAAGCCCCTCACCGTGGCCTGTGCTGACGGCGGCATCCAGCTGCTGCAGGTGGTGCCGGAAGGCAAAAAGCCCATGGATGGCACCTCCTTTGCGGCCGGTCTGCGCCTGAAAACGGGGGACGTCCTCTGATGGCGGCCAATCCGCGTGCAGCGGCAGTGGCTGCACTGGTCCGGCAGGAGCAGGACGGCTTCTCAAACCTTGTGCTGGATGCCGAACTCCGCCGCCAGAAACTGGAGGGCCGGAATAAGGCCTTTGCCGGTGCCATCTTCTATACCGTGCTGGAACATCAGGGCACGCTGGATTTCATTCTGGAACAGTTCCTGCCCAAGGGCCTTGCCAAGCTGGATGCGCCGGTGCGCGAAATATTGCGCGCGGCGCTGGCGCAGGCCCGCTATATGCAGGTGCCGGTGTCGGCGGCGGTGAACGAGGCTGTCAAGCTGACCCGCACCTTCAAAAAGGCGAGTGCGTCCGGGCTGGTCAATGCCGTCCTGCGCAAGGCCTGCAATTATGATCTGGAAACTGCCCGCTTCCGGAACGAGACCCAGCGCCTCATGGTGCTGGGCTCTGCGGGGCAGGATGTGGCAGAGTTTCTGCGCACCCATTACCCCGAGGAAGCGCTGGGCATCCTGACCCACACCGCCGACGGCGGCTGCACCAGCCTGCGGGCCAACTGCCTGAAAATGGATGCCGCGGCCCTCTGCGAAAAGCTGCTGGAAAGCGGCGTGAAGAGCGCACAGCCCGGCCTTGTGCCCGGCAGTGTGCTGGCAAAGTTTGAGGGCAGCCCGGCGGAGCACCCGCTCTTCAAGGAGGGCTGTTTCCATGTGGAGGGGCAGGCCAGCCAGCTGGCAGCCCTCTGTGTGGAGGCAAAGCCCGGCGATACCGTGATCGACCTCTGCGCGGCACCCGGCGGCAAAACGCTGCTGCTGGCCGAGGAGATGCAGGGGCAGGGCGCACTGTACAGCTGCGATGTGGCAGAGCACCGGGTCGGGCTCATCCGGAGCGCTGTGGAACGGATGGGCTTTGCCCATGTCACCGCCCTCTGCAATGATGCCACCCGCCCCAACCCAAAGCTGCCCGCCGCAGACCGCATTCTGGTGGATGCCCCCTGCAGCGGCCTGGGTATTCTGGCAAAAAAGCCGGATATCCGCTATAAGACGCTGGAAAAAGCACGCCACGATGAATTATTGGCCACCCAGTCGTCCATTCTGGACACAGCAGCCGCTCTGCTGAAAGCGGGCGGGCGGCTGGTTTACTCCACCTGTACCATCGACCCCGCTGAGAACGAGGAGCAGGTGGCGGCATTCCTTGCCCGCCACCAGGAGTTCCGGGTGGTCCGGCCCGCTGTGGCGTTCCCTGACGGAATGACAGTGGGGGAGCACGGGGCGCTCTCGGTGCCCACCCGCACCGGCATGGACGGCTTTTTCCTCTGTGCGCTGCAAAAAACGCGCTGAGAGGTGCAATGCCGCCGTGTACTGGTTCGTATTGATCAATAGGAGAACACAATGGAACAAAAACGCTGTATTTCTTCGCTGACGCTGGCGGAGCTTTCCGCTGAGCTCAAGGCGCTGGGGCAGCCGGGCTTCCGGGCCAAGCAGATCTTCCACTGGGTGCACCAGAAGCTGGTCACCGAATTTTCGGCCATGACCGACCAGCCCAAGACCCTGCTGGCCAAACTGGAAGAAGCCTTCTACATCGCTGCCCCGCAGATCGAGCGCCGTCAGGAAGCAAAGGACGGCACCGTGAAGTATCTGCTGCGCATGGCCGACGGCAACTGCATCGAAACGGTGGTCATGCGCTACCACTACGGCAACACGGTGTGCGTGTCCACTCAGGTAGGCTGCCGCATGGGCTGCCGCTTCTGCGCATCCACCCAGGCCGGGCGTGTGCGCAACCTGGAAGCCGGTGAGATCTGCTCCGAGATCTACACCGCCCAGAAGGACATCGGGGAGCGCATTTCCCACATCGTGCTCATGGGCATCGGCGAGCCACTGGACAATTTTGACGAAGTGATGCGTTTTCTGGAAAACATCACCTCGCCGGAGGGCGTCAACATCGGCATGCGCAACATCAGCCTGTCCACTTGCGGCCTGGTGCCCAAGATCGACATGCTGGCCGAAAAGAAGCTGCAGCTCACCCTGTCGGTGTCGCTGCACGCCCCCAACAACCAGATCCGCAGCAGCATGATGCCGGTCAACGACGCCTACCCGGTAGAACAGCTGATCCAGACCGTGCGACGCTATCAGGACACCACCGGACGCCGCGTCAGCTTTGAATACTCCATGGTGCGCGGCGTCAACGACTCTGACGCCTGTGCAAAGCAGCTGGCGGACCTGATCCGCGGCATGGGTGCTCACGTCAACCTGATCCCCATCAACCCCGTGGACGGCAGCCCCTACTCCGCGACCGATGCGGCCAATGTGCGCCGTTTCCAGCAGAAGCTGGAAAGTCTGGGCGTCAACGCTACGGTCCGCCGCCGTCTGGGCAGCGAGATCAGCGCCGCCTGCGGCCAGCTGCGCCGCGATGAAATGAACGGGAAGGCATAACAGAGGGAGAAGCCTATGAAACTTGCAGGAAAAACGGACGTCGGGCTTGTCCGGCAGGACAATCAGGACGATTACCGTGCTGGGCAGCTGCCCGGGGATGCGGCTTGGGCCCTGGTGTGCGACGGCATGGGCGGCGCACGCGGCGGCAGGGAAGCATCCCAGAGCGCATGCGATGTGATCGAGCGCTGTTTTCAGGAGCACTACAACAAATGTCTGCCCGGAGAGGAAGAGCTCTTTCTCAAACGGACGCTGGTCAGCGCCAACCGCTTTGTGTTCCAGAAGTCCATCCGGGAAGAGTCTCTGGCCGGTATGGGCACCACGGCGGTGTGCGCACTGGTGCGCTCCGGCAAAGCCTATCTGTGCCACGCAGGCGACTCCCGTGCCTATCTGTTCCGGGACGGTAGCCTGGCCCAGCTCACCCACGACCACTCCTATGTGCAGGAGCTGGTGGACTGCGGCACCATCACCGTGGAGGAAGCCGAGCATCACCCCCAGAAGAACATCATCACCCGGGCGCTGGGCGTGGATTACCGCCTGGACCCGGAGTTCACCAGTGTGGCTGTGCATCCGGGCGACATTCTGCTGCTGTGCTCCGACGGCCTGACCAACGCGGTACCCAGGCCTCAGATGGAGCAGCTGCTGGCGCAGGGCCCGTTCTACGATCTGCCCGATCGGCTGGTGGATGCCGCCAACGAGAACGGCGGCTCCGACAACATCACCGCCCTGCTGCTGGCTGTGGAACCTACGGAGGTGCACCATGGATAACCTGATCGGCAAAAAGCTGGATGGGCTGTATGAAGTCAAGGAACTCATCGGCTCCGGCGGCATGGCCAACGTGTACAAGGCGGTTATGCTGGGCCGCAACGGCCCGGTGCCCGCCGGTACTATGGTGGCGGTGAAGGTGCTCCGGCAGGAGTACACCCACGACCCGGAGCTTGTGCGCCGGTTCAAGAACGAATCCAAGGCCATTTCGCTGCTCAACCACCCCAACATCGTCAAGGTATACGACGTTTCGGTCAACGACCAGCTGCAGTATATCGTTATGGAATATGTGGACGGTATGACCCTGCGGGAATACCTCAACGAGCGGGGCGGCAAACTCACCAGCCGGGAGACCGTGCACTTTATTTCCCAGATCCTCAAGGCGCTGGAGCACGCCCACGCCAACGGTGTGGTGCACCGGGACATCAAGCCCCAGAACATCATGCTGCTGGACAACGGCCAGCTCCGCATGATGGACTTTGGCATCGCGCGCATCTCCCGGGCCGAAAACCAGCTGCTCAGCGGCAAGACCATGGGCAGTGTGCACTATATCAGCCCGGAGCAGGCCAAGGGCGACGAGACCGACTGCACCAGCGATATTTACTCGGTGGGCGTCATGATGTACGAGATGCTCTCCGGTCAGCTGCCGTTTGATGCAGAGGACGCCGTGGAGGTGGCCATCAAGCAAATCTCGGATCAGCCGAAATCCCTGCACGAGATCGCTCCGCAGGTGCCTGCCGCACTGGTGGAGATCACCGAAAAAGCCATGGCGAAGCTGCCGCAGAACCGGTATGCTTCGGCCCGTGAAATGCTGGACGCGCTGGACACCTATGTGCAGAACCCGTCCGTCATGTTCGAGTATCAATATATCACAGAGGATGCACCCGAAAAGGTGGTGAAACGTGCGATGAATCAGAACAAAGCTGCCCGCCAGAACCATCCGAACGAGTCGGCTGCCCCGCGCGGCAAAAAGGCAAAGCGCAAGCGCCGGTCGGCGTTCCTGCCGGTCCTGTTCGGCATCACGATCGCTTTTGCACTGGCCTGTTTGGCCCTGTGCTGGCTGATCCTGAACGACTCGTCCAACCTGATGAACAACAAGGCCGATATCACCCTGAACGATTACATCGGCATGACCCAGGAGGAAGCCCAGGCCACCGAGCAGGTGGCTTCCGGCCAGATCAGCGTGACCTGGGAGCAGGAATACAACAGCAACTATGCGGCCGGTTATATCTACAAACAGTCGCCGGTGTCCGGCCGCACCGTGCGTGAGGGCCAGGGCGTGACCCTGACCGTCAGCCTTGGCACCCAGTATGTCACCGTGCCGGACCTGACCAACTATGTGCAGGCCGACGCCGAGCAGCAGCTCAAGAGCCTGGGCGTTTCTGTGCTGGTGACCCAGGCCGTGGACACCTCCGTGGCCTCCGGTGCCGTGATCCGCACCGACCCGGCAGCCGGCACCCAGGTAGAATCCGGATCCACGGTGGTGATCTATGTCAGCCGCCCGCAGGTGGCCACCACTACCAAGGTGCCGTCGCTGTCCGGCATGAGCGTGGACGATGCCCGCACCCTGCTGGTGCAGAACAAACTGGGCCTCGGCAGTCAGTCGGAGGAGTACAGTGACCAGCCCGTGGGCACCATCATCAGCCAGAACCCCGGCGCAGGGGCATCCATCAAGCTGAACAGCCGTGTCAGTGTGGTCGTCAGTGCAGGCCCGGAGCCCGCACCGGAACCGGAAGCCCCCAGCAGCTCGGATGGCGGCAGTGATGGCAGCTGGTGGGGTGGCCTGTGGGGCAGCGGCGCTTCTTCTTCCAGCAGCACGGAGGGCGGCGAGAGTGCATCGTCCTCTGGCGGTGCCACTCTGGGGGACTGGTGGCAGTCCTGGCTGTCGTAAGGGAGGCCGCAGATGAACGGTTATATCGTGAAAGGCATCGGCGGGTTCTATTACGTCAAAACAGCGGAGGGAATCGTGGAGTGCAAGCCCCGCGGCATCTTCCGCAAACAGAAAATCACCCCGGTGGCAGGCGACGAAGTGACGCTGGAAACCGAGAATGGCGCAGCCGTCATTGCACAGATCGCGCCCCGCAAAAACGTTTTTGTCCGTCCGCCGGTGGCAAATCTGGATGTGCTGTTCCTGGTGGCCAGCACCACACAGCCTACCCCCAGCACACTGGTGCTGGATAAACTCTCGGCCATTGCAGTGGATAAAGGTGTTCAGCCCGTCATCGTCTGTACCAAAGGCGACTTGGCCGAAGCAGAGTTCCTGCGCTCGGCTTATGAAAAATCCACCCTGCCTTTCATCCGGATCGATTATGAGACCGGAGCCGGGCTGGACGAGGTCAAGCAGTGGATCACAGGCCGTCTGTGCGCGTTCTGCGGAAACTCCGGCGTGGGCAAATCCACGCTGCTCAATGCGTTGCTGCCAGACGTGGAGCGGGAAACGGGTGCCATCAGCCAGAAGCTGGGCCGCGGCCGCCACACCACCCGGGAAGTGACTATTTTTGAAGCCTTTGGCGGCCGAATTGCCGACACGCCGGGCTTTGCCAGCCTGGAAGCAAACCGGGCAGGCTTTATCCCTAAGGAAAATCTGGAGCACGCTTTCCCGGAGTTCGGACCCTATCTGGGGCAATGCCAGTTCACCGGCTGCTCCCACCGGACCGAAAAGGGATGCGCTGTGCGGCAGGCTCTTGCCGAGGGCAAGCTCTCCCAGACCCGGTACGACAGCTACTGCGCCATGTACGATGAGGTCAAGGACGTCAAGGACTGGCAGCGCCCCAAATTTTAAAAAGCAAGGAAGGTTTGTTTATGGCACGGTGTGTGATCCTTTCGGCCTGCCCGGTCTCTCCGGCGCTGGCCGGTCTGCTGCGGGAAGATGATTTTATCATCGCCTGCGATGCAGGCTACCGCAACTGCGCGCCCCTGCACTGCAAGCCCCATGTGATCGTGGGCGACTTCGACACGGCACCCTGCCCGCAGCAGGAGGACGACGAGATCGTAGTTCTGCCCCATGTCAAGGACGATACCGATACGGAATACGCGGCAAAGCTGGCCGTGCAGAAGGGCTTTGACGAGGTGCTTCTGCTGGGGGGCCTCGGCGGCAGGCGGCTGGAGCATACCCTTGCCAACCTGTGCACCGGCCTCGGCCTGGAAAAGCGCGGTGTGCGTGCCATGTTGCAGGACGAGCGCAGCCGCATCACCTTTGTGATGCCCGGCGAGACGCGCCGCTACCCCAAAGAGGATTACTTCTATTTCTCGGCGTTCCCCATGGAAGGCCGTGCAGAGGGCGTCTGCGAGCAGGGTTCCTATTACGAACTCACCGATGCAGAGCTGACCGCAGGCTACCCGCTGGGTGTCAGCAACGAATACGCCGAAGGCTCCGACTGCATCACGGTGTCCACTCGCGAAGGGGCACTGGTCATCGTGGAAACGGTGGCGGACTGATCCTTTTCCGGCAATTCCGGAACATTCCGGCTGCAAACTGCTTATAGTGTGGTATCAGATGGAAAGGTGGGGATCGGGATGCAGGTGATCGTACTCAAAAGCCCCAGACTGCTGCGCGGTGTGCTGCGCAGACTGTTTGGCATCCGCAGCAACACGCAGGAATAAGCGCAGGTCAAGCAAAGCTCCCGTCGGGCAGGCCCCGGCGGGAGCTTTTTGCTGCATATCTCCCGGCCCGGCCGCATACCGTGTGGTAGAAGCGGACAGGGAAAGGAGCATCTTGCATGGAACTGAAGATCTTTCGGGACACGATGCCGCAGGCGGGCACGGTGTGCACCGTCAAGGCAGAGCTCCCGCTGGAGACCGAGATCCTGGTCTCGGACTATCTGCCGCCGGTGTTCAAACTGGTCAAATGCTTTGCAAAGCCGGTCATCCTGCAAAAGCAGCTGCAGCCGGGCAGGCTGACACTGGAGGGTTATCTGCGCTGTACGGTCTATTATCAGGGCGAGGAAGGTACAGGTCTCTGCCAGACCGAACAGAAACTGCCCTTTACAAAGCAGCTGGAACTGCCGGAATTTGACTTTACGGCCTGGACGGCGGTGGTGGAGGGTCAGACCGAATACCTCAACAGCCGGGTGGTCAATCCGCGCCGCATGGAGGTGCGGGGTGCCGTGGGGCTGGTGGCGACCGTGCGCACCCAGAACAAAGCGGAGGTGATCACTGCACTGGCCGATGGCGGCATTGAGCAGCAGCTGGACACCCTGCAGGGCGTGCGCAGCATTGCGGTGCTGGATAAGCTGATCTCGGCCGAAGGGGAGCTGGCTTTTCCCAGCCCGTCGGCGGCGGTGCTGGACATTGCAGGCACAGCCACTGCACAGGAGGTACGGCTGCTGTCCGGCAAAGCGGTGGTCAAGGGCGAAGTACGGGTGCAGTGTGCCTGGCGTGCCGAGCAGGAAACCGAATTGCAGAGCCTGAGCACGACTCTGCCGTTCCAGCAGGTGCTGGATGTGGACGGCCTGACCGAGGACTGCAAGTGTCTTTGCGTGGTGGAGCCGGTAGGCTTCTCCCTGACGGAAGGGCAGCCGGACGCGGCGGGCACCCTGTCGGCCAGCCTGATGCTGCATCTGCGGGCCTGGCGCAGCTACCAGCTGCAATATGCGGCGGATGCCTTTTCCACCCGGTTTGAAACGGAGCTTGTCCCACAGGAGCTGGCGGCCGAAGAACTGGTCTGCCTGCTGAATGCAACCACGACGGTTTCCGGTTCCGGCCCGCTGCCGGATGCCGGGGCACAGCTGCGTGCCTGTTTTGTATCGTATGGGCCTGTCAGCATCTCGCAGCAGAGTGGGCAGGGCGGCGGCTGGGCGCTGACAGCCCGCGCCACGGCCACCGCCTTTGCGGAGAACAGCCTGGGAGAGCTGGACAGCTACGAAAAAACGCTGGAGCTTTCCGTGCCCATCCCGGCCGAGGTGCCCGCCGGGATGCAGTTGCAGCCGGAATGCTGGCTGAGTACCGACAGCGTACAGTGTACCTGCACCGGCGGAACTCTTACCGTAACCATCACCGCCCGGGCTGAGGGTGCCATCCTGGGACGCAGTACCCGCCAGGGCATTGGCAGCATTTCGCTGGGCGAAGCCCTGACCCCTGCCGACCCGGAGATCACCTTGCGCATCTACTATGCACAGGAAGGGGAGGCGCTGTTCGATATCGCGCCGCCGGCCCAGATGCTGGCGGCCAACGGACTGGACCCCGACACCCGGGTGCTGACGCAGGCACAGCATTTTCTGGTGCCGGGCCTCTGACCCCCAAAGCACAGACATTGCTCTTTCCGGAGTGGTGCCTGTGCTTTTTGTATGCCCGAACAAGCGATCCGGCCAAATGAAATCTTATGTCTGCCATAAAAATTTTTGAGCGTTTTTATCACAAAAAATGTTACAAGGCCCTTTTCTCCGGCCCGGCGGCGGAGTATAATAGACAATGTTTGGAACAGGAAAGGAGCAATTTCAACATGGAAACAAGCAATTCGCTTCTGGATGCGGACATCATCCGGGAGCAGAAGCCTGTGTGGGCCTTCAGCCGAAAGGTGTTTTGTGAGGGCATCCGGGATGGCGTGCCCATCGCACTGGGCTATTTTGCCGTCTCTTTCTCGCTGGGCATTGCAGCCCGCAAGGCGGGTTTTACCCCGTTTCAGGGGTTTCTGGCCAGTCTGCTGAACAACGCATCGGCCGGTGAATACGCTGCCTTTGCGCTTATTATGAGCGGTGCCAGCTATTTTCAGGTGGCCGTGATCACCCTCATCGCCAATGCGCGCTATCTGCTCATGAGCTGCGCGTTGGCCCAGCGGTTTGCACCAGGCACGCCGTTCTGGCACCGGCTGGTCATCGGTTACGACGTAACGGACGAGCTGTTCGGCATCACCATTGCACGGCCCGGCAGCCTGAACCCCTGCTATACTTACGGTGCCATCCTGCTGGCAGCCCCGGCGTGGGCATCCGGCACGGCATTGGGCATCGTTGCTGGCAACCTGCTGCCGCTGCGTGCGGTCAGCGCCCTGAGCGTTGCGCTGTACGGCATGTTCCTTGCCATCATCATCCCGCCTGCCCGCAAGGATAAGGTGGTGGCTGTGCTGGTGGCCATCAGCTTTGCATTGAGTTTTGCCTGCAACTATCTGCCAGGCATCTCGGCACTTTCGGACGGCACCCGGACCATCCTGCTTACCGTACTTATTTCCAGTGCGGCTGCGGTGCTGTTCCCGGTCAAGGATCAGGAGGCGGAACATGACGCATAACAACTACATTTACATTGCGGTCATGGCACTGGTGTCGTATGCGATCCGCATCCTGCCGCTTACTCTGATCCGCAAACCTATCAAGAACCGGTTCGTTCAGTCGTTCCTGTACTATGTGCCCTATGTCACGCTGGCCGTCATGACCTTCCCGGCCATCGTGCAGGCCACCCAGAGCCCGGTGGCCGGTGCTGTGGCGCTGGTGATCGGCATTGCAGCGGCCTGGTGCGGTGCAAGCCTGTTCCAGGTGGCTGTGGCCTGCTGCGCTGTGGTCTTTGTGCTGGAATTCTTCCTCTGAAAAAATGCAGCTGCGCTCTGAAGCTTTCGCTTTGGGGCGCAGTTGCTTTTCTTACTGCACAAAATATGCTATACTGACAGCAAACCAGGGAGGGAGATAGTACCGATGAAACGCATTCTCATCACAGGCGGCAGCGGCTTTCTGGGCGCACGCATCCTGCAGCAGGGGCTGGGGGATGCAGAGCTTTGCAGCCTGCCCCGCGGCTTTCTGGCAGCAGCCGGGGAGGCAGAAGTGACCGAGACCATTCAGAAACTACAGCCTGCGGCCATTGTGCACGCGGCGGCTCTGTCGGACACCGGCTATTGCGCACAGCACCCGGAGGAAGCCCATCGTGCCAACGTGGAGCTGCCGGTCTGGGTGGCAAAAGCTGCCTGCGCATCCGGCGCAAAGCTGCTGGCGTTCAGTTCAGATCAGGTCTATGCCGGAATCACGCAGCCCGGGCCGCTGCCGGAGACATTGCCCCTGCAGCCGACCAATGTATATGGCCGCTGCAAACTGGAAATGGAACAGCGCGTGCTGGAACTCTGCCCGGACGCTGTGCTGCTGCGGGCCAGCTGGATGTATGACCTGCCGGGCTACGGGCTGCCCATCCGGGGCAACCTGCCGCTGAACCTTTTGCGCGCCGCCCTGCATGGGACGTCGGTGACCTTTTCGGCCAACGACTGCCGGGGCGTGACCTATGTCCGACAGGTGATCGCAAACCTTGCTCCGGCACTGAGCCTGCCCGGCGGCGTGTACAACTTTGGCAGCTCCAATACGGAAAATATGGTGCACACGGCACAGCAGTTCGCGCAGGAGCTGGACATTGCGGTGCAGATTGAAGCCGCCGACTGGCCGCGCAATCTGGTCATGGACGGCAAAAAGTTGGAAAAGGCCGGCATCCGCTTTGATACCACACAGCAGGGCATCCGGCACTGCCTGCGGGATTACGGCTTAGCCAGTCGGTAAAAGGAGAAAAACGATGAGCGAAGAGATCCGGCCGGGGCGTTACCGGCATTTCAAAGGCAAAGAATATGAGGTGCTGGGTGTGGCCCGCCACAGCGAGACCGAGGAGGAATATGTGGTCTACCGGCAGCTGTACGGGGAGCACAGTCTGTGGGTGCGGCCCGCCTCCATGTGGAACGAGATGGTTACCCGCGACGGCAAGACCCAGCGACGGTTCACCTATGTGAGCGAGGAAGCCTGATGTGCGGACAAAGAAATTGTAAAATCTCTGTATCGCACAAAAACTGAAAAAACTCTAGAAAAAAGCAGGGGATTCTGCGCGAAACCAGTCCATTCCGGGTGGAAGCGTGCGCGGAAAACCGCTGCTTTTTTGCTGTCTCTGACCCGGAAACGACCATCGGGCAATGTTGCAGCCGTTCACGGAAAAGTCATACTTTATTTACATTAAATGGCAACTTTGTTATAATGAAACCGCTTTTTGCAAAGCATCCGAAACCCAAAACGTCAAGATTCTGAGGAGAGTGGAACATTTGAAGGAAGTCAAACTTGAAGAGGCTGCTTACCAGTTTGATGGCAAGATGTCTCTGCGCCAGGCCATCCCCCTGGGCCTGCAGCATGTCTGCGCCATGTTCGTGGGCAACCTGACCCCGCTGCTGATCATCACCAGTGCCTGCGGCATTGCCGGTGGTGAATTTGCAGACCTGCAGGTCACCCTGCTGCAGAGCGCCATGTTCGTGGCCGGTGTGGTCACGCTGGTGCAGCTGTTCACGGTCGGCCCCGTGGGCGGCGGCGTGCCCATCATCATGGGTACCAGCTCCGGTTTTATCGGCGTGTTCAACAGCGTTGTCGGCAGCATGGGAGGCGGTGTGCTGGCCTATGGTGCCATCATGGGCGCTTCCATCATCGGCGGCATCTTTGAAAGTGTGCTGGGCTTCTTCCTCAAGCCTCTGCGCAAGTTCTTTCCGCCTGTGGTCACCGGTACCGTGGTGCTGTCCATCGGTCTGTCGCTGATCTCGGTGGGCATCAATTCCTTTGGCGGCGGCAACAGCGCCAAGGACTTCGGCTCGGTGGAAAACCTGCTGCTGGCCCTGTTCGTGCTGGTGGTCATCCTGATCTTCAAGCACTGGACCACCGGCTTCCTCAGCTCTTCCGCCATCCTCATCGGCATTCTGGCCGGTTATGTGGCAGCCTTTGTCATGGGCTTTGTGCTGCCCACCACCGGTGTCACCGCCGACGGCGTGGAGTACACCAAGGCCTGGGTGCTCAACTGGGACAAGGTGGCACAGGCTTCCTGGTTTGCCATCCCCAAGCTGGTCCCGGTCAAGATCGTGTTTGATATGCGTGCCATCCTGCCGGTGCTGATCATGTTCGTCGTCACCGCTGTGGAGACCGTAGGCGATATCTCCGGTGTGATGGAGGGCGGCATGAACCGCGAACCCACCGACAAGGAGCTGTCCGGCGGTGTCATCTGCGACGGCCTCGGCTCCACCTTTGCGGCACTGTTCGGCGTGCTGCCCAATACCTCTTTCAGCCAGAATGTGGGTCTGGTGGCCATGACCAAGGTGGTCAACCGCATGGCTCTGGCCTCCGGTGCCGTGTTCCTGATCCTGTGCGGCCTGATCCCCAAGCTGGGCGCACTGGTCTCCATTATGCCTCAGGCTGTTCTGGGCGGTGCGGCTGTCATGATGTTCTCTTCCATCGTGGTGTCTGGTATCCAGCTCATCACCAAAGAGAAGATGTCCCCGCGCACCCTGACCATCGTTTCCGTGGCTCTGGGCGTCGGTTATGGCATGGGTGCAAACTCCAGCATTCTGGCACACACCCCGCAGGCCATCCAGCTCATCTGCGGTGAGTCCGGCATCGTCCCGGCAGCCTTTGTGGCCATCGTGCTCAACCTGCTGCTGCCGAAAGACGACAAAGCGGAATAACTACAGCATCGCTTCCAGCTTCTGCAGGGCTTCCGGGGTGTCGGCATCCCACAGCTCTTCGTGGTGAGCGGTATAAAAACAATGTACCTGTTCCGGATACTGCCGGAGCAGAAAACTGCCACCCTTGCCCTCGGGCAGGGTACGCAGGGCGTGGAAATACCCGCTGTCAAACAGAACGGGACTTCCGACCAGGGGTGTCGGGTCATCTTTGGCCCGATATGCCAGCCGGAAGATCATCCGTTCTGTTTCTTTTTGTGTCTGGAGGTGCTCTGCAAAGGCGCGGAGCAATGATTCTACGCTCTCCCGCCGCAGCAGAGGCTGATCTCCGGGCAGGAACATGCAGCCCGCAAGGTCAGGCCGCTCTGCCAGCAGCGCTTCCAGTCCCAGCCGCACAGTGTCGTTCCGGCCTGGCAGAGCGTGGCGCAGGCAGGGAACGCTGACTTCTCTGCAGAGCGTTTCTACCTCCGGGGAGCGGGCCACTACTACCCGTGAAGCCAGAAGCGGCGTGTCCGTAGCGGCAAAAGCGCGGCGGAGCATGGGCTCTCTGCCGGGGCCAAAGGGTGCCAGCAGCTTGTTGGAGCCAAAGCGGGTGGAAAGCCCCGACGCCATGATGACACACCCGACGGGCAAGGTCTTGTTTTCTGCCATAAAAAGTCTCCCTTACAATCGCGGCAAAATTGCTGTCTTATCAATAGCATTATAAAATAAATTGTGTTAAAATAAAAGTAATCACCGAAAAAAGAGAGGAACTGCGTATGATGACGATTCGGGAATATAAAAAAGCCGAGAGCCTGGAAGAAGCATGGCAGCTCAACCAGAAAAAAACCAACCGTGTTCTGGGTGGAATGATCTGGCTCAAGATGGAGAATATCAACGTTGGTACTGCCATTGATCTGTCCGGCTTGGGGCTGGACACCATTGAGGAGACGGACGAGGGCTTCTCCATTGGTGCCATGGTCACGCTGCGCCAGCTGGAGCTGCACCCCGGCCTCGCTGCCTATACGGACGGTGCCGTGCGGGAATCGGTGCGGCACATCGTGGGCGTGCAGCTGCGCAACCTCGCCACGGTGGGCGGCAGCATTTACAGCCGCTTTGGCTTTTCCGATGTTCTTACCATGTTCCTGGCGCTGAATGCTTCGGTGGAACTGTATAAAGGCGGCATCGTCCCGCTGGCGGAGTATGCCCAGCGCCCCTATGACCGGGATATTCTGGTGCGGGTCATTGTGCCAAAAGAAAACGCAAAATTCTGCTACCAGTCGGTGCGCAATAGTCAGACAGATATTCCGGTGCTGACCTGTGCGGCCGCAAAGAACGCCGCCGGGGAGTATCGCTTTGCCATCGGGGCCCGCCCGGGCAAAGCCGTGCTCTATACCCTGCCGGCCGATGCAGGGGAGACGCCGGAGCTCACGAGCGCCCGGTTTGCTGCCTCCATCCGGAGCAGGATCAAGACCGAGAGCAACATGCGCGGCAGTGCGGAATACCGCAACCATCTGGCAGGCGTGCTGGTCAAGCGCGCCGTCAAGCAGCTGGGCTGAGAGAGGAGACGACCATATTATGCAGATCAATCTTATCTTAAACGGCACCAAGGTGTCGGTCGATGTGGCCGCGGACACCCTGCTGCTGGATCTTGTGCGCAGCCAGGGCTGTGCCAGTGTCAAGCGCGGCTGTGAGACCTCCAACTGCGGTTTGTGCACGGTGTTCCTGGAGGACAAGCCCGTCCTTTCCTGCTCCGTTCTGGCTGCCCGTGCCGATGGCAAACGGGTCACGACACTGGAGGGCCTGCAGGAAGAAGCTGCCGAATTCGGTGCCTTCATCGCCGATCAGGGCGCAGAGCAGTGCGGCTTCTGCAACCCGGGCTTTATCATGAATGCTCTGGCGCTGTTCCGGGAAAATCCATACCCGTCTGCCGAAGAAATCAAAGAATATCTTTCCGGCAATCTCTGCCGCTGCTCCGGCTATGAAGGCCAGCTGCGCGGCATCCTGAATTTTCTGGACTGGAAGAAACAGAAGGAGGCGGCTGCTGAATGAACACGGTCAACAAACCGTTCCGCAAAAAGGACGCCATGCAGCTGGTCACCGGCCAGCCGGTCTATATGGATGATGTGATCCCGCAGGACTGCCTGATCGTCAAGCTGCTGCGCTCGCCTCATGCAAACGCCATGGTCCGGACGATCAACACGACCGTGGCCAAGAAGGTGCCCGGCATTGAAGCCATCTTCACCTGGGAGGATGTGCCGCAGGATGCGCCCCGCTACACCCAGGCAGGTCAGACCTTCCCGGAGGCAAGCCCCCGTGACCGACTGGTCATCGACCGCCACGTCCGTTTTGTGGGTGATGTGGTGGCCATCGTGGCCGGTAAGGACGAAAAATGCGTGGACAAAGCGCTGAAGCTCATCAAGGTGGACTATGAGGTGCTGGAACCGGTGCTGGACTTCCACACCGCCAAGGACAACCCGGTTCTGGTGCACCCGGAGGACAACTGGGAGGCCCTGTGCCCGGTAGGAGCCGACAACAAGCGCAACCTGTGTGCCCACGATGAGTGCGGCTCCGGAGACATCGACGCAGTGCTGGCGGGGTGCGATGTGGTGATCGACCATGTTTACCACACTAAGGCCTGCCAGCAGGCCATGATGGAAACCTTCCGCACCTATTGCTCCATTGATGCCTATGGTCGGCTGAACGTGCTCAGCTCCACCCAGATCGTGTTCCATGCCCGGCGCAACATCGCCAACGCTCTCCACATCCCCAAATCCATGGTGCGTGTGGCGAAGCCCCGGGTGGGCGGCGGTTTTGGTGCCAAGCAGACTGCTGTCAGCGAGGTATACCCGGCCTTTGTGACCTGGAAGACCAAAAAGCCCTCCAAGATCATTTTCAGCCGGGTGGAAAGCCAGACGGCCTCCTCTCCGCGCCACGAAATGGAAATGCACGTCCGGCTGGGTGCCACGAAGGACGGCATCGTGAAGGGCATCGACCTGTACACGCTGTCCAACACCGGTGCCTATGGCGAGCACGGCCCCACGACCGTGGGCCTGTCCGGCCACAAGTCCATCCCGCTGTACGGTAAGGCCGAAGCGTTCCGCTTTGTCAGCGATGTGGTGTATACCAACCACATGTCTGCCGGTGCCTACCGCGGCTACGGTGCGACTCAGGGCCTGTTTGCTGTGGAATCTGCCGTGAACGAGCTGGCCCACAAGCTGAACATGGACCCCTTTGCCCTGCGCCTGAAGAACACTGTGCAGGAGGGCGATGTGATGCCTGCCTACTACGGTGCTGTGAACACCAGCTGTGCGCTGGACCGCTGTCTTGTCAAGGTGCGGGAGATGATCGACTGGGAGCACAAATACCCGGCCCGTGATCTGGGCAACGGCAAGGTGCGCGCCGTCGGCATGGGCATGGCCATGCAGGGCTCCGGTATTTCCGGCATGGACGTGGGCAGTGCGACCCTCAAGCTGAACGATGATGGATTCTACTCGCTGATCATCGGTGCAGCGGATATGGGCACCGGCTGTGACACCACGCTGGCGCAGATCGCCGCCGAAGTGCTGGACTGCCCGCTGGACAACATTGCGGTATTTGGTGCCGACACCGATACCTCTCCCTATGACTCCGGTTCCTATGCATCCAGTACCACCTACGTTACCGGCAAGGCCACTGAGAAGTGTGCCATGAAGCTGCGGGAACAGATCTGCAAGCTGGGTGCCGAGCTGCTGGGCTGCCCGGCAGATGCTGTGGAGTTTGACGGCAAAGAAGTGTTTGAAAGCGCCGCCCCGGAAACGAAAAAGACCCTGTCCGAGATCGCCTATGCGTCTCAGTTCGGCCATATGGTCCCGCTGGAAGCCACCGAGACCCACACCTCGCCCCTGTCGCCGCCGCCGTACATGGTGGGTGCCGCAGAAGTGGAAGTGGACACCGAGACCGGCGAGGTCAAGGTGCTGGAATTTGACGCCTGCGTGGACTGCGGTACGCCCATCAACCCCAACCTGACCCGTGTGCAGGCTGAGGGCGGCATCCTGCAGGGCATCGGCATGGCCCTGACCGAGAACATCACCTACGATGCCAAGGGCTGGCCGATGGAGAATTCCTTTATGCAGTATAAGATCCCCGCCCGTGTGGACATCGGCCACATCCGGGTGGAGTTTGAGAGCAGCTACGAGCCCAACGGCCCGTTTGGTGCAAAATCCATCGGTGAGGTGGTCATCAACACGCCGCTGCCGGCCATTTCAGACGCCATTTACAACGCCATCGGCACCCGGTTCTGTGAGCTGCCCATTACCCCGGAGCAGGTGGCCATGGCTGTGGCCCGGGCTCATAAGGAATGACGGAACTTCCATTCCCGTTTCTGGCTGAAAAGGGCCATGTGGTGTCCCTGGTAGGGGGCGGCGGAAAAACAACGCTGCTGTATGCTATGGCCGGCCATTGCGCGCAGAAAGGTTGGCGGGTACTGGTGTCCACTACCACCCACATCCTGCGCCCGGAAAACTGGCTCTGGGCAAAGACTGACGCCGAAATACAGGAACTCTGGGCCCGCGGCTCTTATGCCGTGGTGGGTTCTCCGGCTCCCAAGGGTAAGTTGACCGCACCGCCGGAAGCAGACCTTGTCCACTGGATGTCACAGGCAGACGCCGTGTTTCTGGAAGCCGACGGTGCAAAGCATTTCCCGTGCAAAGCCCCTGCGGAGCAGGAACCTGTTCTGCTGCCGCAAAGCGACATCGTACTGGCGGTGGCCGGGCTTTCCGCACTGGGCCACCCTTTGAAAGAATGCTGCTTCCGGTTGGAACAAGCCTGCATGCTGCTGGGCGTTCCACCGGAGGCCTGCCTGACCCCGGAACTTCTGGCTCAACTGCTGGCAAGTGAGCAGGGCGGCCGGAAACGAGTGGGCAGCAGGGCCTTTTATGCGGTGCTCAATCAGGCAGATACGCCGCAGCGCCAACTGCTCGGGAAGCAGACGCTCTGTGTTCTGCAGGAACGTTATCGTGTGAACGGCGTTCTGACACAATTTGAAGAGAGAGAACGTGCATGAGCAAGGATGAAAAAATCGTATTCTGTACCGGGGGCGGCTGCACGGCAAAGCTGGGTGCCGGTGTGCTGAGCCGCATTCTGGAAAAGCTGCCCCGCGGCGAAAAGGACCCGAATCTGCTGGTGGGGTATGACAGCCGGGATGATGCCGCCGTCTACCGCGTTACAGAAGATCTGGCCCTGGTGCAGACGGTGGACTTTTTCCCACCCATGGTGGATGACCCCTATACCTTCGGGCAGATCGCAGCGGCCAACGCCCTGAGCGACGTGTATGCCATGGGTGGCGAGGTGAAAACTGCCCTCAATCTGGTGTGTTTCCCGGAAAATATGGACCTGAACGTTTTGGGCGAGATCCTGCGCGGCGGAGCCGAAAAGGTAGCCGAAGCAGGGGGCATTCTGGCCGGAGGTCATTCCATTGCAGACACCGGCGTCAAATACGGCCTGTCGGTGACCGGCCTTGTGGACCCGCATCATCTGTACGCAAACGATGCCGGCCAGCCGGGAGACAAGCTGCTGCTGACCAAAGCGCTGGGTGTTGGGCTGCTGTGCACCGCAAACCGTGTGGGCGAGGCGGCCCCGGAACACATGGCAGCCGCCATCAGTTCCATGACAACCCTGAACAAGACCGCTGCGGAGATCAGCCGCCGGTATACTGTGCACGCGGCCACCGATGTGACTGGCTTCAGTTTTCTGGGGCATCTGCACGAGATGATGGGCGGGAAACTTTCCTGCAAGATCAACGCCCGCGCCGTGCCGGTGCTGCCGGGCGCGGAAAAGGCGGCGGATGACTTCCTGTACACCGCCGCCGGGCAGCGCAACCGCAATCATACCGGGCCTTTTGTCCGGTTTGAGGGCGTTCCGTTTGCCATGGAGGAAGTCTTGTTCGACCCGCAGACATCCGGCGGTCTGCTGCTGGCAGTGGACCCGGCGGAGGCCAGCGCGCTGGAGAAGGAACTGCAATCTGCTGGCCTGCCCGCGAAGATCGTGGGCGAGATCGTTCCCCGAACCGAAACCGAGATCACAGTAACATACTGACCTACTGAAAGGAGAAACGATCATGACACATGTTGATGCAAGAGGAGACGCCTGCCCGCTGCCGGTCGTCAAGGCCAAGCGCGCTATTTCGGAGCTGAAGGGTGCCGGTCAGGTGGAAATTCTGGTGGACAACGAGATCGCCGTGCAGAACCTGACCAAGATGGCCCAGCAAAAGGGTTATCAGTACAGCGCCGAAAAGCTGGCCGAACGGGAATACCGAGTGCTGTTCACCATTGGGGAGGCCCCGGCGGCTGAAGAGACCCCGGCCGTCTGCATGCCGGACGCCCGCACGGATACCGTGGTGGCCATTGGCGCAAACACTATGGGTGCCGGGGCCGAGGAGCTGGGCAAGACCCTGCTCAAGGCGTTCGTGTTTGCCCTGACGCAGCAGGACAAACTGCCCAAGACGGTTCTGTTCTATAACGGCGGTGCATCCCTGACCTGTGAGGGCTCTCCCATGCTGGAGGACCTCAAGACGCTGGAATCGGAAGGTGTGGAGATCATGACCTGCGGCACCTGCCTGAACTATTACGGCCTGACCGAGAAGCTGGCCGTAGGCAGCGTGACGAACATGTATGCCATCGTGGAAAAGCTGACCCATGCCGGGAACGTGGTCAAGCCGTGATCTATCTGGACAATGCTGCCACCACGCTGTACAAACCGCAGGAAGTAGACGCCGCCATTCTGGACGCCCTGCACACCGCAGGCAACCCCGGCCGCGGTGCCCATGAGCCGACCCTGCATGCTTCCCGGCTGGTGTATGCCGCACGGGAAGCGCTGGCAGAGCTTTTCCACGCGCCGGACCCTGCCTGCATTGCCTTTACGGCCAACGCCACCGGCGCGTTGAACACCGCCCTGTGCGGGCTGCTGGGGCCGGGGAATCATGTCATCACCACCGTGTGTGAGCATAATTCAGTCCTGCGGCCGCTGTACCGGCTGCGGACACAGGGGGTCCAGCTCAGCTTTGCCGGGGTAGACGCCAAAGGCCGCCTGCAATATGAAAAATGGGAAGAGCTTGTGCGCCCAAACACCAGAGCGCTGGTCGTGACCGGAGCGTCCAATGTGACCGGCAACTGCACCGATCTTGCAAAGGCTGCGGCCTTTGCGCACCGGCACGGCTTGCTGCTGATCGTGGATGCCGCGCAGACGGCCGGAGCCCAGTCCATCGACGTACAGGCGCTGGGTGTGGATGTGCTGTGCTTCACCGGGCACAAGGCTTTACTGGGGCCGCAGGGCACCGGCGGGCTGTATGTGCGTCCGGGTGTGCAGATCGCGCCCCTTGTAGTGGGCGGCAGCGGCGTGCACAGCTATGACGAGCAGCATCCCGCCCAGATGCCCACCGCACTGGAAGCCGGCACCCTGAACGTGCACGGCCTTGCCGGGCTTTGCGCCGGAGTACAATGGCTTCTGACACAGGGCGTGGAAACGCTGGCCGCCCGCGAAGCTGCACTGGCTCGCTGTTTTTACGAAGAAGTATGCGGTATGCCGGGCGTGACTGTATACGGCGACATTGAGACCGCTCTGCGTGCGCCCATCGTCTCCCTGAATATCGGAGACGAGGACTCTGCCCGGGTGGCCGATATCCTGTGGGAGGACTACGGCATCTGTGTGCGGGCCGGAGCACATTGCGCCCCGCTGATGCACAAGGCGCTTGGCACGGTGGAACAGGGCGTGGTACGGTTCAGCTTTTCACACAGCAATACCATGGAAGAAGCTCTGCACGCTGCACAGGCCGTGCGGGAGCTGGCACAGGAGCTGTAAATGCGCACAAAAAAGACCTATATCGTGCTCTCCTTCCGCACAACGGTGGAAGCCATGGCCTGGGAGAAGCACTGCGCCACGGCACAGATCCCCGGGCGGCTGATCCCGCTCCCACGGGAGATCTCCGCCGGGTGCGGCCTTGCCTGGCGCATGACGCCGGAGGATTGGGAACACTGGAACAGCCTGCTGGACCCGGCGGCTTACGACGCGGTGTCGCAGGTGGAGCAATGACGAACAGGAGAACATTTTATGAGCGCATTGGTTGATGCCCTGCAGAAAGGGCAGGTCACCGGAGACTGTACCCTTGCGGCGGTTCTGGATGGACCGGAGGCCGGCAGCCGGATGCTGCTGCGCGGCGGGTGCCCGGTGTGGCAGACCCACAGCAGCGGCGTATTGCAGCGCAGCCTTTCCCGTTTGCAGGAATGCACAGCCACCGGGTTTCTGGAACTGGACGGCACGCGGGTGTTTGTGGAACGATTCGGTGCGGTGCCGCAGATCGTTGTCTGCGGCGGCGGCCATGTGGCGGCATCGGTGGTACGGCTGGCAAAACTGCTGGGCCTGCCGGTGCTTGCTATGGAGGACCGCACGGAATATGCGCAGGACCTGCGGGATGCCGGAGCGGACACGGTCCTCTGCTTACCGTTTGCACAGGCACTGGAGCAGGTGCCCGGCGGGGCAGAGACCTACTTTGTGGTTGTGACCCGCGCCCATGCCTTTGATGTGGCCTGCCTGGAGCAGATCTTGCAGAAACCGGCGGCTTACGTTGGCATGATGGGCAGCCGGGGCCGGGCCGCACTGGTACGGCGACAGCTGCTGGAAGCCGGGGCGGATGCTGTACGGGTGGAAGCTGTGCAGGCCCCCATCGGACTTGCCATCGGGGCCAAAACAGCCGAAGAGATCGCGCTGTCCATTCTGGCGCAGATCGTGGAAGTGAAAAACGCCCGCCCTCAGACCGAGGGCTTTGCTCCGGCACTTCTGGCGGCGATGGAGCAGGCCGCACAGAACGGCCAGCCTGCAGTGCTGGCGACGATCATTGCACGGCACGGCTCCACCCCGCGGGAGGTCGGCTCCAAAATGCTGCTCCTGCCCGATGGCACGACTGTGGGCAGTGTGGGCGGCGGCATCATGGAATACCGTACTCGGCAGGCCGCCGCTGAAATGCTGGCCGGGCATACAGCATCGGTGCAGACGGTCACATTTTCGGCCGACGGCAAAAACGAAGATGCCGCGGTTGCGGCCTGCGGTGGTTCCATGGAGCTTCTGCTGGAAATCATTCCGGAAGGAGGATCCATCGAATGAAACAGGATGCCTTGATCCTTGTGCGCGGCGGCGGCGACCTTGCTACCGGCACCATCCATCGTTTGTGGTCCGCTGGGCTGCGGGTGCTTGTACTGGAAACCGCTCACCCGGCGGCTATCCGGCGGCAGGTGTCGCTCTGCGAAGCTGTGTACGAAGGTGAAACAACGGTAGAGGGCCTGAGGGCTGTTCGTATCGACACACTGGAACAGGCTCCGACCGTCTGGGCACAGAATGCGGTGCCCGTCCTCATCGACCCGGCAGGCAGCTGCGTGGCACAAGCAAAGCCGGATGTATTGGTGGATGCCATTCTGGCCAAGAAGAACCTTGGCACCACCCGTGATATGGCACCGCTGACCATCGCCCTTGGCCCCGGATTTACAGCCGGACAGGATGTGGATGTCGTGGTCGAGACGAAGCGCGGCCATCGGCTAGGCCGTATCATCCGGGAGGGCGCTGCCATCCCGAACACTGGTATTCCGGGTGTCATCGGCGGTTATGGCAAGGAGCGGGTCATCCATGCGCAGACGGAAGGCATCTTTCAGGATGTGCGAAAGATCGGTGACCTGGTGGAAGCAGGGGAGATCATCGCACAGATCCGGACGTCGGAAGGCAAATCCTTCCCGGTCACCACACAGATCGGCGGCATCCTGCGCGGTCTGCTGCGCAGCGGCTACCCGGTCACTCCGGGGTTCAAGGTGGCTGATGTGGACCCCCGCCGGGAAGAGCTTTCCAACTGTTTCCTGATCTCGGATAAATCCCGCTGTATTGCGGGCAGTGTGCTGGAGCTTGTCTGCGCACAGCTGTGGAACTAACAACAAAAAGCGCCTCTGCTCCGGATGGAGTGACCATCCATGAAACAGAGGCGCTTGCTTTTTTATGGGATCAGTTGCGGTAGCATCGGTCCTGGCCGACCAGCCAGTCCTCACACAGATGCTGGGCTTCCTCCAGGCTGCGGCTCTCGCAGTCAAAAAAGGCACCGTGCAGGGAACGGTAGGAGTAGTGAACACGCGGAACACCGTTTGCGTCCTTGAATCGTTCGCAGCGTTCCTGTCCGGGCATCAGATAGCATTGTTCCATCGTTCATTTCTCCTTCAATCTTTTTGCTGCGGCGGCAGGGCACGCAACGCTTGCTATTGTATCACGCAGGAGAAAAGTTTGCTATTGCTGTTTTACCCAAAGATACATTTTGTTTTTCTATGCGGTTGTGGCACAAAAAGGCTTGACAAGGTTTATTCGTGCAGGGCACGCTCTTCTTCAAGGGATGCATTCATCCCATGGATGCGGCCCAGACCATAGGCCAGCAGAACGCTGCACAGCAGATTTACAATGGAAAACGTCTGCCCGTCTATGATATTGACAACACCGATGATCAGATTGGCAAGGCAGATTAGCCAGAGCGATTTACCGATGCGTGCAAGATGCGCAATGCGGGAATCTATGTCCGAAAACAGGTCAAACGACCCGAGCTCGGCTTTGCGGCGGAAATAGATCCAGTTCACACAGCCGCCGACATATTCTGCACCGGTTTCTTCCACAAAGCTGCGATAGTCCCGGTCTGCATTCATCTCCATGCGGATGATGTATTCGCCCGGCTCACAGCGCACGAAGGTGTACGAGCAAAACGCTGCATGCTCCAAAGCCCAGCCTTCCGCCGCCATTTCGTTGAGCCAGAGTTCTTCCTTCTTGAAATCCCATGCCAGATAGACTTTATGGATGGTTTTGCGCGTGTTCATGGTCATTCCTCCTTCAGGATGCTTTCGCCGTTTGCAACCAGCTGCTGCAGCCGGGCAAGCTCATGTCTCAGGACTGCTAGACCCTCTGTGGTCAGCTGATATTCTTTTTTACGGCTCCCGCTTTCCATCGGCAGCTGTCGGATCCATCCTTTTTCGCACAGGGAGTTCAGCGCTCCATACAACGTCCCGGCGGCAAGACGTACCCGCCCGCCGGAAAGCTGCTCGGTCTGTTGCATAATACCGTAGCCATGCTGCGGATGATAAAGAGCAAGCAGAATGTAATAGGTGGACTCGGTCAGGGCCATGGCTTCCATCGTTTCGATACCTCTCCGTTTCGATCGAAAGTTTTTATATCGCGTTCCGATATATCGTGAGCACATTATATCGTGTGACGATATAGTTTGTCAAGTGCATTTTTGCAATATGGAAAAACGATGGAAGCCGGAAAAATATTTTGTGCAATTTTCATAGTTTTCTTCTAAGGATTTTGGTGGTACAATATAGCTATCGAAGCAGGCACATCAGGAGGAGCACATGGCAGAAAAGAACATTGAACTGGATAGTGTAGAGATCGCCGCGGCGGTCTTTGGCAACTGCGACCGGAACATCCGGCTGCTGGAAAACGAGTTCTCCGTTACGGCCGTCTGCCGGGGCACACAGCTCCGGCTCTCCGGTGAACCGGCCAACGTAGCGGCGGCCAGCCGCGCGG
>ENA-OPAC01000402-OPAC01000402.1-human-gut-metagenome-genome-assembly--contig:-NODE-402-length-24549-cov-5.163550_pt1 | contig 24549 bp, 19 predicted proteins | sample MGYA00241052_ERZ501420 | MGnify/ENA primary metagenome ERZ501420 (study PRJEB25962, sample SAMEA2042513) | human gut metagenome | biome: human gut; feature: human-associated habitat; material: faeces... | reverse complement strand
TGGCTCCCGGGAGGCCCATTTTTCATGTTCTTTTTCCGGGCTTCCCGTCGGGCGTCGCTCCGGGAACCCCCATTTTTTTCATCACCTCCCGGGCCTCCCGGCAACGCCTTTCGGGCTCGTCGAAGGTCCTTATCCGGAGTCTCCACCGGATGTCCGCTTTGAGAACCACTTTTCTCTTTGATGTTTTTTGATTTGAGATTGTGTTGTGGCACCATGGATACACCATAGGAATCATGTGCCAAGGGGATAGCTATGTTTCTTCTTCCAGATCAGCAACTCAGACGTGCCGATCGAGTGATGCGGCAACGACTTGTGCCATATGTGCACGAAACATTATCGCATTGTCAGTTACGCGCTTTCGCCAATGAAGGCGAACCCGAACAGAGCGCCGACTTTCTTGCCCGTGTCAAGGAAAACAAAGTGGATTTTCTCGACTTCATGGTTCCTGGTGCCTGGGGCACGATATGGGGTACCACATGGTTCGAGGTTCGTGGACGTATCGACCGTGAGTCGGTCAAAGGCAGAGCCGTCGAACTGGTTGTAGATCTGGGATGGAAACGACATCGTGGCCCGGGCTTCCAAGCGGAAGGATTATGCTATCGCCCTGACGGCAGCGTCATCAAAGCGGTGAATCCAGACAATTGCTGGATTCCGCTTATCGATGCCAATGGCGTGACGAATGTGGAGCTTGACGATGCCGGTCGTTTCACGGTATATGTCGAGGCCGCATCGAATCCACTGGTCGAAGCTGACCTGCCATTCGCGCCGATGAATCTGGGGGAGCGTGCCGACGGTCGTCCATCCGACTATGTGCTCACCACAATGGACGTGTGCGCTTTCAACCAAAACGTGTTCGACTATCTGATGGACTTGGAAACCGTCACCTCGCTGATGAGGGAACTCAAGGATGATGATCCTCGATATTGGCAGCTGGCCAAAGCGCTGCAACGATCACTCAACACATATGACGAGCGTGATATCGCCGGAACTCTGGAGCCAGCCAAGGAAAAGCTTGCCGGGGTATTATCCGAACCCGCATATTCCAGCGTCATCCATCATGTCGCGGTCGGCCATGCGCATATCGATTCCGCATGGCTGTGGCCCGTGCGCGAAACCCACCGTAAAGTGGCCCGCACGGTATCCAACGTGCTTGCCCTGATGGACGAGGATCCGGATTTCACGTACGCGATGAGTTCCGCCCAACAGTATGCGTGGCTGGAACAGGAACATCCAGACCTGTTCGCGCGCATGCTGCAGCGCATCAAGGAAGGACGATTCATTCCCGTCGGCGGAATGTGGGTCGAATCCGATAACATGCTGCCCACAGGTGAGTCGCTGATCCGCCAGATCACGTTCGGCATGCGTTACTTCCGTGAGCATCTTGGCGTGGAACCAAAAGGACTGTGGCTTCCCGACAGTTTCGGTTATTGCGGGGCATGGCCGCAAATCGCACGTCGTGCCGGTTTCGAATGGTTCCTCACACAGAAGATCTCATGGAACGACACCACGAAATTCCCCCACCATTCCTTCGAATGGGAAGGCATCGACGGATCGCGAATCCTTACGCACTTCCCGCCGTCGGACACGTACGGCTCGACCGTAAGCATGCAGGAACTGCAGTATTCCCAGCGCAACTTCCTTGACAAGGACCTGTCGCGCAACGCCATACTGCTGTACGGATATAGCGATGGCGGCGGCGGTCCCACCCGCGAAATGGTCGCACGTATCCGCAGGGACCATGATCTTGCCGGCGCTCCGAGCATCGATTTCGGCACTCCGGACGAACTGTTCGACCGCGTCCGACACGATATCGTCGATGAGGCTCCGGACGAAACCCCGGTTTTCAAGGGTGAACTGTATCTGGAACTGCATCGCGCCACACTGACATCGCAACAGGAAATGAAACGCGGATGTAGGCGGGAAGAAAACCTGCTGAGAACAACGGAATATCTGTGCGCCGCAGCCAGCGTGTTCAACCCAAAATACCGATATCCACGTGAGGAACTTGACGGTATCTGGAAAACGCTCCTGCTGAACCAATTCCACGACATTCTTCCCGGATCGGCGATCGCATGGGTGCATCGGCAGGCACGTGCGGACTACGTGCGCGACATCACAAGACTGCGTGATATCGCCGCTGAAGCGGGTGCTTCCATCGCATCGGCGCGGGATGATGCCGACATGCGATCGAACGCGGCCATCGTCCCATATACGGCAAAGAATGGCGATTCGTGGATTGCTCGCACCGCGGCAGTGGGAACGCAGGATGATGACGCGAACGGCACCGACGCGGTCGCCGATGAATCCACCATCGCAACGACATGCGACGACGGTCGAATCATACTTGACAACGGTTTGCTACGTGCCATCATCGCACCAGACGGTACGGTCCGTTCACTGATCGACCTTGATAATGGACACGAACTGGTGCCCGACGGCAGTGGAATCGGGCATTACGAGCTTCTCCGCGACGAGCCATACGAGTGGGACGCATGGGACATCCAGCGCGATGCCTTCCTCAGCGCCGAAGGCATCGATGACTCGCATGTGGAACGAGTGACGGAGACAAAACGCGGCGGAGCCACCGTGCACGTGTCCAGCACCGCCGACGGGGTGTCCATCGATGCCTGCATTACATTGCGGCCAAAGTCGAAAAGCCTTGAATTCCGGACCAAAGTGGATTGGCGGGCATCCGAACGATTCCTCAAAGTCGACATTCCCATAGCTATCCAGGCCGACCGGGCGCAGTACGAATGCCAGTACGGCATGGTGGAACGGCCCATTCAGAAGAACACACGTTCCGACGAGGCGAAATACGAAAGCTGCACGCACCGGTTCGTACGCGTCGCCGATGCCGGCTATGCGGCTGCGGTCGTCAACGCCAGCACCTACGGTTCCGACGTTTCGCCGATTCACCGGAACACGGCTTCCGGGCCGGTGCGTGGCACGATGATTCGACTTTCGTTGCTGTCGTCCCCGCTATACCCCGATCCGAACACTGACAAGGGCGTGCATGAGTTCGCGTGGAACGTTGTGGCGGATGCCAGTATGCCGGCTGTGCTTGACGAGGCGAACCGTCTCAACGCGGCCGTGCTGCCTGCCGTGCCGGCGTTCGATCCGCTGGCGCAGCTCAACCCGGTGGATGGCGTCATGGTGCTTGACTGGGTCAAGCTTGCCGATGACGGTTCCGGAGATCTGATACTGCGCGTCTATGAGGCGGTCGGCGGCGAAGCCCATGCGAGACTTGCCGTCAACGCCGCTTTGGGGAAGGCCACGGTACGCGAGTGTTCCATTATGGAGGATGCGCGGCTGGATGCCGAATTGCCCGCGGCTTTTGCCGACGGTGATCCGTCCGTGGCAAGAACGGCGCAAGGAGCGATGCTGAGCCTGCATCCGTTCCAATTGGCCACGTTGCGCGTCAGTTGTGGAAGCGATGGTGGAAATACTGATGGGAATGAGAGTGGAAGCCTGCGATAGATGAGAAACTGGCGGCGGATGTGCTGAGCCGTGCGCCGCCTATTCCTTGGCTTGAGTCCACGCTTGAAGCTTCATACGATTGAGCTCGGTGTTGGGATCGTACGTGTCATCCAACCGCTCCTGATACATCGCGACCAGTTCTCCGCCGCGGCCCAACGCCTCCAAAGCGGCCTCACGAATCGACTCCCATTCGTACGGCACCACTTCCTCGGGGAACATGACCGTGCACTGGTTCGGTGCGTCACGCTCCACCAGATCGACGAAATTCAGCAGATCCTGCCACCGTTCGGCAGCGATCAGCCGCGCCGCGTACGCGTCGGCAAGCGGCTCGGACGTATGGTTGTCGCGCAGGAAACGATCGGCCTCCTCGGCATCGCCACTGATCCGCATCAGATCGTGCCGCAGGAACTGCACGGCATGGTCGAACTGGTTTTGCGCGGTCTGCGCAAGCTGCTGTTTGGACAGGAATGATGGGTCAAGCATGGCGAGATCGTTCAGTTCCTCGGGGGAGAGGGTGGGCGAACCGCCGGTAGTGGAATCGCCGGCAGCGCCCGTGGAATGCGTGATCGAGTTCGCGGTATCCGCGCCGTCCGCAGCGTCTGTACTATTCGTGCTATGCGCACTGTCCGCGTCAGAGGACGTATCACGAAGGTCATGCGATTGCGTTGCGGTGGCGTCGCGTGCACCCGTATCGCCCGTAACATCACTGTCGATACTGCCGACGCTGTTCATAGTGTCGCCAGTCGTGCTGCTTGCATCGCCATTACCGGACTTCGCTGCGAAATCACGCATCGCGGCAATGCCCTTGTTCAACGCGTCGTAGGCGAACATGCGCGTATCATCCCATTGCGCGAACGACAGTCCGCAAGACAGCAGCTCCACCATCTGCATGGCGTTGAGCCGGAAATCCTCATTGCACGCCACCTGCGTGATCATGCGCAACGCCTGCTCGCCCGTCATCGGATCGGCGTTGCAGGCCACGGCATCCATGTACACGCGTACGGTCTGAATCAGATCTTTCAGGTAGTCGAAACCCTCGTTGTCACGGTCAGCCACATTGCCGACGAACCGTGCGGTCATCTCCACGGCTTTGGCGAGATTGCCGACCGCATCAAGCCAACGCGTGCTGGCCACCGCGTTGCCGACCACCGCGTCCACGCCGGACAGCGCCTGCGAATCGATCGAAAACGTCGGCATATCGATGCGCGGAATCTCCACGCCCGTATCGGTACGTTCCGCGGTGGGCACCATGGATGCGAGAGCGTCGAAATACCATTGCATAGGCATATTGATGACCGTGTCCGCGTCGGAAAGATTGGCGACCGGCACATCGTTACGTTGGTCGGAGCCTTCTCGACTGGCTTCGCGTATCATGTGGTTCCACAGGAAGGTCGGTCCGTCGAATTCGTTGGAACTGAGCCATCCGTTGTTGACGTAATCGGTGAGATCGTCGGCATCCTGCCTGCGATTGAAGCTGCCCTGTCCAGAATCCATTGCATGCCTTTCCATTGCGCATCTAGGTGAGGCGGTGTTGTGGTTGAATATGTCTTATTGGTTCGCTACTGACGCCCAAGCCTATAGCATGATATGGCGCTTGTGCCGAAAGTTCCAGTTTCGATGCATGAAACATTCTGTGAAACACTTCTGCGCGCTTATTATGAGCTCTTAGTTGTGATTGCGATTCGTGCCGTTGCCGCTGTCTCCGTGATTCGAGATAAGTTGGGTGTCCTGGCCGGTAGAATTGCGATTGTTGTTGCATACGTCACGTAGTCGTGGCGTATTCCGTGGACTTAGGCGGGTCCATAAAGGCCCGTTATGGTCAGGTAAGAAAGAGAATTACCTATGAAGGTTGCAAGTGGCAATGTCTTGTGGCGGCAGCGTAAGCGTAATTGGTGCCGTACGCCATTCACATTCACCGTATACACGCTTACCGATCGGGAATTGAGCGTCAAAACCGGTATCTTGAATGAGAGATTCAACCTGATCAAGCTGTTTCGTATCGTTGACATCAGTGTGGAGCGTACGTTCCTGCAGCGTATCTTCGGTATGAGCACGCTTGTGCTGGATACGCGTGACCAGTCGTCTGGCAACGGCGTGGTGGCACTGAAGAACGTGATTAACGGTTTCGAGGTGCGTCAGGTGCTGCAGGAGGCTGTGGATGCGTCCCGGAAGGAGAATGGCATGTCCGCTCGTGAGTTCCTCGGAGGACCGGGTGGACGGGAATTTGGTCCTGGTTCAGATGGTCTGGATGTCGACGGTTTTGATGCGGGTGCCTATGCGGACGGTCAGTAAGCTGTAGCGGCGCGAAATGAGTCGATGAAGGTGGTTTGCGCATAGGTTCGATATATGTGCAAACCACCTTGTCGTTTGGGTTGTCTGTTTCGGAATGGTTTTGTGCACGAGAACTATTCGGGCGATCCCGATCAGTACTTGTTGGCGCCGGAGCCGATGAAGTTCACTTGGAAGCCACGGTGGTAGTGCAGGAACATATCCGCGCCGTAGCGATCGACCGGACGATGCGTGAATAGCATGCGGATGGCGAAGGCGGTCTGCACGTCTTCGGGTAGATTCATGAATTCCTTATGCGCGTCCCAATAGGGATTCATGGTGATGGCCGCGTCCGGTACGTAGGCGTAGCCGTAGCCGTCCTCGTTCACGTAGCCCATGAACGGCAGATCCCAAGCGTTATGCTCGGTAAGCGCTCGTTTGAAGTCTTCGACTTTGGCGAGTGCCTCGTCGCTGATGCCGAGGCTCTTGGCGACTTTATTGGCTTCAGTGGTCTTCGTCTCGGCGTCTTGGCTGAACATGTTGAGATCTACGGTGATGATGGGGGTCTTATCGGCCATGGCTTTGTCCTTTTACCTTGTATTTGTGAACATGAGTAATGTTTGTTTTCGTGTTCTCTTTAGATGAAAAGCGAACATGTGTGGTGGATAGTTTTTCTGTCCATGAATAACGATATCACGATTAATGGGCGTTGAAATCGCTGAAGATAAGCCATATTTGTGGTTGTGTGCGTTAATTCGTTGCAATATAGGCAATCTGCCATGGGGTAAAAGAAATGGAAAAAGATAACATTGAGCGTGTTCTTTTTATTTTGGAAATTCGTGTTGCTCTAGTGTTCATATGAACATGTGTAGTTGATTATGGTCTGTGTGAATGCGTCTGATTTTGATAGGTCGTGTTTTGGACGTCGATGATGGACGACTCACTTGTGCTTGGCGTATCCGACTCGAGATAGGCAAAAGGAATTACAAAACGACCGCGGATTACAGCGCGGACTTGCCGGTGAGATGGCGGTAGAGCTCCGGATCGACCGGCTTGATGAGTTTGAGCGTGGAAACGACCACCTTTGACTCACTGCCGTCCTCGCTGCGGTTCACCGATTCGCGCACGTCATCCAATGCAACCGCGCTGCCGACGAAAAAATAGGATTTCTCCTGCTCCTCGGCTTTACGACGGATGAAAATCGGCACAAAATGGCGATTCTGCCATTCCGGAGTACGTTCCGTTCCGTCCAACAGCCACCGGAATTCGTTTGATTTACCGTTTCGAATCGTTGTCTTCAGCGATGACTTTGCCGATGCGATGCGGAATTTCCGTAACGAGGGCATTGCCCATACAGAAAGCGCGATGTCCGTCTGTCATTCCGTCGTCGGTCCAGCCTTTCGGGAAACGCTGGAGCTGATCCAGCTCGTCGGGAACGAGTCTTCTTAGCCGCCCATTCTGCATGACTACATGCTTGGTGCGGCTTGCTCCACGGCCGCCTTCTCCAGTGAGAATGGTGCGGCTCGGCTTATCCAACGGATCGGGGAATGCGATGGGACCTTCAGAGTAGACGTATTCATGTCCGTTACTAGCGGTGCGTTTCTCGTGTTTGCCGCCTTTGAGATATTCCCATGACTTGAGATTGTCTCCAGTGATGAAGAATTCTTCCGGAACCTGCTCGATCGGTACGAGGAATTCACCCAACGTACGCTGTGGGCCGTTGTAGATGGGCTTGACTCGGCGTGTAAGCACCTTACCGTTCTGCATTACGCCGGCTTCCTTGAATCGTGAGATTTTGTCTCCGATGCCGAATTCTTTCGTAGACCTATAAGGGTCTTTGCTGACGGAGAAACGTTCAGCTCCGAATCGCTCATCCGGTTCGATGGGGAAAGCTCGTGCTTCGACCCCCACATGGAAGAGCTGGTTTTCCAAATCCCATTTTGGAGCGTCATGTTCAGCGTAAATGTATACGCGTCGGCGACGTTGTGGCATGCCGTAATCGGCAGCATTCACCACGTGCCATTCCACAGAATAGCCCAAGCGATATAGGCAAGAGAGAATAATCGCGAAATCGCGGCCACGTTGTGCGGTAGGAGATTTCAGAAGTCGGTCGACGTTCTCAAGAAGTACATACTTCGGGTGGCGCATTTCAAGAATGGCGTTGATGCTCCACCAAAGCACGCCTTTTTTACCTTCAATGCCAGATGCAAGACTTGCGGGCTTCGCGACCGAATAATCTTGGCAGGGGAAGCCTCCAACGAGCATGTCGAATTCCGGCAATTCACGTTCGCCATTTTTGATTTGCTCGACAACGACTGCGATATCTTCATTGACGCAGCTTCCTTCGCCAAAGCGCTTTTCGTAGCAGCGCCATGCGAATTGTTTGGTGGGTCGCCCATCTGGCTCCCAATTATTGGCCCAGACGGTGTGGAAATTGCCGGCTGGCTTCATCTCGAAATCGGGATACTTGGGATTGCTGTAACCATCAAGTCCAAGTCGGAATCCGCCAACGCCGGCGAATAGTTCAACGACTTTGATTTCCTTGCTCATTACAGCTCTCGCGCTCCTTTAACTCTTGCGATCCGAACGATCGTTCGAGATACTACTGGCCAATATCTTATCTAATCATGAGGAATCGATCAAATTCAGTGTGTCGTGTTTATAAAAGGGGCTTACGGTGGTTAAATGCAAAAGAGTTGGGGCTGAATTGGAATGGCCTCGAAAGAGATGTGGGAGCTAGTTCGATGTTGAACGAAGAGCGTAGTTTTTCATCATTGGAAGAAGTCACGAAACTGTTGATTGCAGCTGAGGGGAAGACTTTTCGAGAACTTGACGAAACAGGTCGTGGCGATTCGGCAGGAAACAAGGGCTCGCTTGGCAATATCATTGAGGAATCCGTTCTGCATTATCCTGTCAACTCAGATGCTGAGGCTGATATCCTCGTTGGCGATACGCGTTATGAGCTTAAAGTGACCCCACTGAAGCATTCCGGCAAGGGCAAACGTACGAAGACAGTTGCCAAGGAGAGACTTGTCCTTGACATCATCAATTACGAGAATCTGCCTAAGGAAAATTTTGAAGATTCCCGGTTTTGGAATAAGTCGAAGAACATCATCATGGTGTACTACTACGATGACCGCGAAGACAAGAAAACCCAATCACGCTTGGACTGCAAGGTCTTGAAATCTGTTGTCTTGCATTATGATGAAAACGATTTGGCGACGATTCGAGATGATTGGGAGACGATTCACGAGAAAGTTGCCTCGGGGCATGCAAATCAGCTTTCGGAATCGGACACAAACTATCTTGCCGCATGCACGAAGGGTGCGAATGCTTCCAGTATGAGAGATGCTCCCGCGCCAGCCGGCTCTGGTAAGGCGCGGATACGTGCGAAACAGCGTGCGTTCAGCTTCAAATCATCTTTCATGACGTCGATTGCCGAACGTGCTTTGGTAAGCCGCATTGAGGAATACAGTTTGCCGATTCCGTCGAACCAGACGCTTTCTGAATTCCTGTGGCAACAAATGAGCCCGTACATCGGGAGAAGTGTTGATGACATCGCTCTTCGATTGGGTATTTCGAAATCGGATTCGAAAGCCAGCAAGAGCCGGCTCGTCATGAAAATGGTTGGTGCGGAAGGGCGTAGCGTCGATACGATTGAACAATTCCGCAAGGCCAATGTGACCAAGCTGAAGACTGTCGTATTGTATCCGGATGGGCTCCCGAAGGAAAACATGTCTTTTCGCCAGATTACAGAGGAAGAGTGGCAGGGACTAGCATCCTTTGATGCGAAATGGGAAGACTCGTTCCTGTACGAGTATTTCGAAGAGAACAAGTTCTTTATTGTCTCATTTAAATCTCCGGTACCGTATTCGCAACATGTGGCCGGTAATGACCGTCTTGTTGGAGGATTCCTTTGGAATATGCCGGAAAAGGATATCGAACAGTATGTCCGTCCGGTCTGGGAGCGGCTGCATGAATTGATGCTGAGCGGTGGGTCGGTACATTACGGACGAGGAACCAATTTACTTCCTGGAGCGAGCTTCAACGGAGTCTGCCATTTAAGGCCGAAAGGGCAGAACAGCGATGACGTGGCGCGTCTGCCTAATGGCGAATCGATTACCAAGCAATGCTTCTGGCTCGATCGACATTATGTGGCCGAACTGATTCGTGAGAATCAAAAAGTGAACGGCAATGTGAAATGAAATTGGTGCAAGCAGGCGAAGCATTGTCTTGAAGACATTCGTGCTAGTCATGATTCGAGTATTTGATGATATTCCTCTATCAAATTCTTGGCCATAGTATATTTGATTGAATATTTATGGCTTGCTTTGCGAAAGCAATAGGAAAAAAGTATTGGAAAAAGGGAAAGGCCTGCGATGATTTCGTTGAAGAAGCTCGCTGCTGATGGACTGATTAAATTGACCGACGCGAGACGTAAGTACACGATAGATGGAGTGCAGCGGCTTGAGGCCATATATCGTATTCCCCTTAAATACCTTTATTACAACAATCAAAATGGGCGAATTAGTACAGCTCTTCAAAAATACGTTAGTGGGCATCCAGAGGTGGCCTTGAACCCCGCCTTGGATGATGAAAATCCTGAGTATAACGATTTGTTTGAGAGTTTTATCTTTAAATCGAATGAACAGCGCATGAAGGCGACCCAGGAATCGATTTCAGATAGAGGTCAAGAGGAGCCTGGTGTCGTGCTGGATGACGGCCGTGTGATTGATGGCAATCGCCGGTTTACGGCATTGCGCCGAATTCAAAAGAGCAAAGGCATAGAACAATACTTTGAAGCTGCGATTCTTGATTTTGATATCACCAATTCTGTTGATAAAAAAACAATCAAGCAGCTTGAGCTTGATTTGCAGATGGGAAAAGAAGACCGACAGGACTATGATCCGATCGATCGAATTTTCGATGTGTATAACACCGTTTACGTCGAAAAAAATAATGACTCCTCAGGAGTATGCGAAAAGTATCGGCAAAGAACGAGCAAGGGGAATAAACAACGATATTAAGGAAGCGAAGCTGATTTCTTCGTATCTTGAATTTATTGGTGCTCCGAGGGACGCTTATTACATTGCCAAAGAGCTTCGGCTTGACGGACCGATGAATGAGGTGAGAAGGGTTCTCGACAAAAATAAGCTACTTGACGATGGGGAAGTCAAGAGTGCGGTTTTCGCTTTGCTGTCGATGCATTATTCTGGGACGGATGCGAATGAGGGTGGAGATATCACACGTCTTATTCGTAAAGAGCTTCAATCCATGGTTTCCAAGAAGGATGATTGGGTTTGTCTTACGGAAGACAATGTTGACACGATATATGATGCTTTCCAGGATACACCTGTCTCTGATGCATCTCAGATTTCGCAGATTCTGAATTCGAGCGAAGGGATTAAGGCTGCGTCGAATGATTTTATGCGGTCTAGTCGACGTTTGGGAAAGATGAACGAGTACAGAGGCGAGCTTCAAAAAGTAGTCGAAACTGTAAGTGCGTGTGTGGAATCGCTTGAAAGCATTGATACTGCTACTTTGGAAAACCTTACGGTGGAGCAATCCAAGGACGTGGCTGCGGATTTGGAGAAAATCGGAATGATCGTTCGTAAGGATTATGATGTTTTATCTCAGACGGGTAATCTGCTATGAGCTTCTTGTCTCTGAAAATTGATACGCAGTATCAGACAACGGATCAACAGGTGGTTGACTCTTTTCTGATTCCAACGTTGTCTGAGGCGAAACGATATTGCAGGGTATCGGCATATTTTTCTCTTAAAGGGATTCAGCTACTTGCCGCCGGGCTGGAGCAATTGGCTTGTAATGATGGTCGTTATCAGCTGTTGCTATCCAGTCACATCAGCGAGACCGATTTTGATGAAATAAAACAAGGATATGAGTGGCGTAATCGTCTTAGGGAAAAACTGCAATGTCAGGATGCCGATGATATTGATCAAAAGCATTTAGGGTTGTTGGCAAAACTGATTGCAGAAGAAAAAGCGGATGTGAAAATTGCCTTTTTGAAGGAGGGCAAAGGAATCTTCCACGACAAATTCGGGTTACTGGAGGATTCGGAAGGAAATAAAGTTCTTTTTTCGGGATCCGCGAATGAATCGACAGGCGGACTCAGTTCAAATTATGAGTCGATTATTGTGGATGTAAGTTGGGATGAGAGCAGTCGTGTCAGGCAGCGTCTGCAAGCGGAGGTTGATCGGTTTGGTCGGCTATGGTCTTCTCGCGAAGATGGGGTGATTACCGAAGACGTGAGTGATTTGGTATATGAACAACTCGCTCAATATCAGGGAATGGAGGATTGTCCCGGCATGGTTGATCAGAAGGAAGATTCGCAGTTGCCTGAAGGTTTTGAGGGATGGGCTTTTATCTATAAGGACGGAGACGTCTGGTTCATTGATACCACAGAAGAGCAGAGATCCGAACGAGACAGACATTTGAGAATAGGAGGAGATTGGGGAGGGAAATATTTTAAAGAGCATTCGCATCAAATGCTTGATGATCTTCCCTATGCTGTGGTTGAACAATGTCTAGAGAAAACTCGGAAAAGAGCGGAAGGCAAAGTTGCCTTCTGGATTGATCCGCGCATAGAACAAGATTTGAAACAGCAACGATATTCAATTGAACAGTATCGATACATGGGCGTTGCTCTTAAGGAAAATGTTAATCGATTCGAAGATGAGTTCGCACTTTTCCGTAATGTTATTTCAGAATCAGTAAGTCGTCCATTGAAGACTTTGCATTTGCAGTCGGCTTTCTATATGTACAAGATGGCACGAGCAGCTAATTTTTCGGTTCCCGGCGCCGGTAAAACGGCAATGGTCTTGGGCGTATTCGCTTATCTCAATAGCGGTAAGGCTAAGTTTGGTGAATTCGTTAGCAGGATTTTGGTGGTTTCTCCAATCAACGCCTTCGAATCCTGGAAAAGCGAATTTCAAAAGACCTTTGGTCCTAAGAAAAAGCTGCGAGTCGTTGATGTTCAGGATGGAAATTTTGACGGCGATTTACGTAGACGATGGGCGGTTTCGAATTTGGTCCTTGTCAATTATGAATCCCTCCCGAAATACCATGACCAGCTTATCGATTTGATTGATGGGCAAACAATGATTGTTTTTGACGAGGTCCATAGGATTAAAGGCGTTAATGCAACTAGAGCAACTGCCGCCATGGATTTGTGCGATAAAGCATTTTTCCGATATGTATTGACAGGCACGCCTATTCCTAATTCGTATTGTGATATCTATAACTTCTTGCATCTTTTGTACAAAAAAGAATATCCGGTTTTCTTTGGCTGGGACGTTCCTGAATTATCGAAAGCAAATCAGTATTTAGTCGATCGGATTAATGAAAAGCTGTACCCATTCTTCTGGAGAACGAATAAGGGCCAACTTGGGGTACCGCCCGCTGACCCTGATGACATTATTGAAGTTCCCGCTTCATCTGGACAACTTGAGTTGGCGCTCGCGATTTGGACGCAGGAAAAATCCAGTTTGGCAAAGTTGATTAGGCTTATGCAAGCATCAACAAATCCTTCTTTACTGAAAGAGAAGATTGATTTCCGAACTCTGGGTTTGGAATCCAATGGAGAGTATTCTGAAGAAATAGATGAGAAGACCTTCAATCGGGCATTAATGCATGAAGAAACGGCCGTCACTCCGATTCTTTCGAATAAGTGTTATGAAGATTTTGATTTGGATAATATGAAATCGCCGAAGTTCGAAGAAGGACTGAAGCTGATTCGAGATCTTGTAAATCAGGGTAAGAAGGTTATTGTTTGGGGGTTGTTCGTCAATACTTTGCAAAAGATTTCCTCGCGTCTCGATGATTCCGATATAGATAATCGTTTGATTTATGGCGAGATTCCAGTGGATGTCCGTAAAGATTTTATTGCTGATTTCCGTAACCCGAATGGGCCTGCGGTGCTTGTATCCAATCCTCAGACGTTGGGCGAATCGGTTTCGTTGCAAGATGTTGTGCATGATGCCGTTTATTTTGAATTTAATTTCAATCTGACGTATATGTTGCAGTCGAGAGATCGTATCCATCGTTTGGGTTTACCGGATGGTCAATATACGCGCTATCACATCATGGAAACCATTAATGATCCGACGGAATATGGTTTTATCGATAGCCGGGTATACAAACGTTTGAAATACAAAGAACGAAGGATGCGTGAAGCCATCGATGGTGATGTCCTGAAGCCTGAGGTGACAGATGATTTGCTTGCGGACGTTCGATCTATTATCGAAAATGAGCGACGTAGCATAGCGAAAGCCCATGCAAAGACGGTTAATGTCGAAATCGAATGAAAGATTGGAATCCCAAGGTTTCCGGGCTTATGGTTCTCGGTAGGAACGGGTGTTTGGCGGACTTTGCCATGCAAGGGCAGTGTCCGTCAAACGCTTATAGTCTGTCTTTTATTTGGCTATAGAGATAAGCTCCGTTAATCCACCAAGCCTGTTTGGTCATATATTCTTCCGTATAGCGTTCATGGTCGGCAGGCCTATTTATCCAGTGCGCTTTTGCGGGCAGTTTACGGGAATTTTGCGCACGGAGCGTCGGCTTGTTGTACTGTGCTTTGCGTGCATCCGGACGCATGTGAATTACGCGATGTGCAGAGCTTTTGACGAAGTTATTGTAAACTCGATTGCCCTTGTATCGAAGAGTCACTCCGTTTCTGAGTTTTTCAACGTCTTCCTTCCAGACTTGTTCGACTATGTCGATATCGGATGCCGGCATATACCAAAATGCGGCACCTTTAAAGTAGATGTTTTCTGGATTCTTGTCTTTTTCATTGGGGTTTTGGCTGTCAAAAACAAAGACGAGGAATTTTGTGGTTTCCAGAAGTTGATGCAGGGCGCAGTTATCGGTATCCCATTTTTGATTGATTAGATCGTTGAAATCGGGAATGGATTGGACCTTAAATTGTTCGGAAGGTTTTCCATGGAAAAGCGGCAGCGTTTTGACTCGAATGCCTTTAAGCTCTTCGGCGTCAAACGATACGTAATCATCATTGGGGTCTTTGGAAATACTGGTATTTGAACCAAGCATATGCTCAACCAGCATGAAATTAGTTTGTTTAGGAGATGCGTTTTTAGGTATGGTGAAATGGAATTGTTCCGCGATTTCCGTAAATGATTTTCCTTTAAAAGGGTTGAAATAATCCAGAATAATGCTATCGCAGCTTCTGTTTTGCAGCTGCTTTATATCTTTGATGAGAGAAGTCGTTTCGTGGACATCAGATGCATAGTTTTGTAAAAGTGACGTCATGAAACTTTGTTTGAAACAGTAAGCTCTGGATTTTGCTCTTGCACCATTGCTCTGCCTGCTTTTCTGTTTGTTATTCGCTCCTTTAGTGCATGCTGCAAGGGTATCGGTCATACCTTCGGTCAGTTCATCCGCCCGGTTTTCGACTATGAACTGATGAATCGTGTTCCAATCCTGTTCGATTCTGAGCATGGTCGCTTCGCTGAGAGGCAGGAGACTGTTTTGCGGAAAATTGGGTTCTGCAAAACAGTCCATAGCTAAAAGGTGGGCATATTCGATCTTATATTTGCGCTTATCTTCAGACTGCCCTTTTTCTGAGGCGATTCGACGCAGATACTGCATTAATTCAATGAATCTGTTTTTCTTCCAAAACGAACTTGTCCTGAAATCGGCAGTGCTTTCTTTAGCGTAATTGATGGTATTGAGTACTAGCCTTTCTCCTGCAATGCAAGAAGGACCATCCTTGCTTTTCTTGATATCGATTGGGGAGACTTTAAGCTCGACTTCAGCCTCGGGGAAATCGGGGGCAGAAATGTTGTCGGCGGGATGGTCGAACCAGACATGTTCAATTACATTGCCTGGATAGCTTTTATTCCCTTGTTTTTCGGTGTTGTTGAAATCGATTTCTTCCAATGTTCTGCCAACCGCATCGTTGGCCCGTAGTTGGACTGCTGTCTTCGTTGTATAGGGACTTTTTTCGAAAAGCGGAGACATGACAAGGTCTGCCATCTTCTGGTCTTCCGGAATCCACTTGTGGTATGCCATTTCTTGCTGAGTGAGCCAGATGGCACGCTGTCCGTTGGCAAGGACGTTGATTTCGTAATCGCAATAGCAAAGATAATAACGTGGATTCGTACTTTGTCCTTCGGCGAGCTGCCTGCTGATTGCGAGCTCGTCATTATTTGTGATTTCCAAAAGCTTTTCCAGCGCCTGTTCTATATCGGGCTTGCGAAAGCTGGAAACTGCAATCGATGGGAAAAGCAGTGCATTTGAGTCCGGGGATTCGACGCATAGGAACTTATCGTATTTCCTGCAAATCGCTTTGACTGATTTCGCTGTTTTAGACATATTCCTCCTCGTCGGGGATTACCGTGATAGCTAATTGTAGGGGTGCTTCGGAATCAAAGTTGATAAATATGCTCTCGATGGAATTCGAGGAATTCTCGGGATGGGCTGCAGACGACAGGTAGGGAGATGCGCCGTCCATCGTAACGGTACAGCCATTCGTCATTGATCTCCGTGTGCTCGACGTGCGGCGAGACATGAATCGCGAAATCGTTGTCGAGGGTGATCAGACCCTGGTCGAAAGCCTTGTCGTGGAACGCGTTCAGCAACAGGCCGTTCGATGCGGCCACTTTCTCCGTTGGAGACGAATCCTTCCATGGTTTGATGTGGCTGGCGATGAGCAGCGGGTCGATCGCGATTCCTGTGATGCAGCAACGGTCGCGGTAGTTGTGGACAAGCGTGTTGCGGAAATACTGCTGGTTGATTCGTTCTGTGACCACAGCCGGACGGTCGTAGCCGACTCGTGGCGCGACGATTTGTTCTACGACGGAATCGGCGTGCGTGTCGGGATGGTCGTCCGCGCCGTTCAATGCCGATGCCAGCAGCTGGGCAGATTCGAACACCGGAGCATCGCCGCGTTCCGCGTACTCGTCCCATATTTTTTGGTCTAATTTGCTGTGGTTGGTTAGGCCTTTGGTCATCCTGTTCTCGTCAAGGGAGGCTAGATTGCCGAGCTTGAAAACAACTGCTGAAGGCGAACGATGGATATGGTCTGCGAGTTTCTGAATAGTTAGATTATGCTGGTCCCATTTTCCAGAGGGCAGGATTCGGTACAGTGCGAACGCCATCATGGTTTGTTCACGCGTCCAGTTATTCCGTTCTGCCATTCTCACCATCCTGTTGATTCCAGGATAAACGTTGCTTGCTCAATTTGAGTAGATGCGCGGCGAAATATGCGACAGGGAGTGTGATACGTGTGTCACGATTCCGATTTTGGGGTGAAATTTTGAATCGTGACACAAATTGAACCCCACAAATACCTTCTAAGTGTATCTTTCATGTGTTTTTGGCTTGGAAAACGTGGTTTGGGGGTATGTGTCGCCGAATGTTTGTCGCACGATTCCAAAAAAGAGCCGAAAAATAGAATCGTGCGACACAAAAGGAGTATGTGTCTTGTTCGTTCACTCTTTCACTTGCACTGCTGCGTGAACCGGCAATTCGGGAAGCCGGTGCAACCGTAGAACGTGCGGGACGGGTCGGAGCCGGTGTGCCGCAATCGCAATGCCTCACCGCAATTCGGGCATTGCGGCGGCAGCTTCACGCCGCGGAAGATGTTCGGGCAGATCTTGTCGTGCAATTCGTACATGAAACGTGACGGACGCGACTGGTCCACCACGAAAAACAGCTTCTTTTTGCAACGCGTCATCGCCACGTAAAACAGCCGGCGTTCCTCCGCGTGCGGCATGCGTTCCACTTCCGGCAGTAGCAGGCCGAGCAGCGGCTCTTCCGGAATCGCGCTTGGGAAACCCTTCAAACCGCCGGAACAGCACAGCAGAAAAACGAAATCGCGTTGCAGACCCTTGGAAGCGTGCGCGGTCATGAATTTGATGTCCATGTCCGGTTTTTCCGGAAAAACGATGCCGCCGGTATGCTCGTCGATTTGGAACAGCCCGTCGCGATCGTTGCGTGACAGCAGATTCAGATCGCTTTTGTAACGTCCCAGCATAAGTACCGACGCGGTTTTCGGCAGCTTGCGCAGCTGCTCGATGATCGCGTCGAAGCGCTCCTCCTGCGTGGCGCCGCCAAGCGCCTTCAGCGAATAATCCTTCTTGTCGCTCGGATTGCGCAATTGCTTGGCGTACAGGCTTTTGTCCTGCATGACGAACGCGCCGCTCGCATCGATAAGACTCTGCCGGAACCGTCGCGTCGTCGTGATCTGGAACATGCGTGTCGGCCCCCAATCGCGCCAAATATCGGCGAAATCGAGAATCAGATGAATGTCGCTGCCGGCGAAACGGTAGATCGACTGCCAGTCGTCGCCCACGCAGAACAGCGTGAAATCGCTCTGCTCACGCAATGCGCGGATCAGCTCGTAACGTGGCCGCGACATGTCTTGGTATTCGTCGATGAGCACGTATTTGTACGGGTGGCGGTATGCGCCGCGCCTTACGCAGCGAATGGCGTCGGTGATCATGCCGGGAAAATCGATGCCCTGGGTCGCGCGGAAATTGCCGACATACGCGTTGTACAGCGGCTCGACGAGCTGCAGCATCTCACGATTACGGCCGATATGTTTGCCGCCGCGCCTCTCATTGAGCTCGCGCATGCCGTCGATGCCGATATTGTTCTGCCGCATGTGCTGGATGATGGTCTGCGCGTTTTCGACAAGGCTTTGCCTGTACTGGTTGAAAGCGTAATCATCAGTCGGCAGTTGGAAATCCTCACGTTTCGCGGCGGCGCCATACTTGCCGAACAGCTCCTTCGACATGAGCTTGAATGCGAGCAGACGGTAGGGGATGTTCTGTGCGAGCAGCCGGTCAAACGTGTCTCGTACCACGGCGTTCGACGCATGGCCGTCGATGATGGGACGGTTGGCGATGGTGGCCGCACGGCAGATTTCCAAGCCGAGACTGTGGAACGTGCATGCGCGGATCGTTTTGCCGGTGCTTGCCATGATACGTTGCGACATGTCGCCCGCGGACGCCTTGGTGAACGACAATACGAGAATCTCTTCGGGGGTGGCGCGTTTTGTGGCAAGCAGCCATGCGATATATCCGACGATGGTAGTGGTTTTGCCGGTTCCCGCGCCCGCAAGCACGAGGGTGTTGTGACCTGCGCCGGCGATCGCGCTGATCTGCTCGTCGCTCAATTCGTGCTTTTCGATATTGCCGATGATGTCACGCGCCTTGTCGATGCGGTCGGCTGGCAACAGCGGTTGCGGGGTGAGCTTTGCAGGCCGTTGCGATTGGTGTTGCTGCGATTGACGGCGTTGCGATTGACGTTGCGGCGTGGCATGCGGTTGCAGTTGCGTGACTCGTCGCGCAACCTGTCCCGTCTGCTTGGTCTGTCCGGTCCGCGCAGGCTTGGCGTTGTTGGCATTCTTGGCAGAGGATCGCGTTTGCCGGGGCTGCTGCGTCTCATCTTCCGTGCCCAGCACGTACTTCAGCATCCTCAGCAATCCCATGACGCTCCTTCCATGCGTTTCCAAACCGCCGCAAGGGGCAATTATAACGTGGGCGGAGCGCGTCACGCCCACGTCATCGATCGCATCGCTACGCTTCGAACGGGTACTTAAGACCCCAATCCGCACGCAGCGAATCCATGCATTCCATGATGCGCAACGTGTCGGAATGCGGCATCTCATCGCATTCGGTACGCCCGTCCAGCATGGCCTGTGCGGCCGATGCCACCTCATACTCGTAGCCGGTCAACTGTTCGGGAACGTCATAATGCGCGGTGACGGCATGCGAGCCGTCGAACACGTCAATCGCCTCGACATTGTTGATGTTCTGGCACGTGAGATACCCCTCCGTGCCCCACACCGCGCCCATACGGTCCGAATGGCACAGAATCGAGCTTTGCGCGGTGGCCATCACACCATTCTGGTAATAGAACGTCATCGAATTGTGTGCGTCCACGCCGGTTTCATACGGTTGCATCGACGATTCAACACGTACGATCGGCGCATTATGCATGGTCATGTCGATGAAATTGATTGGATACACGCCGACGTCCAGCAGCGCGCCGCCAGCCAGCGCAGGATCGGTGATACGCGCCTTCGCCGTGGTCGGATAGCACAGATTCGCGTCGATCGCCTGCACCTCGCCGATCACGCCGGACGCGATGATATCGTCGATCATGCCACGCGACGGCATATACCGCGTCCAAATCGCCTCCGTGCACAGCATGCCGGTCTCATCCGAAACGTCCAATATCTCACGCGCCTGCTGCGTGTTCGCGCCGAACGCCTTCTCCACCAGCACGCCCTTGCCGGCGCGCATGCACAAAATCGCCTGCTCGGCATGGAAGTTATGCGGAGTGGCGATATACACAAGATTCACGTTCGGATCGGCGACAAGCTCCTCATACGATCCGTACGACACCGGAAAACCGTATTTCGCCGCGAACGCCGCTGCGCGCTCGCCGTCGCGGGCCGCCACCGCGTACGGTGCGACCAGATCACGGTACCGGTCATCCGCCGCCATTTTCACCAACGTTTCGGCCATGCTCTGCGCGATACGGCCCGCGCCGAGAATCGCCACATTGATCTGTGCCATGAAATCTCCTTGTTTTGAACTGCCTGTTTGCTACGTTGCAATGACCAGCGTACGCCACATGCGACGGCGGCACGCGTTATGCGAAAACGATTGATCGGCCCTTTTGCCATAATGGGAAGCCGTGACGGCAGAGCATCGCAGGCAGACAGCCAAACCCGGAAAAACCGGCAAACCCAAGAAAACCGGCAAACCCGAAAAATACGAGCGGGGCACGCGCAGCTACACCATGTCCCACATCCGCGGCAAAGACACATCCATCGAACGGATGGTACGTAGCTTTCTGTTTGCCAAAGGCTTGCGATTCCGCAAAAACGACAAGCGATACCCAGGCCACCCGGACGTGGTACTACCGAAATACCGTACGATCATATTCGTCAACGGCTGCTTCTGGCACATGCACGAAGGCTGTCCGAAAGCCACACGCGTGCCCAAATCGAACGTCGAATTCTGGACCGCGAAACTGCTGCGCAATCACGAACGAGACGCGAGGCAGCGCGCCGAACTCGAAGCGGACGGCTGGAAAGTCATCGTGGTGTGGGAATGCGAGCTCGGTAAGAAGGTGCGCGACGAACGGTTGGAACGGCTTTACCGCGAAATCGTGGACGATTCCGGAAAGGCGGACGATTCCGGGGAATGACAGTCGGCAGGCGGCGTTGTACGAAACGTGGTAAAAACAGGAATATGGAAAATGTTGAGAATGGCGTGCAGCCGCAGTTGTCGAAGCGCGCGCAGATTGCCAATCCGTTCCGCGCCATGGTGTTCGGAGCCATGGCCGATGAGATGATCGCCAACGGCACCGATGTGGTCAAGCTGAGCCTCGGCGAGCCGGACTTCGGCGCGCCGCCGGCCGTGCGTGACGCCATGCGCGAACAGTATGACGGCCGTCCGCTGCCGTACACCGCGGCGATGGGCCTGCCGGAACTGCGCCAGGCGATTTCCGATTTCTATAAGGAACGTCACCACGTCGACGTCGACCCGAAACGCATCGCGATTACCGCAGGCGGTTCGACGGCACTGCTGCTGTCCGCCGCGCTGACGGTCAACGATGACGACGAAGTGCTCATCGCAGACCCGTCCTACCCGTGCAACCGCGAACTGGTCCGCGCGTTCGGCGGCAAAGTCGTGGACGTGCCGACGTCCGCCGCCACCCGATTCCACCTGACGCCGGAACTGTGCAAAGAATACTGGACGGACCGCACCAAGGCCGTCATGATCACTTCGCCGTCCAACCCGACCGGCACCACCATCGCCTTCGACACCCTGAAAGCCGTGTGCGACCTAGCCCGTGAGCGTGGCGCATGGCGCATCGTCGACGAAACCTACCTCGACCTGGCCGACCGCGAACCGGACGGATCCGACGTGAAATCCGTGCTCGCCTGCGATCCGGACGCCATCGTATGCTCCAGCTTCTCCAAGTTCTTCGGCATGACCGGCTGGCGCCTCGGCTGGATGGTCGTGCCTGAATATGCGCTTGAAGCCATGGACGATCTGGCTACCAACTTCTTCCTGTGCGCGCACACGCCGACCCAGCATGCGGCGCTCGCGTGCTTCACTCCGGAAACGTTGGCCGTGTGCGAGGAACGCCGTCAGGAACTGCTGGAGCGCCGCCGCATTGTGGTGGACGGTCTGGCCGAGATCGGTCTGCCGCTGGAGGTTGAGCCGAATGGCGCGTTCTATGCGTATTTCAACATTTCCGGCACCGGTCTCGACGCGTGGACGTTCTGCGAACGTGCGCTGAAGGAAGCGCGTATCGCGTTGACGCCTGGCCGCGATTTCGGCGAGGCCACCGCGGATACGCACGTGCGCCTGTCGTACGCGGCTTCCCGCGAAGCCCTGCGCGAAGGATTGAAGCGACTCGGTGATTTCGTAGCCAAAGTGCGTGGCTGAGGTGCGTGGTTGAGATATTCGGCTGAAACATATGCCTGAAGCGCGATTTTTCACGCCGATGCAATCGTTTCCCGCACTGTGATTATTGGGTGCCCACCCTCCTTTCCGAGGGTGGGCATATTTGCAAAGGTTATCAAGGCATGTCGTGCAATAGGTTAATCGCTTAAGTTATTAAGCTGTGAACCATGGTTACATTGCATTCGCACGCCACCCGACTTGGCGTGCTTGACATCGGTTCGAACACCGTCCACATGCTCATCGTCGACGCGGCTCCCCGGCCCCGCGCCCCGAGCCCGAGGCCAGCACCAAAAGCACCATTCGCCTGATGCAGTATCTCAAAGATGACGGCAGCATCAAAAAAGCAGGCATCGAAGCCTTGCTCAGCGCGGTTGAAAAGGCGATGAAACTCGCCGAAGAATACGAAATCACCCAGCTGCTGGTCCTGGCCACTTCCGCACTACGCGAAGCGCCGAACGGAGGCAAGATCCTACGCAAGATCGAAGAGGCCATCGGCCAGCCGGTCACCGTGCTGTCCGGCGTGGATGAGGCCCGACTCACCTTCCTGGCCGCCCGCCGTTGGTATGGCTGGGATGCCGGCCGTTTGCTCGTCATCGACATCGGCGGCGGCTCGCTCGAAGTGGCCATGGGCTCCGACGAGGATCCGACAGTCGCACTGTCCGTTCCTGCCGGCGCAGGCCGCGTGACGCGCGAGTTCCTGCCGGAAAGCGGCGTCGCGGATGATGACGATCTGGAAGCTGCCCGCAAGAACATCCGCAAGATCCTCGAGCCAATGGTCAAGGCGTTCCCCAAGTCGAAGCATCCGATGCATGCCGTGGGCACGTCGAAGACGATTCGCTCCCTGGCCCGTCTCGCCGGTGCGGTGATGCGCCAACCGGGCCGTGTGGACACGTCGATCATGACGATCGACCAGCTCGAGGATTGGCTACCGCGTCTTGCGGCCATCGCCCCGGACCAGCGCACCGCATTGCCGGGCGTCACGCCGGAACGCACGTATCAGATCGTCGGCGGCGGCCTGGTGATCGATGAGATCATGAAGGCGCTTGACGTCAAGGAAATCGAAATCTGCCCGTGGGCGCTGCGTGAAGGCGCGATTCTGCGCTGGCTTGACCAGTTCGGCCGCACCAGACTTGGTTTCTAGCGGCTTCGCGGCTGTGGCGCGTTGTTGAGAGCGCGCTTTGGTCACGTTGCCAAACCTCGCTTACGGCTCGGCTGTAGGCGTTGCGGTTGCTGTAATCGCATGCAATCACAACGATTACAGCTGAGCTTTGTATTATGGCGGTATTATTGCCCTTGCAGTTCCTCCAACTGGCGCTTCATCTTGTGCAGTTTTGCGAAAATTTCATTGCGCTGTTCGGGATTCTTGGCACGCTGATGGTCGCGTGTGAGCTTATCGACTTGCGCGGTAAGATGCGCAATCTGCATGCGTCGGGCAAGACGCGTGTTCACGTCGATGGGGGAGGGGTCGTCCAGAATCACCTGCGAGCATAGCGACTCCCACAAGGCGTCCATGGAATCGACCGCCGGATCCGTGGCGTTCAGCGTGGCCTCGCCGGCCGGCTGCCAATCGGAAGCGAACACCTTGGATGTGGTCGTGTGCCCGGCACGTGCCGGCAGCGCTCGACGGACGGCGAACGCGCACTCCTGACGCGTCGTACCTTCGAAATCGGCGTCGCGTACGCAAACGAACAGCATGCCCGACTTGCGTTGCATCGCAATCAATTCGACGATATCCGTCGGAACGGCGGCGTTTGGTTCGTGCAAACGCAGGCCGATCACCAGTATTTCCGGCACGCGCGTACCGGCGGCGAGTCCGATATTGCGCGCCTGCAGCAGCGACAGCATGGTGATTGATTCGATGTCGTTCGCCAATCGCTGCTTTGTTTTGGCGGAAACCGGGATCTTCGCCACGAACAGGCCTTTCGGCAGCCTCGCCTTCTCGGCGGGAATCGCAGTGGAATTCGGCAGACCCAAAGTGGTTGCGGAAACGGAACCGCAGGAGGCGATCGTCATTGCTGGCCTTCTTTCGTAAGCACGCCGCAATTGTTGCGGCATTGCTTCGACTGTAGCGCATATGCATTGCGATTGCCGGCATTCGCGCGATTACTGGCGATCATTGGCGATTGGGGAACGCGATTGCAGTGCGCGACACGCCGAAGTTTGCCGATTGCCGCATGTTCGCGTATTGTTTTCTCTTGCGGTGATCATAGCCTAGGTGAGACGCCCGGTCCCATTCCGAACCCGGAAGCTAAGGCCTGGCACGGCGATGGTACTGCACCCGACAGGGTGTGGGAGAGTAGCACGCCGCCGCACCACACGTACAGGAAGCCCCTCG
>ENA-OPAC01000396-OPAC01000396.1-human-gut-metagenome-genome-assembly--contig:-NODE-396-length-24909-cov-4.228213_pt1 | contig 24909 bp, 21 predicted proteins | sample MGYA00241052_ERZ501420 | MGnify/ENA primary metagenome ERZ501420 (study PRJEB25962, sample SAMEA2042513) | human gut metagenome | biome: human gut; feature: human-associated habitat; material: faeces... | reverse complement strand
GGCACGGACGACGCAGCAAACGCTGTGCCAGCACACCGCGTAGACCGGCAGCCAGCAGATAATCAGCAATTCCCATATCAAGCAGACGATAGACCGCACCAATGGCATCATTTGTGTGCAATGTGCTCAAAACCAAATGACCTGTCAGCGCTGCATGTACCGCCATCGCCGCCGTTTCCTCATCTCTGATTTCACCCAGCATGATAACATCCGGATCCTGACGCACCACCGAACGCAAGCCTGCCGCAAAGGTCAGCCCGCTCCTGCGATTGACCGCCACCTGATTGATCCCCGGCAGCTTATATTCCACCGGGTCCTCTAAGGTTATTATATTGTTGGCAGCAGCATCCAGCTCCTGCAGCGTCGCATAAAGCGTTGTCGTTTTGCCGCTGCCCGTAGGTCCTGTCAAAAGCACCAAGCCGTTCGGCTGATGAAAAAGCCGGCGGTAACGCTGCAAATTATCATCGCTGAATTGCAGTTGCTCCAGCTGCAGCAAATTATCTTGACGCTGCAAAAAACGAATCGCCAGCTTTTCGCCGTTCACCGTCGGCAGGCTGGCTAGGCGCAAATCCACCTCGCTGTCTTCATGCTTCAGCAGCAGCCTGCCATCCTGCGGCACTCTTTTTTCGGCAATATCCATACCGCTCCACACCTTCAGCTGCGTCAGCAGCGTGCTTTGCTGAGAATGCGGCAGCACGCACAACTGTTGCAGCAGGCCGTCAACACGGATGCGCACACACACTCCCTGTCCGTCAGGCTCGATATGCAAATCACTTGCTCCCTGAATCAATGCCAGATGCAGCAAATCCTCCGCCAGTTTATTATTACGCAAGCCCTCCATTGTATCACCTCATTTTTCCTGTGTTGCATTCATTTTAGCATAAAAAAAGCAAAATGCAATATGATAATTTAAAATTTTCTCTATTTTCTAAATTTTCACTTGAAATTTTTCTCTGCTTGCGCTAAAATGAAAAATGAAATTTACTATGCAATGCTTGTTGTCGTCATCTTAACGTATAACACTGAAAGGAGCCATTATGCTAAAACGATTTTTCCCGTTAATACTCAGCAGTCTGCTGCTTGCCTTAGCTCTGCCCTGCAACGCTCAAAATAAGCTCAACAATCCCTTTTTGCCTTCCCACGCCAACGTCGGCCAAACTGTTGCAGTAAACGTTCCCGCACTGCCGCAGCCCGTCAGCGAACGCCTGGCCTGCTATTCTCTGAGCTACGCCCGCGCCAAGGACGTGCAGGAAGCTTTGGCTCCGCACTTCGGCTCCAAGCTCGGTCATGATACTATCACCAACAGCCTCATCCTTTTGGGCGACGAACAATGCCACGCACGCTTAAAGCAGCTGCTGCCCAAGCTGGATATCCCTACAAGGCAGGTAACTTTGGAAGCAAAAATCATCGCCGTCAGCCGCGAGGACAGCAAAAACCTGGGCGTACGCTGGGATTGGGACACTATTCCCCAACGCAAGCAGGAAACGAACGACAGTAACAGTGAGAGCAGCAATTATGACGGCAGCTTTAAATTCTGGCGCGGGTTTGCCTTCCGTTTCAACGCTATGCTTAATGCTCTCATAAGCAACGGTAAAGCGCGCATTCTGGCAACACCGCGCATCATCACCATCCCCGGCAAGGAGGCCAGCATTTTCATCGGTGACCACATCCCCGTGCAGACAGAAAAGCACGACAGCAGCGGCAGCTACACGGCAACGGAATATCTGGATGCCGGCATCAAGCTGCAGTACGCGCCTATCATCAGCGAAGACGGCAAAATGGTTACCGCCAGCGTCCACACTGAGGTGAGCACGCCTGTGCTTATCAGCGAGCTGAAAAATTACCGCATCACCAGTCGTACTGCCGACACCAACGTGCGCATGTACAGCGGCGAAACGTTGGTTATCGGCGGATTGATAAGCGAGGAACAGCAGCGTACTATGCAGAAGGTGCCCTTTTTGAGCAAGATTCCTCTGTTGGGCGAGCTGTTTAAAAACCGTTCACGTTCGCACAGCAAGACAGAGGTATTACTGCTTTTAACGCCGCACATTACGGAAGCAGGCGCTTCACCGGCGATTTATAATGAGGGGCTGATGAAGGAGGAAGGGAAGTAGCAGACAAATACGTTGGATGCTTACAACCTGTTTTCGCTGTAATCTGTATTTTGTCAGCCACCATTCCTCAAAAAGAGCGAGTAAACTCCATGTCGTTCTCACGTGGAGTTAAGCCTGCAGATAGTAACTCCAGATGCTAGTGGAAAAGAGTATATCTGTAACCAGAAATCCAAAAAAAAATAAGTGATTGAGGCAATTTGTTTACCCACTAATGTTGATGAAAAGCCGAATTTTTCCATCTGCTTCACCACCATTCTAAATTATGTAACTCACGATTATGTTACTTATGAGTATGTTACTTACGAGTAACATTATTTGGAATAGAGAAAATTGCAAGGGGTGAACTTTTAAATTTAAAACTTGCGCACGTGATAATGGTTAATTTTTTCTGCACACTTTCGTATTAAAGCACTTAATACAACTTCAAACTTCTTTATAGCTAAAAAAGCTGGGACAAAACCCAGCATAAAAAAGAAAACCAGTGGAAGTTTACCGTCAGGGTAATTATCCGCTGGTTTTTTAGTGCAAAAAATCAAAAAAACTTAAACTCTAGCGATTCTTTAATTTGTCGAAATTGGTTTTGTCCCAGCCTTTTTTTCATACATGGTTGATTTGACGCTTACAGACGTTCAAGCGAGCGTCTGCCTTTTTTACATATTACGATATACGCCAAAGATGAGCAATGCAGCAGTAAAATGAAATCTACATGAAGCATAGGTTAATGGGAAGTAAAAAATGATTGTCTCTCTCAGCAAGCTAACGAATAGCTTACATTCCTGCCTTCGCCATATTTTTTTAACAGCCCCAGCTGCAGCATCTTTTTGAGCACAAGAACTGCTGTAGATGTCGATACATGCAAAGCCTTCTCTATCATACTCCGCGTAACCAGAGAATTTTTGCGCGCTAATTCAAGTACAATTTGATAACGCTCTTCTTTCTTGGACGCAGTCTTACTTTCATCTGCCAAAGAATAATTCTTCACCCGTTTAGCAGCAAAATTAATATTAGGAAGTACAAGCTTAAAGGCATTATCTGTTGCCAAAAGCTGTGGCTTCACTGCACAATCCGCATAGCACTCATCGATCTTTAAAAGCCCCGTTCCATAGGCTTCAATTAAATGCAAACGATAAAAAACATTCGCCAGATTTTTATTTCTCAGCATGGATACACCAAGCTTAATATCTGCCAAAGACAAGCCCTTGACCAACCCGCCTATCGTCACAAATTCTATTCTGTCATCAAAAATACTAATCAGCGTCGGTCCACCAATGCCATATTCCCGATGGATTACAGCATTCAATAAAGCCTCACGCACAGCCTCAGGTGGATAGTCCCGTGTGTCTACTCGTTCCAAGCCAGGAAATTCTGAACGTGTATAATTAAATTGATTAATATAAGCATAAGCATCTTCAAGCTGCTTGAACAACGAACCGCTCAATTCTTTACGGTCGTGAAAAACAGTCTTTTTGCTACCCTCAAAAACTGCCAGCTTAATAATAGAAATGCATTGGTCAGAAAGCAGCATACCAAGATTGGAATAGGTTCCATCGGCACTAATTAGCTGTAAGGTGCGCTTCTGCGCATCGCCAAACTGCAAGTGTTTTTTAGCAAAGTATGCCTCTGCTTCTTTAAACGTCAGATTTTGGTTTAAAGAACGTGCTTCTTCATAAACGTCGCCACTCGATTCCTTAATCATTTGAAGAATGGCAGTCTCTGATGCAGGAACAGATGATGCCCCCTGTCTTACATACACTCCCGCTGGCCTAATTCCCTTATTAGCTAAATAATATGGTCTGGCAACTCCTCGCTGAATTATGAGCACAACAACATGCTTATTCTCCATAATCTCAGTACTGCAATCAACTGCTACTGTAATATCAGGTCGAATATTATCACGAATCATGTTCATTACCTGCAGCATCACAGCATCTGGATTTTCTACTCCTTCCACGCTGCCATCATCATTAATGCCAATATATAATGTTCCTCCCTCAGTATTAGCAAACGCCAACACTGCGTATTTAATATCATCAGTATATTGACGCTTGAATTCTATATTCTTACCCTCTAACATAAGCTACCTCCTTGCTAATTACTTTTCTAATTATAATTATAAGAAGTTGTTAGATAAATAGCAAGAAAAATCGCTATGCCTGCTAATTCCCTTAATTTGAAGAATCAACATGTAAAACTTCATTACGTATCATCACTTCAAAAAAATATATTAGGCCAGCGCTGCAAGGTACGTACATAGCAATCATAACATCTTTGACATAATTGAAATCAACTATTTGTAGGCAATACGCAATGAGACCAATATCATTGATGCAGCTCAAAAACGCCGTGCTTGCAGCAAGAATTAGATAATCAAGAAGTCTTGTCTCAGCGCCACGATATCTATAACGTAAATATCCTAACACAAGCATAACGACCACAAAAATAGCAGTTATACGTACTGCGAATCCCTCCATAATAAATACATCTTCTCCTAATAGTCTTCCAAAATAACCACTAGTAAAAAGAATTAAAGCTGTTGCGAAAGCCAGACCTTTTTCTTTTATTGTTAGCCAAACTGCTAATCCAGCAATCCACAACAAATATATATGCATAAAGTTATACTTAACTGCTATCAACAAAGGAAATCCTTCTATAGCATATGAATATACTACTTTTAAAAAATAGCTAAAACTACAGCATAAAGCCATAACGCTTATCATAAATTTAAGCATATCACAAAACAGCTTTTTAATTGTTATATTATCATTCATCACTTGTATCCCCTTCCATGTTAATCTCTAAATCCCCTAAAACAGCAATAGGATCGTCATCCTCCTCTTCTTGGCCCCTATCATAGTCTTCGCTGATCCGCTCAAACATTTCGTCTAACCGATCATATATCCTGATGCGTTCTTCCTTCTTATCTTTTTTACGTTTGACAACAACAACATTATTTTTAAATATTATCTTTATCGTTTCATAACAAGGGTAATCACTATAAGTATAGCCTTGTTTAAAAATAAGCTTTTTACCTTTTTTCTTGAGCAGAAGGTAATCAGCAGTTGTACTCAACATAGCTAAGCACTTCTTACCTGGTAACACAGAAACAGCTATTTCATCCTTAGTATGCTGGTAATAGATATCCACGCTATCCTTATAAACTAATACCACTGCCTCCACAATCTCATTAAATTCGAGTTCACAATTACAATGACTGTTAAGCTTTAATAATTCATGCTCCATAGCAAAGCGCCTCCCTACTTCTTGTCAATTATTAAATTGTAAAACAAGTATACTGCTATAGATAGTATAACAGTATACTTGTAATTTAGTTATATACTGTCAATCTTATTAAAATAATGAAGGCAATGTATTTAACCCTAAAATATGTAATACTAGCATTATCCCTATGCAGATATACGCCATCTTTTTGTACTTATTTTGCATTAGCTGAAACTGATCACAAATTTCATCTAAATGTCCATTAGTAGCAAAACCAGGAATACCATTCGTAAATTTTAAAAAGCTGTCGAATGTGCCTTCTTTAAATTTGGGGTTAAAGTCCGTCGGAACATTTTCACTAATATCATCCAGCACTTTTATTAGTAATAATGCTTCACCAGTCTTTAAATGCCCTTTGCTTTCTTTCAATACACGATTAGCCAACGATACCTGAGCAACTCCTGATACAACTCTGCTAGTGAACCAAGCAACTAGCGATATACCTATTGTAATCCAGAATACAGGCGCAACTAAAAAAGTCATTCCCAGCATCATCTGCGCACCTATATTTTCGCCAACAAAATAAATATAGCTTAAATTGATTCCTTGTAAAATCAGTAAGTATATAGCAGCATAGGCAACAGCCTGCCAATAAATATAAGTAACATTGATTATACGCATATCAAGATTCACTTCAAATTCCAAGTTATTCTCAGCTACTGTATTCATAAAGCTTACTACAAATAGTGTAATAATGAAACCAAATATTCCACTAATAGGAGACTCCCAAAATTTTCCAGTAAAAAGCTGAGTAAAATTGCAAATAAGGAAATGAATAGCAAAACTCTCTAAGAGAATATATTTCCACAGACGTTTAATATTGTGTAACATAGGCATCACTTCTCCTATCTCTGATAATTCTATTTATATTGTTACGCTAGTTAAATATATACATTCTTTTATATGCACCAAGATCAGGTTGATATAGCCATATAGAAAAGTAATTATCTCCAGTAGACAGTGACATGATTATCATGAATATAATCGTAAGTATAATAGGTAGATAAATGAGAGTGACTCTATTGAATTTCTTATTCGCAACTACTGAAATAATGGTTGCTATAATATAGCTAATTGACCAACTCCCTAGTGGCCAGAAGAAGGATTTATTGATTTGATGTTCTGCAGTATCAATAATAAACCCAATTACTATTAACGCAAAAATTCCAAGACAACCACTCGAATTAGACTTATTAGCAGAATCCTCTTTTGCAGATTGTCTTCCTCTTATTAATCCATCAATAATTATTAAGTCTGCCAAAGCTTTGTCCTTCTTTTCGCTTTCTTCTTCCTTTTTTCTTTGTTCAGCCTTGTCATAAAAGCAACTGCATTGATTTCCATATTCATCAGAAAAATATTCATCAGCATAATCGCAATGATAAACGTCTTCTCCATTTTCTTCTCGGCGACACCAATGAAGATAAGGATAAAAAACGCAATCACGACAATCACCATTGTAGCCTCTTGACCATAATCCGCTCATATTATTCACGACCTTTCTCAATGCGCAACAAAATATATAATCTATACGAATAATATAACATGGTCCACTTTTATTTTCCAAGCCATTTTACCTTGTTTTTTCAACTCTATGTAAAAATCTAAGTGGCGACTATGAGTAATCATAATCACCACTATTAATTCAAAATCAAGCTATAACAGCTAATTCGGTTGCATAATATTTTTCTAAGAAAAGAACCATCTCTTTGTACTTATCAACAGCCTTTTTGTAATTATTCTTCTGCAAGCTTTCGTAAACAGGCATAATATACATTGACTTCATTTTCTCCGCTAAGGACTGTTTACTGCTATCTGCTTCTATACATTTCACAAGCTTAGGACCTAAGGTATCATATTGAATCAATAAATCCTTATATTGCGGATCACTATTCATAATCTTATCCCGAAAATCACGGAATGTATTTAAAATCACTCCATTATCTGCATAACCAAGAATATTACATACTAAAGTTGTCAAATAACAACCTCCACCATCGCTACGTTCTTCAAAGCTCCAGCAAGTAGAGTCACTAGGTGGATAATATGAACCTTTTCTACCACAATAGCACCAACCATCGCTGTCTCGATCGTTTAAGTCCATGTATACGCACTGTGCACAGGAAGACATTTTAATTACCTCTTTTCTATTGATATATTAGATTTGTTAAGTGGCAGGTTTTCCCTGCCACTCACAGCTCAGTTATTCTGAGCACTGCCAGCTATAATCGAACCTATAATGATTCCAGCAATTACGCCTTCGAAATCGTGGTGATGACCGCGTCTTGGCGGTTGTGGCGGACGACGGTAGCGTGGAGGCGGATTAAATCTCGGCCTTGGCGGTCGATGCATCGTATGATGCGGAGGACGATGCGGAGCTGCTTCCGTATCGACAGGCAACATAATACTACCTAAACCAGTAGCCAAAACAGTAGTCAGACAAGTAATAGAGATGAATTTTTTGAGATTCAATGCAATCACTCCTCTTTATTTACACAATTAACTTTGTTAATATTAGTATAAACTAAATTATAGTATTAGTATCGGTCAATTTATCTTGGCTTTTAACCATAAATAATTAAGCTTTGGTTCTTGCTAATTCAATCTTTCTTTTTAAGACTTTGAGCAAATCGCTATTCTTGTCTATTTTACAGCCTTGTTTATACATAAGTAAAGCTTTATCATATTGTCCATATTTAATATAACAATTACCAGCACCAGCATAAGCTTCTATGTAAACTTTATTCAAACCATCTTTAAGCCAAGGAAAAGCTGTTCTGCCTTCATAGCTTATTACTTTGTTATAATAAGCTAATGATTCATCTGTATTTTTAGTAGTAATTGCAGCTTTATTATATGTATCAAGCACCTCTTCAATGTTAGCTTGAGTATTAACAGGATCAGTTTCATATATGCTGATTGCTTTAGTAAAGTAGGCATGAGCAATATCTGATTCATAAGTAAATCTATTAACAAATGCTTCATAAGATTCATCTTTCAATATGAGCATCGTTAAAAATCTTTCAGGACTATCTATGTTTTTCTCCCTGAATACTTGTCCAGCACTCAAAATAGCTTTCCCCATATACGCTCTTCCTATATTTCTATTTATTACCCAAGATTCAGGATTGATTTTTAAAGCCTCAAGGTAATTATTTATAGCATCAACAAATCTAAACTTAGTCTCGTTATAATATCCATTCCAAAAATAGCTTTGCCATCTATCCGGGAATTTTTCAATTGTATAAGCAACAATATTAGTAAAGTTCATATTATCATCATTGAGCAAAGCCTCTATCATGTGAAGGCATAAATTACCATATTCATCTTTGCGGTCATATTCACTAAAACCAAGCATAAGTGTAGTTTTAATATTTGTCGTACCAAGTTTTACTGCTTCATAATTAGATGTCATACGATAATCTTCACTGCTATTATCAATATAATTAGCTTGAACAGCAGCACTAGTTGACATGATACTTGCCAAAGCAACGGTTAACACAAGTTTCTTGGTTGACTTTAATAAACTAAACATACAGCATACCTCCACGCTAATCATTAAAAATCTTTACAATACACAATTTTATTGTATGGGGTACCTAAAAGGTACCCCATATGGTCAGTTAGAACCAACCCCAGCCAATGCTCCAGCAGCCAAGTGCCCAACCGAGAAGAGAGCCTCCAATTGCCCACATCATAGCTTTCACCTCCAATTCCTTGAGTGATTTGTCACTAAGAAGTCATCCTATAAGATTAATTCCTCTTGACACTTACATTTTACAAGAAATTAGACAGTAGCACAAAGACAAAAAACCTTGTTTTTACATAATCTGAATTTGCTTTTCTATTCTAGATTTTATTTCCTTATACACAGCTTCTTGCTTATTTACAAACCTAATAATTTTACCGTATCCCATAAGTCTGTTAACTATTTCTAGTCTATCATATTTATCATAATATAAAGTCAATCTGTATAAACCAGTAATTTTATCATATTGCGCGTCTTTTTTCCAAGGAGAAAACTCCGTTAAAATTCTATCAGTCAAATTTTTAACGTTATAAAACTCTATAGTTACTTCTTCTTCACGAGCAATCATGGCGGATTTTAAAAATGCAGAAATTTCTTCATCTGAAAATTCTTTGATATGTATTGATTCCTTAAACTCCTCTATTCTAGAAATGTTAAGCGTAAAAAGTTTTGAATCTTCATTAATAAAATAACCTCTAAATAGGTTATCTCTTTGCGAGTATTCCAAGCTCAATGGTAAATACAACTTTTTATCAATATTACTATATTGGATCTCAACAAATCTTTTTTTGTCTATAGCATCTAATAATCTGCTAACAAGAGCTTGCTCTCGCTGTTTCGTTAACTTTGATACTGAAAATTTATCATAATATTTTATTCTATTCACTGAAAAGAGTTTTATTTTGTTTAAAGGATCTACTGCTTGCTTAACAGCTTCGATTTCCGCATGAGACAGGAAATAACTTATCTTATCATCAGATAATATTGTCATTAACCAACGTTTTTCTAAGTTAGTTAAGGGCAATACATCCCTATAAAAATCAAGTGAAGCTAATTCTTCCCTTTGATTTAATGGAAACAATCTTTTCTGGCAATAACGTTCTACTACCTGTTTAGATTTGGCGTAAAAATCCTTACTAAAAATCTCATTAAACAACTTATCATGTTCTCTAGCAGGATTAAAACGAATTTTCTTGTATATCTCTGTTAATTGGTTATCAACTTTAGTATTTTTGCTAAATTGAACCTTTGAACGATTTTCTACTCCACCATTTAGAGACTTATTAATCTCCATTATGTCAGAAGCTATTGTGAACTCGGTATTATTCATACCTTCAATATTGACAATTCGATTATAAAAACTGCGCACCCAAGGACGTAATTCTATTTCATCAAGCACATTGACTTCAAAATCAATATACACTTTACTATTTTCATTAATTACACGATAGTATCCTATGCGCTTTTCTCTTCTTATTCTATCTAAGATATATTTTTCAGTATAGGGATTATAAGAAATACGCATCTTAATTCTTTTTAGCGTAGCTTTTTCTTTTGCACTATAAGGATTATCGGCTATCGAAACACCCCAGGAATGTAATAATGCCTCCAAAGAATTATCTACCTCTTTATCAAAACAAATTGCATCAAAATTACATGTTTTCAAGAATTCGGCTTTATTAGTATAAGAAATACTTTCTATAAATTCAAGGCGCAATCTTCCATAAGCATGTTTAAATGGGTTATAATACATTAAAAATTCACGTCCTGTTGTAGAACTTATTCTTATTTCTAAAGGATATACAATAAATTCTTTTTCAACATCCGTTATACCATGTTTATACTTTATTAAGCACACTATCTCTTTTTCAATGGCTATTAATAAATCTAATAAATTAAATTCATTGATACTTTGCATATAATATTCATGCTTAAATCTTATATGACTGTGGTACTTACCGGAAGCAAGTCGATCCATTAAAAGTGATCCTATCGTACCCAAAACATAATATCTTGTATAAAAATCTATTACTCTTTGAAAATGCACAGCAAAATTAGCATTAACTTCTGCACCTTTCCGTAAAATAGAGTTCATTGTTGGGCTACCTAAGTGCCAATAAGTTTTCTTTTTTATATTTTCCCTTTTCAGTAACCCCATGTTTAAAAAGTTATTAAGTTTTCTTTTCAATGTTTTGTAATCAAGATCGCATAAAAGTTCATAACCATTATACGGATAATAGCAATATAATTGCGCTCCAGTCAAACCTTTTGCCTTATTAAAAGAAGAAAACTTTCTATATATCTCTTCAGCAACTGCTTCTTCAGTCAAAGTGCCAAAATCATTGCCACAAATATTCACTTGTTCTGATGGTATTAAACATTTGAGAAAATTTTCATCAAGATTTCCATTCGTATCAGTCTTTACATATGAAAGTAAAGACAAGGGAATAATAATATTTTCTAAAAATAGCCATTCATTATCCATATAAGTACAATATTTATACACTTCATGAAATGGATTTTTAGCTAACGACTGTCCGTTATCACAGTGAAATACTCGTCTATCTTTTTTATCATCCCATCTAATATAACCAGCCAATATCTCATTTAAACGAAGATGATCTTTCCTTAAGGTTTCATTTGACACACCTTCAATACCACTATACATATCCTTAAAGCCATAAGTATAGTAATCTCTAATAGCATTTTTAATTTTCTCATCAAACTTATTAGATGAAAAATTGGTAAAGTCATTTGATTTATTAGGCATAAAAATCATCTCCTAAATTGATATATTGAAAAGCAATAGTAGTTGCTAAACAGCTCTACTATTGCTTTTCATATGAACGAATTTATTTTCTAAACTCTTCCAGGCTAGTAATAATTCTTATATTTAAATTATCGTACAGGTTGCTAATATTCAGTTTCTCTTTAGCTGTAATCTTCATGAAGACCTTGCTCACTAACCCCATAATTTCATCTGAAGTCTTGTATGGAGCTATTGCAGCCAAACTTTCCTCGGTAATATTGGTTATCGTATGGGCTAAGCCATTTCTATGGTTATCTTCCACTAACCTTAACTCATCTAATAAATTCAATAATACAGTAAGCTTATCTTTAGGAGCTTTTTCATTTAACGCATGTAATATTTTTAGCATATTATAGAATGAAAGATTAGTTCCGTCTCTAAAATTGCCTTTTCCCATAGTATCGAGATAAAGTAAAGTATCTGGAGAAACATCAGCTAACATCTCTCTACTGATTTTCCAATTCGCATTTATATTATCTTTTTTTGTACAAAATCTTGCAGGTTTTAAATCTGTTTGCGTTTCAAAATAATAAAGTAATAACTCAAATAAGAATGGTGTTAATTTAACAACAAACTCTGCCAAGTCCCCCTTTTTTTGACGCAGCCACATAACCATAAAAAATTCATATAACATATTGATTCTTTCATTTTTGCTAACTTGTTTATCAACTAAGTCTTTACCAACGGTAAAGGCTTTTTCGGTTTGTAATTTAGCTCGTAAATCAGCGTGCTTAATTAATTGCCCGGTTACATCAGTAAACATAGCTGAGTTCTTATTATAAAGTGCATAAGCAGCACTATATTCGTAATTTTCTATTAAACTTATAAGCCTATGACGTATATTATAACGCCATAATAATGAAAGTGGAGCTTCCTCGCAACGATCTGTTCGATTTTCATTATTATCTTCGTTTGTCTTTATTATTTCATCAATATCAGCATCATCTTGCGTCGCATAAGCAGCTCTATTAGAACCCCGTTCCGGTGAATTAACCTGTACTGGAATAATATTTTCAAAGTCCGTAGCTAATAAGCTCATTATCATTTTCATTTGAGGAGTTCCAGAGCTGAGATTTAGTAAAACTTTCTCATTAGGATACTCTTTACGCAACTCTAAAAATCCTTCTACCAAAGGAATTAAATTTTCTACCAAATGTGCTTCTGTAATTTCAGTCTTTATAAATTCAATTTCACAATCAGGAGCATTATATTTTATAGCTTTAGAATAAATACTCCTTTTCTCTTCCTTTTCTACCATATCCTTGCTTAGAAAAATTCTCACCATTCTAGGATGATATTTTCTTATGATGTGCAAAATAGCACCATCGTGGCCTGCACGAATAGGATCAGTATCTCCAGCAGGTGTGTACAAAATAGTCATAAGCTTGTCCTCCTTTAATTTTTGTTTAGGCTAACGCCGTCCCCTGCTCGGGGATTATTTTTTATGGTCTTCGCGTAACTAATAGTGGCAAACCGAAGTTTCCGTCCCCTTCGCGGGGCTTATTTTTTATTATCTGTGCAAAAAGTTGAAACGGACGAAGTGGAAGGTTCCCGTCCCCTGCTCAGGGCTTACTTTTTATACTTAAAGCGAATGTCTACAAAATCGGTCCCAATGGTCGGTTTCCGTCCCCAACTTTGGGGTTACATCTAAATTAGAAAAGTTTTATCATTCCAGAGAGTTTAAAGTTTCCGTCCCCAACTTTGGGGTTGCATATGAAATTTTCACAACGGATTGGTGTATGTCGCTGAAAAGTTCAGAGGCTTTCCGTCCCCAACTTTGGGGCTAAATTTTTTATAATAAGTGTTGGTTTAATGCAACGTGATAATCCATGGGTTTCCGTCCCCTACTTCGGGGATAAAATTTTTATAATTTGTTCGATCGGAATCATCAAATAGTGTTTAGTTTCCGTCCCCAACTTTGGGGTTACATCTGAAATCCTGCTTTTACAAAGCCATCTGCTGCAAGGCTGCGCACCGCACTTTGCGGCGGAGTCCAAACAGCGACAGCTTCACAAAAGACCTTACACATAAAAAACTTCTCAAACCCGCTCCACAAGCGGAGCGGCGCAAATCAATAAAATTTCTCCTTCAACGACGTGCGCACCGCGCCCATCCCCAGCGCAGTTTTAATACCAATGCCACAATAATTAGCATAGTCGCCAAGCATAGCAATTATTCTATTACTCATCAGATTATTCTTCATGCCTAACGTATAATTCCCACTAAAGGCAGGGATGCGTGCTCCATCGACGCTAAAGGGCTGCAAGCGCAGCTTATAATCTGCAACATACACCTCCTGCGCCAAATCATCCACCAAGCCCTGCGCATCCAGCCTTTCCCTATCTGCAAAAGCATTCCAGCGCTTAATCAGGCTACGCAACAAAAATGGTACCTGGGGAAAAATAACATATTGTCCTTCACTTTTAAAGCTACACGAGGTAATAAAATCCAGACTTAAATATCTGCTAGCTAAGGGCTGAGTAAAATATTTTTCTGCCAGGCTGCCATAATCCGTAGCTGGCAAAAGCTCCTTACTCACAAGCTGCAGCTCTATATTTTTTTGCTTCAAAAGCACCGTCTGCGGCAGCGCAAAGGCAGGTGCCAAAATTTCATTCTTGGCTTCCTCATTCAGAGCTGTTATCCGCCAATACAAAGCATTTTTTTCTTTTTCAAAATGCAGATATTGGCTATAGGGACGCAACGCATTCTGATGCAAGAAATCCGCATATGCACTATCTATCTGCTCCATAAGCACACCATGCAAAAGTGAGCAGGCAGATTGTGGTAGCTTAACTGCCGCTGGCGCTGCCAATTTAATTTCCAATGCTTGTATCATATGCGTCGCACCTCTGCTAAGCCCATCATAAGCAATTCCCCGTTATATATAGTGCACTTTAGCAGACGCGGAGAAGCAAATTTATCATATATAATATGTTCGTGCTTTGGAAATTCTTTATTTAATAGTACTTTTATAGTATTTTTAGCTGTATTATCATCTGGAGCCAGTAATGCTAATAATGTTTTACTATGAAATCCAACATTACCTCCAACAAAAATATTAGCTGCATCAATACCACAGAATGGATCAGGATGTTCTTTTTTAAATGCATCCTTTAAAATGCGAATTATTTCATCAACATATTGTTGTGTTATTGAAAGTAAATCATCAATACTATTAATACCTACAGTAGCCATCATTGCTTTATCTAATTTTACATCAAACATCAGCTTAGCTCCAGGAAGCATACATTCTTTAAAAATTGGCAACGGATGAAAACCAGCCTTGCCAAATTTATTAAAGCCAGCATCTATTTTCTGCAAAATAGCTACCTGTATATTTTCACTACGCAAAGTATCGCTAACCTGTAAGCCACGAAGTGAGCTACATACTGCATTATTACTAGGTACAGGCTTATGCTTTTCCTCAAGCTGTAAGGTATGCAGTAAATCAGCTTCTATTTTCTGGGAAAATTTACTGATATTGTTAAAAGTTACATCAGCTTGTTTTTTCAATTTCTGATTATAGTTTAGTTGTCGTTGTTCAGCAAGTATTCTATCTAAAGCATCTACATATCTAGCTATTTTTTGCCAATATTCATTTTTTAAAATTTTATTTTCTTCTAGTAAATTATACAAAATTGCTGTCCTAAACACACCTTTAATACTGCTGCCTGGTATATATAATGAACCATCTACCTGCTGTATATGCTTATCTACATCATTCAGCGTATTTTTCTTTTCAGCATTAATCAAATTGACTTCTGCCTGTGCTTCACCGACAATAATATTCTGTACATCTTTAAGCGTAAATTCCTGTGCTTCTAACCAAGTCAGCAAATTTCGTTTATCCTTATAATCGCCAACATATCTTTCATATGCAGATAGCAACCCCTGCTGATAAATAAAATGATGCCACTTCTGCAAATCTAAAAAATATGCTTTTTGCTGCTTAGGTGAATAAAAATAATCTTTCGCAGTCAGCTTTGTGCCATCACTAATATTAACAGGTGTAATTATATTGAGGCACATTTGGCTAACTTCTTGTTGCATATTTAACTTATTCATCTTTCAACCCCACAAACATTCCTACACCATCGCGATAAAGCTTATGCGCTAAGCCGTCAATGCTTTGTTCAAGCAACCGACCTTGCAAACGCTTATTAAAACAGGAACCTTCAGCTAGCATATAAACGCTATCACGCTTAATATTTTCTGCCACCGAAGGTGATGAAATAAAACCACCACGCTTAAGTAGTTTATAGGCACCTGTTTTTACAGTCACGATTTCCGAAACTAGCGGACATACAGGTGCAAGACACATTTGCAACTTACTTTGATTATCATGAAGCATTAAGGCAATAGCAGTATCGTCATCATAAATAGTACCATTATCATAAAGCTTCCGTTTTCCTTTTTCCAAATCAACAGTAAATTTTCCAAAACCACTGCTGCGTTTGCCACCAATACCGCTCATACCAAGTTGCACAAGCAACTCGCCTAGCCATGCAATATCATCTTCATCATCTACACCGCAAATAAAATACAAGCCTGCATTTTCTGCGAAAAGATAACTGCCAACATAATAAGGCAACGGCTCTGCTTCACGCAAATTTACTTTGCCTCTTACAAAAGGTACAGCAAATTCAGGTACATCATACTCAATCGGCTTACCTTGTTTTGAGTTTTTCAGCCATTCTTCTAGCTGAGACGCACGGATATAGCTTGCTTTCTTCTGCTTCTTCAATTTCGTTGCCAACTGCTTCATTTCGTTAAAGCTTTTACTAGCTTGCTCTTTAACATCCATTTGCAGTAATGGTTTTGGCAGATACATATATAATTCTTTAGCCTCGTCTTGAGTACGATAATATGGGAACAGGCTCGAAAATTTAAGTTTCTTTTGGCTTACTTTAGTAATAAGCTTTCGCAGTAAATCATCATCAATAGCAGCAGCTTCATTACAAAGCGCAGCAAATAAAGTATCAGCACTACAACTTAAAGCCATTTTATCCAGCTTGCCACCACTTGCTGTGTCACCAAAATGCACTGGTGCTAAAAAATTTAAGGTGAAAACATAGTAAATCATAATACATCAATCCTTAAACAATGTTTCATAGGCTGCTACATCAAAAGCAGCTTTACCAACAGCTTCCAAATTAATATTCTGTAATACTACCCTACCATAGCCACGAGAACCATGACCACCAAGATAATCGTTCTCTAATAATTTAAAGCCTTCTGCCAAAGTTGCTAAATCCTCTTGTACTTCTTCCAAATCTTCTACATTATAAACTAATTTAAAGGCAAATTCCGCCCCCGCAGGCACACGTTCAATCTGACGTAGATTTGCTACACCAGATGTTCTGCTAATTGTATTTTCAAATTTAACCTCACCAATATAAGTGTCAGTATCAAGAGCAGAAAATCTTTCCTTTGTCGCTTCTGTAATAAACAAATCAAAAAACTGCAGACGTGCCGGGCAGGCAAAGTTTTTGCCACTAGCGCCGAATAAACGCTTTATAACTTCATTATCATAATCTACTTCTTTTAAAATATAACCAGGACACGTGAGCTTAGCTAATAAGGTCCTTATTTTTCCCTTAAGCGAACTTCCCGGAATAATCGGCGCATGGGTAAAAGGGTCACGAATAAACGGACTGTCAACAGCACCAATAGGAGCAAAATCACTGCCGCCGCCAATGTGCATACCAGTCAGAACTTTTAAAATACCAGTAATTAAAACTTTTCCTTTTAACGGTTTTTGCGTTCTCTTCTCGTCCATCATTTATCCTTACCTCCATAAAACTTATGATAAGCAACTAATGCCTCTACATACTTGCAAAGCTTTTGGAATTTTTTCGTATCATTACCAACATTATCTATAATATTTCCCAAGTTAGCCGTATTCATAAACTGTTTTACAGTATTTATCCTGCCAGCTTGATATAACAAATTAACCTTAAGAAACTTAACTTCTGCTACCAACTCGCTAGAAAGTTCCTTTGTTTCTTTATTTTGTGCAATATATAAATCCACTTTATTTCTAACAACATTAATCGCTGTTAGAAACTTTCTTACTTGCGATGTAGTCAAAGCAATCTTGCCATATTTATCTTTTTCAAGATTATTAATTACCTTCTCGGCATCACCAACGACATCATAATCTAACGGCGCTTTAAAAGCAGAAGTATTATTAAAGTTATTATTACGAACAGGTCTTGAATTTGAATTATACCCTGCTTTCTTTAATTGCGAACGCATATCATTCATACCCATTATTAAGCCTCCTTCGACTCACGTCTATAATAAATAAGTAAATCAATCGCTGTAAAAAGCTGTTTTCTATCTGTCACGTTAATGTACCATTTATACATCTGCTGGCTGAACTCTTCATAGCATTGCTGTAATACCAAATTTTTTTTATCACCTGGCTGCATTCTTCCCAAAGTATAAGCAAACCGAGCAATGTTAACTTTATCTTTTTCCGCCTCTTCAATTAAGCTATGTAAGCGATAGAGCATGGACATCCCCGCTTTTAATTTGTCCTGCTCATTAGCAAATCCAAGATGCTTAATTAAAAAAGCTAACTTTTCAGCACATACTTTATCGGTAAAATTCTGCCAATGATAAATATGCTTACATTGTAATTTTTCTTCATTGCTATGCTGTTCCGTATCAAAACCAAACAACGCAATACTGTTTTTATCATTATCTTTAGCAGCACTTTCCAGCATACCTGTAATTTCTGCCATCTTGCTAATCGGATAACCAGGATTAAATAACGCCAAGCCAGCAGAAAAGCTCAGCTTATCATTAGTAAACTTACTAAAGGCTCTCCTGATATCAACAGCCAGCTCTAAAAGCTCATCCCACGCGCCAACAATAAACATATCGTCACCACCGGAATAAACTACGTGTACCTTGCGCTGTTTATCCTTAGACAAACCAAATAAGCTAAAGGGCTGCTGTTTATCGTTGATATCAAAGCCTGTTAATTCACCCTTGCAAAGCTTATCTACTGCCAGCTTAAAAAACAAACCTAAGTCTCTAGATAAATCTGCATAGCGCGATAAGGTAGCATATTTTTCAGGCTCAGCTGCCTGCTGATGTACAAATCCACCAATAAAAGCCGCACCTAAATTATCCACGTCGGCTCGCAATACACCAAGGCGCTTAATACCATGCTGCCCATCACAGCAAGCTTCTGCTAATTTTTCAAACTCTAAGACTTCTCCCTTTTCACCAGCAGAATAGTAATCAGCAAGCCACAAGCGTGTGCTGATAAACTTTCCTGTTACTGCCTCATTCTTGCTGTAAATGCGCACTATATGGTCAGCGTATTTTTCCAGCTCCTTGTTATTTACAACAGCAAGATAAAGCTGCTTATCGCTGCCAAATACCTCTAAGCTGTTTTCCACCGCTGTATCCAAGATTACAAATACTTCTTTTTGAAATAAAACTCCACCTAATTCATATAAGCCAGCGCAGGTAGAACAAACATAGCCTTCACTGATATTATCAACCTTCTGCAGCTCCGTACTAGATAAATGGCAGATAGAGCATTCTCTTGCCTTATCCATATTCTTATTATAAATGCTATTACTATCAAAAAGCTGCTCTAAGCTATCTGCGTCATAACGACAAAGCTTGTCCTTATTAAGCTCCTTGCTAACAGCAGCAAAAACATTTCTTTGCGTACCAGATGAACGTAAATCATTAGCAGAGCACTGCGCATATCCCATAGCCATATATAGCTGCGTACCAAATTTTGCTAGCAGCCACTGGTTAAACTTCACCTTCAGTGCCTCAATAGTCTGCCTGGTCTTTTCCGTATTGGCTGCTAAAACATAAAAATGTCCACCACCCGTATAAAGCAGGTTAGCTCTACATAAATCTAAGGCTTCAAGCATTTCATCTATAAAATTTTCCATGAGGATTTCCAGATAGAAGGAACGCCCACGTAAGGATTTTAACGCTCCCTTAGATGGAATGGTATAGATAAAGCTTTGAATACCAGAAAAATCACCGGAAATCAGCAGAAAGGCAGCCTCATTTCTAAATTCTGCATTCGCTTTGCTAAAGCAGAATTTTTTATAATCCGTTATGTTTTTAGCTGCAAAGTATTGATACATACAGCTTGCTATAGCTGCAGTGATTTTAGAATGGATATAAAGAGAAATGTCAGATACTGATTTTCTATTCGTACAATCTGAAACAAATGATACTGTGTCCTCTAGAATAGTTAATAAGCGATTATTATCCATTTTTTCAAATGGTTCAGCTTGAAAACTATAAGCAAGGATATCTACTAATTTTTTATATTCTTTTTTTAATGCATTTGTTTTATTATAAACATAAGGATAATTAAATTTATTCTTTCCACTTAACTCTATAGGATAATAATTAGAAACATCTTTAGATTTAATATCTCCAAAAATATTAAAAATACTATGCAGACAATTAGGTTCATCTATACTTTTTGAGATATATTCTTCTTCACTATTTGCTATATTATTTGCTTCGTATATAATATAAGCCACATTATTATCGTCGCTTGCTTTAGGTATAGAAATGCTATTAAAAGCACTTATACAATTCAGTATCTTTCTAGCATAATCGCTATCTTCTGAAACATTACTTAAAAATTCTATACTTGCTTCAGAATAATTCTTTATGTTGCTATCTGAATAACAACACAGTTTTCCTATATCATGTAACAAAGATGCTTTTATCAAGATATCCATATCTGCCATTTGTATTTCTCCTATATATAAGAATTGTTATAAGCCTAATTTCTTTCAATACTCAACATGTTTAATTCCAAACCACTGCACATTATCATCCCATTCAAAAATAAATTCACCTGCTATATAAGTATTATTTTTGCTATACGACCTAGTATATGGCAATATGATTTTATTACCTTGTATATTTATTTCACCTAAACGTGGAGCACCATTATGATCCATAAACTCTATATCTGCACAATGATTTTTTAAATCAGCAATTCCTATATAATTATAGTAACTATTAGCGCATTTCCCCATAAGCAGAAAAACTTGCGACGGTCCGCTAGTTATGCCCTTTGATAAATAAAACGTTCTACCATGATTATCCGTTATTTTATATATTTCTGGACATGCAACTATATTTTTTAAGATGAAGTTTTCACCTACATATACACCCTTAGTATGGGATGATCCCGCTCTCCCATTATAATAATGATTTGCAAATTTAAACGTTAATGCTTCTGAACCTCTGCCGAACGTGAAGCTATCGTAAGTTTTATAATCATATCCTTTAGCTATAGCAGGACTAGGCCCACCAGCTCTCGTATTCGCATACCAGCCTAAATATACTGGTTGATTAAATTGCGTTGTTGACGCAAACGCCACACTTGCCAGGCTCAATAATAATGTTACTAATAAAAAAATCTTTTTCATAATATATTACCTCCAATAAACCTATCTTCTCATCAACGCCGCCACAAATAACCCAAACGCCATCATAGCGCCTAAAACTATTAACAGCGTATTAGTCTCACTCCTACCAAAAAACACCTTATGCATCTTGTACAATCAATACATGACTAATGCAAACGGTATATAACTTAACGGTGCTGGTAGAATCTTATCTATCATGCCAACTACTCCAAATAAAACAGCAATAATAATTATCCAAGTTATACATCCAAAGCTAGTTGATTTTTCTCCTCGGTGCTCCTCTTCCAATTCTTGCATTTCCTGAAAATCTTCAGCCACACTAACCCCAACAACAATGTCCTTCAAATCCTGCGTTTTTTGTTCATCAGCTCTTTTTCTCCGCTCATAAGCTTCTCTATCAACATAATCTCTGCAAGTGTTGCCATATCTATCGTTAAAATATTCTCCGGCATAATCACAACGCCATTCATCACGCGCAGTTTGATGGAAATAATCACGATAATAAAGACAATCCCTACAATCTCCATTGTATCCCACCTTCTTTTCCACCCCTCTATTCATCTTATCTGAACGTTGTACCCCTCACTATACAAATGCGCAATAAGAAGGATTTCATCCATAACTAACTACTTACATTATTTTCTAAATATTTTTACATTGTTTTTGCTAATCTTCTATTTTCCCTTATATATCTAATTATAACCAATTTGCCACACAAGAAACACATGTGACAACTTTTGTGACAGCCTTTTTAGTTATTTGAGGCTTTATTATTGTCACAAATTCATCTATAATATAAATATTGACGATGAACTATTTTAGGAAGGGTTTTGCTTATGACATTATTTGCGGATACACTTAAAAACTATTTAGAAACTAAAAACTTAACTGTTGTCACTATCTCAAAAATTAGCGGTGTAGACAGAACAATGATACAGCACATGAAGGTTGGTAAGCGTATGCCTGCGAATGTTGCAGACGTAATTGCCATCGCCAAAGCCATGATGCTCAACCCCAGTGAAACAGCAGAATTGCTGCGCGCCTATCATATATCACATATGGGTGAGGAAAATTATTTTCGTCGGGAGCATGTCAGCAAAATCATCTCCGGTTTTTACGATATGAATTCTGCCGACGAGCTTGTTATCCCCACAGGTGTGCAGGATATGCTCGAAATGAAAGAAGCTCTGAAAATAATCAACGGTCAGGGCAATATCAATCGCATTTTAAAAGCTCTTTTGGAGATTGAAGCCAATAAAAAATCAGGCCATATCAAACTCATGGTGCAGCCTGAATATCAATATGTTTTCGATTGTCTTACTTCCATTGATTTTAACCGCAACAATACGCTTGTGGAGGCAATTATCGTTTTTGATAAAAACGAAGGACATAAAGGCACAACCTACAATCTGAATATCCTGCAAAAGCTTGTGCCGATTTTATTCCAATGTGAAGTTTTCCATCCTTACTATGTTTATGATAATGTTGATACACTGTTCAACAACACCAGCATGCTGCCGTTCAAAATTATCACCAGTGATTTCGTGCTGGCAGTGTCCTATGAACAGGATAAGGCTGTGCTTTGCAATTCGCAGGATATGGTAGCACTCACCGGTGACACCTTTCAAAAAAGCCTCAGTGTTGCCAATCCTATCTGCCACACCTTCCATCCTACGCCGGAGGAATATTTGCAATCTACCTTCCTCAGCGATGAGGAAATAAACGCTGAAGAAGTGCATGAGCTTTTCTACCAGCCTTGCTTCCCCAGCTTCTGCCCGGAAAGTATCCTCATGGATAGATTGAACACTGACATTATCCCGCCAGAAATGCAGGGAGTTATTGCCGATTACTTTGCTAAAATCCGCTCAAAATATAGCTCTCACAGCATTTCCTTTACGCTTGAAGGCTTAAATCTCTTTATGGAAACAGGACGCGTAACAGAAATCCCTGATTTTATGTACACCTACCTGACGCCGCCGCAACGCCTGGCGCTTTTAAAGAATATTATCAACAGTGTAGAGGACGGCAGCTTCACGCCAAGGATTGTGCGCAGCGGAAAGCTCTCCGTGCCTTCGCCTATTTGCATTTGCGCACCGAGCGAGCAAAAGGTTGTTATTTATTACTTCAGCCCCAATAAAGGACAGTATATCTTCCATCTGCAGGAATTAAGCTTGGTGCATGCATTCCATGATTTTCTGGTTTACCTGCCGGAAAGCAGTATGGTTTATTCTGAAGAGGAAAGTAAGGAGCTTCTGCATTCTGTCTACGAGAAATACAAAAATCTTTATAATTGATAAGTAACATCAACGAGGTTGAGGAAAACCAACTTCACAAATTAAAGAATCGCTAGAGTTAAGTATTTTTTAATTTTTTGCACTAAAAAACCAGTGGGAATTTACCTGACGGTAAACCTCCACTGGTTTTTCTGTTCAAGGCTGGTTTTGTCCCAGCCTCGTTTACTATCTACTCTTAAATTTTACATTTCAGAGAATTGGTCCTTGCCTACGCCGCAAAGAGGGCAAACCCACTCTTCCGGTACATCTTCCCAGGCAGTGCCTGCAGCAACGCCGTTATCGGGATCGCCAACCTCAGGATCATACACATAACCACAAACGTCACATACCCATTTTGCCATTAGCTTCGTCCTCCTCTTGCCATAGCCTGCGCTTTTAAGAAAGACAAGCGCGAGCTACATAATAATTATTATTTTTGACCTATAATTATTATAGCATAGTCTGCAAGGATATTCTGCAAAATAGCTGTGAACCTTTTACTGCAGCGCTTGCTGCTTTTCCGGCAAATCCAAGCGGAAGAAGTCGTACAGCGTCTGTGCCGCCGCATGGTTCATGCCTTCTACCGCAGCAAGCTCTTCTACGCTGGCAGCCCGCATAGCGTCCAGCGTTTTGAACGCCTTCCACAGCTCCTGCCGACGCTTAGGACCGATTCCCTCCACATGGTCGAGCACGGAAACAAGATTGCGTTTACCACGCAGCTTGCGGTGGTAGGTAATAGCAAAGCGGTGCGCCTCATCGCGGATGCGCTGGATGAGGTGCAGCGCAGCGCCGTCACGGTCCAGCATGATGCTTTCGCTTTGGTGCGGCTTAAAGATTTCCTCCTCGCGCTTTGCAAGGCCTACAACCGGCAAATCGTCAAGGCCAAGGCCGCGGATAACCTCCAGCGCCGAGCTCAGCTGGCCCTTGCCGCCGTCGATAACCACCAGGCTTGGCAAGTCCTCATAATCTCTGTAACGGCGGTAGACAACCTCCTGCATGGATTTGAAATCATCAGGCTTGCCTTCTGCCGAAACGATTTTATATCTGCGGTAATCCTTCTTGCTGCTGGTGCCGTTGCGGAACACAACCATTGAAGCAACGGTTTCGCTGCCCTGCGTATGGCTGATATCGAAGCAGTCCATGCGCTCCAGGGGATGCTCCAAGCCCAAGGCCTGCTGCAGCTCTTCGGCTGCCTGCAGGTCATTTTTGAGCGACAGGCTGCCCTTACGCAGGCGTTCATTAAGCAGCTTGACAGCATTTTCATTCGCCAGCTTCAGCAAATCCTTTTTCACACCGCGCTGCGGCAGCAGCAGCTCCACCCTTCGCTGTGCCTTGTCTGCCAGCCAGGTTTCAATAAGCTGCTTTTCATCATCCTCCGGCAGGTACGGCAGTACTACTTCCTTAGGAATAAACGTTGCTTCGTTATAATACTGCTTTACGAAGGCTGTTATAACCTCCTGCGGCGTAT
>ENA-OPAC01000394-OPAC01000394.1-human-gut-metagenome-genome-assembly--contig:-NODE-394-length-25115-cov-4.200519_pt1 | contig 25115 bp, 25 predicted proteins | sample MGYA00241052_ERZ501420 | MGnify/ENA primary metagenome ERZ501420 (study PRJEB25962, sample SAMEA2042513) | human gut metagenome | biome: human gut; feature: human-associated habitat; material: faeces... | reverse complement strand
CAATGACAAGGGCGTTTGATACTACGTTTTTAGGAACGTAGAACTGGACACCCTAACTTATGGATATAAATACGTTGATGAAACGGATGGCGAAAGTTACACTCGTATCGATGCTGAATATGATGTAACAAATAATAATTGGAATATATTCTATTCAGATAAGGCAGAGGCAACAGAAGGCAACCCGATGATAATTAAACGATATTATCTTCCGGAAAATGATCTTGAAAACTGGCAAATGTATGGTATAGATTATTATTATTACTCTGAATCAAGTGTTGCCAATGAAACGATCCAGGCTGTAGATACCCGTATTTATACGCGTCCGGGTACAATTCATGTAGATATGGAAGGCAAGGCAGCCTTGTCGGTTTACGCGGCAAATGGCGCTTGCTGTTATCAGTCGTCTATCACTGGTTCGACAGTTGTTTCTAACCTGCAAAGAGGAATCTATTTCGTCGTACTGCAAAGTGATTCCGGTACAAAGAAAGTAAAAGTATTGGTCAAGTAAGTAATGGATGATAGTTCCTACTTATGAATCCAGTAGGAAAGTGATTGTTTGAAACTGAGATAAAGAAAAAGTAACGGGCTTTATAGAAAGGCCCGTTACTTATATTATAGAGAGAGAATTTCCTCTTCAAAGAATTTACGGCTCCATAACGACCTCGATGAAGTTGCCTTGTTTCAGCAATTGGTCGGTAAAGGTGCGGATTGTTTCCGGAGTCATCTGCTGTAAGGTCTTGGTATAAGGAGTCAGGGCATCCAGGCCTTTGCAATAATATACATCCAGGACATTCAGCCAGTAACCGTTTTCCTGCAGTTTCTCTTCATGTCGTTTCTGCATATTGTCGAATGTCTTCTTGAAATCTTCCTGACGCGGACCTTCTTTCGCAATACGCTGTAACTCGGTACGGACAATCTGGTTCATATCCTTCCATTTGGCAGGATCGGTATCGAATACAATCTGTAGGATAGTTCTGCCTTCAGGGAAATCCTGTACACCTGCACCGGCCTGCACGCCATATGTTCCACCCTCTTCTTCCCGGACCTTTTCGGTATAGACTAAATCCAAGATCTGGCTCAACATGGAAGCCGACAGGATGTGCTGTAAATCGTAGGTCATCTGGCCTGAATAGATGCTGTAGATGGTGGCTTTAGGCGTTTCCTGCTCGCGATGGAAATGGCAGATATGTTCACCTTTACTCATGGCCGGTTCGTGAGAAACATCTGCTTTTTCAGTCCGATGAATCGAAGGCAATGTTGCCAGATATTGTCGGATCAGCGGACGCATACTGTCAATATCCAGGTTCCCGACGAAGGTGAAGGTGAAATCAGACGCGTCGGCGAAACGGTCCTTATAGATTTCAATCAGGCGCGGATAACTGATCTGGTCCACTTCCGAAGCTTTCAGGCTTTTCATCCGCGGATTATTCTGATACGTGATACGGATGATACTGTCCTGCAAGGCATACATCGGATCCAGTTCCTGGTTCTCCAATTGGGCTTTCAGGCGGGAAACCAGCGACTGATAAGCGTCGTTGTCGGTACGTAATGCCGTAAATCCTAAATAAACCAGCTCGAACAACGTCTTGACATCCGTCGGAGAAGCATACCCGTTCACGCTTTCGGAGTCTGTCCCGATGGAAGTCGAACAGGACACTTTCTTACCTGCCAGGCGCTTACTTAAGTCGGTTGCCGAGAAATTACCCAAGCCGCCCAAGCCAATGACACTGTTCAGCAACTTCAGATTCAGGGCTTCTTCATCTCCATATAAGGAAGTTCCGCCCGGACTGGTAGCCGTCATCTGGATTTCATCATCCTTGAAGTCCGTATGCTTTAATACCACCCGTACGCCGTTGCTCAGTTTCATAACCGTAGCCCCGAAGAGCGGGTCTACTTTTTCTTCTATGATACTGCCTGCCTTGGGTAATTCAGGAATCAGCGGTTCGTTGCTGACATTTTCCTGATAGGCTTCTACCGGAATCTGCTGTGCTTTCCGGAATTCAGCCAGTAATTCTTCTTCCGTCGGATATGTCACACCTCCCTTTTCCGGAGCCGTCAGACTGATGACAATGTTCTTGTCTCCGATAATCTGCTGGATATACTGATTCACCTGTTCTACCGGAATAGCCGGGGCTATCTGGTTGATCAGTTCATATTCCATCTCGATTCCCGGAATACTTCCACCGTCGGTGAAATGAGAAACGTACTCGCTGGAATATGTACTGTTCTTCTGTTTGTCTCGTTCATTGAAGGCCGATTCATACGCTTTCAGTACATTGATACGGGCCCGTTCGTATTCAGAAGCCGTAAACCCATATTGTTTCACCCGCTGAATCTCTTTCACGACAGCTGTCAGGGTAGAATCAATGCAGCCTTCCTTAGCCAAAGCCGCTACCGACCAGGCCGATTTGGTCTTGGAAACCATAAAGTCGCCATCCGCTGCTGCTGCATAAATAAACGGTGGATTCGCTTTCTGCAAGATCTCCTGGAACCGTTCGTTGGTCATCTGATCACATACAGCCTGTACGTAACCGGTAACCATGCCCATCACGGAAGCTTTAACTTCTTTGGGTAGCGGATCGTATTTATAGAAGATGTACAGCAGAATATTGGATGCTTCCTTGTCTGTGGCAATCGAAACAATCGGTTCGTCGTTGTCCGGTACACTGAAATAAGTACGTTCTGCGGCATTCACCGGTGCCGGAATATCGGCAAACATCGTTTTGATACGGTTTTCTACCTGATCGACATCCACATCTCCTACGATAATAATAGCTTGCAGGTCGGGACGATACCATTTCTTGTAATACGCTCTTAACTCGTCCGGCTTGAAATGGTTGATGACATCCAGTGTGCCGATAGGCATCCGGTGAGCATACCGGTTGTTAGGATACATCTTTGGCAATTGTTGTTCCCACAACCGGGCCTGTGCATCCTGGCGGGTACGCCATTCTTCCCGGATCACGCCTCGTTCCTTTTCAATAGCCGTATCGGCCAAGGTGATGAAATTAGACCAGTCGTGCAGGATCAGCAGGCAGCTGTCCACCACCTGCGTGCGCTGTACCGGTGCATTCATAATCATATACACGGTTTCATCGAAAGAAGTATAGGCATTGAAGTTCTCTCCCATCCGCATGCCGACACTTTCGGTATAATGGTCCATCGCATGATCAGGAAAGTTCTTACTTCCATTAAAGGCCATGTGTTCCAGGAAGTGAGCCAGTCCGCGCTGGTTCTCTTCTTCCAGAATAGAACCTACGTTCTGGGCGATATAGAAGTCTGCCCGGTCTTTCGGGAGCTCATTGTGACGAATATAATACGTGAGTCCGTTACTCAGTTTCCCATAACGGACCTTCGGATCAACTGGTAGCGGCTGAAGTTCTGTCTGCGCTTGCAATGATCCGAATCCTACCCAGAAGAGCAGGAAAAACATCCAGATTTTCGATGTATATCTCATAGCTTTATCAAAATATATGCGGCAAAACTAAATAAAAAACGGCGTAATCAGCCATGATTCTCCTTCTTTTGAATATATTTGCATACATAAAGAAACAATGACGAAAACCAAGAACTATGAAAGATTGGCGTGATTTATTCTATTTCTCGAAAAGTGAACGAAGGGCACTGACGCTGCTGTCCTTCCTGATTTTGGGAGCGTGGCTCCTGTTGTGGGTAACGGAACCAGAGGAAGAGCCTGTATCTCTGACCGTTGTTACACCGGTTTCCCAAACAGATTCTGTACCCAAGTTGAAGTCGCAAGATACCGTCCGGAATATTCCCCGCACTGCCTCGAAACCCCGTTCCTCTTATTCGGAAAAACGACGATTTCAGAAGCCTTTTACTTCCTCGTCCAAACGCCCCGGAAGTCAGAAGTTTCCGGTCGGAACACAGGTGGAATTGAACCAGGCCGATTCACTGACCTTACAGAAAGTACCGGGAATCGGTCCCGTTTTCTCCCGCCGTATCATCAAATACCGGGATCTTTTAGGCGGATTCTATGCCGTTCATCAGCTGGCTGAAGTATATGGAATAGATGCTGAAAAGTATGCAGCTCTAGAACTCTGGTTTACCGTAGATACAACGTTGATTCGTCCTTTGGCCGTTAATCAGGCAGATTACCGGACTTTGATCCGGCATCCGTATTTGAATAAACAGCAAACCAAAATCCTTCTCCGCCTCATTGAACGGAAAGGGAAGCTACAGGGCTGGGAAGAACTTCGTCTGCTGGATGAATTTCCTCCCGGAGAAATAGAAAGGCTCCGTTACTATCTGTCGTTCGACTGAAAGGAAATCAATTCTGCCATCAACTTATGCAAAGCATATACAGGGTATCAGTTCTCTTCAACAAGCCATTTCTCAATATTTCTGGTCGCGTTGCTGAAGTTCACCCCTATTTTATAGAGTTGCCGTGAGTCGGATGCAAAAGGTTGCGCATATTGTTTGTCGTTGATTTGCTGTAAAGCCTCTTCGGCTGTTCCTTCGAGTTTGAACTCCATGACGTAGATGTAATGATCGGTCTTTATCACTAAGTCAATCCGTCCGTTAGCAGTATGGTATTCTGCCTGGGTATAGAAGCCCAATAACTTGAATACGATGAAGAGGACATTCTGATAATGTAGTTCCAGATCACGTACCAGTTCGTAAGGGGTATCCGCAAAGAAACTCTGAAGGCGGCGCATAAATGCACTGATGTTTCCGCTTTCCACTTCGCGGACAAAATGAACCATCTCGAAAGCAGAATCAGAACGGGATGTGCTGGAATAGGCAGGCAGCAGGAACTGAATAAATCCTTCTTCTACTTCCCGATTGGGGAAGCCTAAAGTATAAGTCCGGAAACGCTTGTCATATCCTTTGATGGTGAGGTATCCGCTTTGATAAAGAATGGGAACAGGATTACTGTCCATGGAATCGATACCGCCTAAAGAATCTGCCGTAGCGATTTCTTCCGTCAGGCGATACAGGTTATATTTACTGCGTTTCAGTAATTCAACGAGAAAAGTCGGCGTTCCCGTCTCAAACCAGTAACTGCCGAATTTCATTTCAGCGAATGTGTTCAGCAGGCTGAACGGATTATAGATGTCTTCGCTGTCTTCTACAAAGTGATATCCATCGTATTGTTCTTTCAACAACTGTTTAACTTCCTCTTCTGTCGCGTTGTTTTTCTGAGCTAACGCAAGAATGTCTTCTTTAAATTCAGTATGTAATTCCTGTTCCGTAATGCCACAAATATTGGCAAAACGGTTAGACATGGAAATATCCATCAGATTATTCAGATCGCTGAAAACGCTTACTTTACTGAATTTGGTAACACCGGTCAGCAAAGCAAAACGAATATACGGGTCACAGCTTTTCAATACACCATAAAAAGCCTTTAGAGTACTGCGATATTCGCTAAGTAACTCTTCATTACCGATCGCTTGGAGCATGGGTTTGTCGTATTCATCGACTAGGATCACAACATTTCTTCCGGTTTTCTCTGCAGCTCTCCGGATCACTCCGTTAAAACGTCGGGCAACACCTATTTCACGGTCGGATGCCCCATAAAGATCTTCCCAGTTCTTCAGGTTTTCTTCCAATACATTCGTCAGTGCTTCCGGTGTATTATACTTTTGGGTGTTTAAATCCAGGTGCAGTACGGGATAGGTAATCCACTCTTTTTCCAGCTCATCCAAAGCCAAACCTTTGAAGAGTTCTTTCTTTCCCAAGAAATAGGCTTCGAGAGTAGAAATAAGCAGACTCTTCCCGAAACGCCGTGGACGACTGAGAAAGTAATATTGACCTGATTTCACAAGACTATGAATAAAAGCCGTCTTGTCAATATAGCAATAACCTTCTTTTCGTATTTTCTCAAAACTCTGTATACCTACCGGATAAAGATGACTCATTGCTTTTGGATTTAATAGATTACTGTTTCGCAAATATAGCTTTTTTCATCCAGCTATAGTAAACGAGTTCCCTTTTTGTTTCTCGTTGGAATCGAAAACGATTCTCTTTCTTTTAGTCATGAAGAAAATTACGGATCATCATGCTGCCTTGTGGTGTCATGATGGATTCGGGATGGAACTGTACACCATAGATCGGGTACTGCTTGTGGGAAAAAGACATGATATGCCCTTCTTCATCCGTAGCGGTAATGTGTAGACAGTCAGGGAACGAAGTAGGTGATAGTAGCCAGGAATGATAACGTCCGACTTGTATAGGCTCATTTACCTGTTTATATAAACGGTCTTGATGATCCAGTATCTGAAGTGTTGATGGATGTCCGTGTTTGGGTGAAGACATCTGCTTCAATTGAGCACCAAAGTATTGACCGATAGCCTGATGCCCCAGGCAAACTCCTAATATCGCATGACTTCGATGGCAACGGTCGATTAAAGCAAGTAAATCACCGGCTTCCTCCGGAATCCCCGGTCCAGGTGAAAGCAACAGACAATCAAATTCATCCAGTCGGCTGAAGGGAATCCGATCGTTGGTTACTACCTCAAAAGAACACAGAGGGTCTTCACGCAGTATCTGTACCAAGTTATAGACAAATGAGTCGTAATTATCGACAACAAGCACTCTCTTCATGGAAAATATCATTAGAAACGGCTACAAACATACGCATAAATTCATTTATTTCCGTAGCTTTGTTCTTGAATCAAAAGAAAGTGGAAGAAAGATGGAGTGGTTATCTGCCGAGAAGACCCGGCAACGGATGAATGATTACGGAGCGAAAGGAATTCCGTTCCTGTGTGCTGTGAATTATGAATTGACGGAGGGCTTTGTGTTGCCTTATCCGTTGGAACAAAAAGAAGTCTGGTGGAATATGGAAGGAATAACGAATCTGCCGTCTTTTACAACGGAAAAGCAAGGTAGTTATTTCAGGTCTAAGCCTATGAATAAGGATTGTTATGCCGCCAAATTCCGGATAGCCCGTCAGGGATTGCTGCGGGGCGATTCTTTTCTCCTGAATCTAACGGTAGCAACCGATTTGAATACGGATTTTACACTCGAGGAGATCTTTATCCGAAGTCGGGCACGGTATAAGTTATTGGTACCGGACCGGTTTGTCTGTTTCTCTCCGGAAACTTTCGTTATTCTTTCAGATGGAAAGATTTCTTCTTTTCCGATGAAAGGAACTATTCGGGCAGATATACCCAATGCCGATCATATTATTCTGAATGATTATAAGGAAAGTGCCGAACATCATACGATTGTGGACCTGATTCGGAATGATTTGAACCGGGTGGCTACCGATGTCCGGGTAGAACGCTTTCGTTACATAGACCGACTGATAACGAACCGGGGAGAAATCCTGCAGGTATCCAGTCAGGTTACAGGAAATCTGCCGGAAGATTATTTATCCCGCTTGGGCGATCTTATTTTCGATATGCTTCCGGCCGGTTCTATATCAGGCGCTCCCAAACCGGCAACGGTACGTATTATTCGGGAAGCAGAAAAGGAAGACCGGGGTTTCTATACGGGTATTTTCGGCTATTTTGACGGGAAGAGTTTCCGGTCGGCCGTGATGATCCGGTTTATTGAACAACAGGGAGGCCGGTTACGTTTCCGAAGTGGTGGAGGAATCACCGTTAATAGTGATTGTTCTGCCGAATATCAGGAAGTCTTACAAAAAGTTTATTTACCATGTTGATGAATCCTCCTCGTTTTATAGAATCGATCCGTGTATGCAACGGTATGTTTTGTTCGTTGGAATGGCATCTGCAACGGATGCGTCAGACGGCTGCCCATTGGCAATATCCGCTGGATTTGTCTCTTCTTTCTTGGAAAATACCGGAAGAGGCCAGCACAGGAGTCTTTAAATGCCGGATAGTTTATGATGCCCAGATTCGGGAAATCACCTATTCTCCTTATCAACCCCGGATTATCCGCTCCCTCAAACTGGTTGATGGCGGTGCGTTGGATTATACCTTCAAATATGAAGACCGTTCGGCTTTGATGCGTTTAACCCGGCAAAAAGGAATCTGTGATGATATTCTTATAACAAAAGATGGGTTTATCACTGATACCTCGTACAGCAATGTGGTTCTGGAAAATTCGGAAGGGCTGTTTGTTCCTCATACCTGTCTGTTAAATGGAACCCGTAGGCAGCGTTTACTGGCCGAAGGAATTGTGAAGGAAAGGCCTATCTGCACGTCTGATTTAAACCAGTATAACCGCCTGTATCTCATTAATGCTCTGATCGGATTGGAAGAAAATATTTCCCTCCCATTGTCGGCAGTCAGGTAAAAAAACTAACCATTTGTATTTTTCCTTCGGAATAACTAAATTCGTGGCAGAGAGTATACATTTTATATCAAACTTTAACTGTGAGATGATTATGAAAAATATGGCAAGCAATAAGGCTATTGCTAAGAAAGCCATTAGTAAGGTAAAGACTAATATGAGTATTGCCATGTGATTCTATTGTTGTTTATGGTTTGATAATAATGCGCCAATAGCCAGTCTTATCAGATCCTTCATGAGTCAAAATTCCCATAGTCCTAAGATTCTTGATGTTTTTCTCTATAGCGCGTTTAGTTACACCAATCTTGTTAGCCATATTATCGGCTGTGATTGATGGATCAGAAATAACGAGGTCAATTATCTTTTGTGCAGTTTTACTGACTGTCTTCTGTGTTTCCGATGTATCTCCGAACTTATCCGTATTTACACCGAACTTTTTGACCGAACTTTCTTCGTTTACACCGAACTTTTTTGCATTTACACCGAACTTTTTGACCGAACTTTCTTCGTTTGCAGGGTACTTTTCGAGGCTACTATTTACCCTGTTGGCCACTTCCTCTATAGGTATCCTTCCGTTCTCTCCCCAATTCAAATTATAGAATGTGGTATAGAAAGAAATCGCTTCCGTTTGATATTGTGGTTCTTTGTCCGGCAGGAAATTAGGCAGTTTCTCCGTAAGTTCCCGCATCTTCCTTAAACCCGAACCACGTTTCTCCATATAATCCAATTGAGTAAACATATCCGCGATGACAGGGTTACGGCGCATGGACGGCACTTTGTATATGTCTCGGTCTTGAATTTGTGTACCATCAAGCATTGCACCGGGTGATACCAATTCTACCCGATCATCATAGATGTCAATATGTACCTCTCCACCCATTACTGTATAATCTCTATGGATAAGATGGTTTACTAATCCTTCAAAGATAGCACGGTCGGAATAGTCGGGTAGGTTCAGGCGATAGTTCGGCATCTTCACCCATCCGCTCATGGTGTAGTTTTTTATGAAGTCCATACCATATTTCAAAAGCAATACCAGATTTGCCCGATGTTCTACGGAACTGATAGCATCGTCTTTATAGAGTCCTGTCCAACGGGTACAGAAAATACGTGATTGGAATACAGTACAATTATCCACAAACAGCAATCCGGCATTGGTCAGTTTACCGTCAGATGTGACAAGTCCGAAAGACTCTAAATACTTATCGTTCCATTCCTGATGGGTTTGTTCGCGGAAAGTGTTGGCTAGGATAACGAAAGAATGTTTGTTGGCATCCACTTGTGTAGGTAGCGAATCCCACGTCATGTGGGTGCCCTTTAATACCAACGAAAGAAGTTGTTGCGAATTACATTCTACACTTTCATTACCGACTCGTGTATAAGCAGTACGGGTTCCGTCTTGATAATAGTAATAAGGTGTCAGCGTTCCTGCCTTTACTCTCACTTCAAGCAGAGTACGTCCTTCATGTTCAATCGGGATAAGTTGAACATCCGGTACAGGATCAAGTCTTGCTTTTATCATTTCACTGATAAAGTCGGCATCTGCTTGCGGATTCTCCAAACCTACGATTATTCCGTCATCATTTACTCCATAGAATAAACTGCCACCATTCGTATTGGCAAAAGCCGACACAGATTTAAGCCATGATTTTACTTTTTTACGTTCCAGCATTTCCTTGAAATCGTAAGACGAGCATTCCGCTATCAATGTATTATTAAGAATTTGCATTGTTTTCTTATTGCTGATATAAAGCCTAAGTTCTATATACAAAGGTAAGGATAAAACCGAATATTCTGTTAAAATCAGTACATTGATTTGATTATTATGTGTTTATATCACGATATAAATAAATTTGTACTTTTGCAGTAATGAGCTATGGTTGCTTATGGATGTTTATTTTCAGGTTTAATGATACCATGGTAAAAATGTCTTTGCCGGAAGATAACAAGAATATTCTTACCAGTCAGTATCAACTTTATTTGCCTTCCAAAGAACAACTTATAGAACAAGTTAATGAAGTAAAACAGACAGTGCAGACAAAAACGGGCAAGGCGAAAATGTAATTTGTATTTCTCCTTCGGAATAACTAATTTCGTGGCTGAATTAATGATTGGAACTATGTATTACGAAGCGGTCGATATACTGAAAGGCATGATAGCCATACCTTCGTTTAGTCGGGAAGAGAAAGAGGTTGCCGACTTCCTCGAAAATAAATGGAAACAGGCAGGACAGAAAGTCTTTCGCCGGGGAAATAATCTTTGGATGATAGCCGGGAATCTGGTTGATCCGTCCAAGCCGACGTTATTGCTGAATTCACATATTGATACGGTAAAGCCCGTTAGTGCCTGGACCCGTGATCCGTTTACTCCGGAAGTGGATGAGGAGGACCGGCTATATGGTTTAGGCAGTAATGATGCGGGAGCCAGTGTTGTCTCATTGTATGGGGCATTTACGTTGCTTTCCCGTCAGGAACAGCCTTATAACTTGATTTTCCTGGCATCCTGCGAGGAAGAAGTCTCCGGAAAGGGAGGTATCGAATCCGTATTACCGTATTTGCCGCCTGTTGATTTTGCCATCGTTGGCGAACCGACCGGGATGCAGCCGGCAGTAGCCGAAAAAGGACTGATGGTATTGGATTGTACAGCTGTCGGGAAAGCTGGGCATGCTGCCCGTAATGAAGGGGTTAATGCCATCTATGAAGCCCTGCCGGATATCGAATGGTTCCGTACATACGTATTCCCCGAACAGAGTGATTTCTTGGGACCGGTCAAGATGAGTGTGACGATGATCAATGCCGGTACACAGCACAATGTAGTACCCGATAAATGTACCTTTGTGGTGGATGTGCGTACCAATGAGTTTTACACCAACGAAAGGCTGTACGAAGCCATTTGCCAGCAGGTGAAATGTGAGGTAAAAGCCCGCAGCTTCCGCCTGAATTCGTCATCGTTGCCTTTGGATCATCCTTTCCTGCAGCGGACGGCCATGATGGATTTGAAGCCGTTCGGTTCGCCTACATTAAGTGATCAGGCCTTGATGCCTTTCCCTTCGGTAAAAATCGGACCGGGGCAATCCAGCCGTTCCCATACGGCAGATGAATATATCGGGCTGATGGAAATCCGTGAGGCCATTCAGCTGTATGTAACCTTGCTCAATCAGTTGAAATTCTGACATGGCATGTGGAAGAGTATTTTAGGTACCGTAGGTGCCCGTTATCTGGTAGCACTGCTCAATCTGCTCCTGATCTTTGTTAACGCGAAGGTGTTGGGTGCCGAAGGATTGGGCCTGGTCGGTATCCTGATTGCTTCCATTAATCTGGTAACTACCTTCAACAGTATTTTCTGCGGAGGAACGATCGTGTACTTTATGCACCGGTATTCCTTGCGGGATGTCTTTATCCCGGCCTATCTGTGGGCTATTTTCGGTTCGCTGTTGGCTACAGCCGTACTGGCTTTGGCCGGTATGTTCCCGTTACGCTATTTGGCGGATGTTTATCTGCTCTCGCTTACCGGTTCGTTGATTACAGCCAATTCCCGTTTTCTGTTGGGACAAGACCGGGTAGGGGCTTTTAACTTGATCTTTATGATTCAGGGCGGATTGCTTTGTCCCGTATTACTTTTCCTTTACTTCATTCTCGGACTGAAAGATGCCGAAGCTTATCTATATGGACTGTATGTAGCAAACCTTTCCGCATTGGGGTGCAGTCTGTGGTGGCTGTACCGGGATTTACGTTCCTGTTTGTATCAGACTTCCCGAATCTCCTTGCACTGGCGGGAAATGCTGGTCTATGGATTATGGGGGAATGTGGATAACTTGGCAGAAGTCTGCACGACACGTATCAATTATTTCTTCATCAGGCGCTTTTTAGGTTTTGCCGGAGTTGGTCTGCTGGATGGAGGAACACGTATTTCAGAAAGTGTCTGGCATATCAGCCGTTCGATCGGTTTCCTGACGAACAGTCAGGTGGCCCGGGAGAAAGAACCGCAGAAACAGCGGCAAATCACACTCCGATTACTCCGACTGACATTCTTAGGAACATTCGCGGCCGTCGTGTGTCTTCTCTGCATTCCGGAATGGATCTTTACCGATTACCTCTTCAGTCAGGAGTTCAAGGGTATCACTTCCGTTATCCGAGGCCTATCCGTTGGAATCGTTGCCTTTGGATGCCATACCATACTCTCGCAGTACCTGATTGCCAGCGGTCATGTGCGGTACAGTGCCGCCTCTTCGTGTGTCGGGCTAATCGTTCTCCTCATCGCCGGCTATTTCCTTATTCCGGCTTACGGAATACCCGGCGCTGCTGTTACTTCCAGCCTGGCTTTTACAGCGATGGCCTGTTTCTCCTTCTGGGCTTTTCAGAAAAATAGCCGAAGTCAAGGGCGTTAAAGAAAATAGGGGAATTGGGATGTGTCCGGTTCTTCTGAATGTCTCAGGCTTTGTTGAGGATGGATGCAGAAAAAATCCCGGAAGAAATGAATCAGAAGGTATCAAAAAAGAATCCCCGTTAGCCAGAGAACTGCCTATCAAAAAGGCCGATATAGAACTTAGGAGAGGCAGTTCCCTGGAAGGGGATTTTACGTATATAAATGAGCCTGTTATTTCTTGGTCACATGTACCCGCTGAGTAGGAGCCAAATGTTCGTTGCGGTAATCTATTTCCTTAACGACTTCCTTCGCTAAATCCTGGAAAGCCCGTCCGGTGATACTGTCTGGATTCAAGGCTACCGGTTTCCCTTCGTCGCCGCCTTCGCAAATGCTCTGTACGATAGGAATCTGTCCCAACAACGGGATATGCAGCTCTTCTGCCAATCGTTTTCCACCATCTTTACCGAAAAGGTAGTATTTGTTTTCCGGAAGTTCAGCCGGAGTAAACCAGGCCATGTTTTCAATCAGTCCCAATACCGGAACATTCACTTTCTCGCCGGTAAACATGCTGATTCCCTTACGGGCATCGGCCAGAGCCACTTCCTGCGGCGTGCTGACTACGATGGCACCCGTGATCGCCAGGGTCTGTACCATAGTCAGGTGAATATCACTGGTTCCCGGGGGCAGGTCAATCAGGAAGTAATCCAGTTCACCCCAGTTGGCATCTCCAATCAGCTGCTTCAAGGCATTACTTGCCATGGCTCCACGCCACAGCACGGCATCTTCCTTGTTTACAAAGAAGCCGATGGAAAGCATCTTCACCCCATAATTCTCGGCCGGTTCGATCAGTTCACGACCTCCTACTTCCACCATATAAGGGCGAGCGTCTTCCAGATTGAACATCTTGGGTTGTGACGGACCGAAGATATCCGCATCCAGCAATCCGACTTTATAACCTAATCCGGCCAATGCTACTGCTAAGTTGGCTGCTACTGTACTCTTGCCCACACCGCCTTTACCGGAAGAAATCGCAATAATATTCTTTACCTCCGGCAACAGCTTGTCCGGTTCAGGACGTGCCAGCTGACGGGCCTTGACCGTAATGTTATTCTTGATGTTGACATCCGGACTTACATACGTCAGGATAGCCGTTTCGGCCGCCTTCACTACCGAACGGATAAACGGATCGTTCGGCTTATCAAAAAGAAGTGAAAAGGTCACATTCATACCGTCGATACGAATGTTGTCTTCCACCATTCCCATTTCAACCAGGTTTTTACCTGTTCCCGGATAACGCACTGTCTTGAGCGCATCCAGAATTAACTGTGGATATATTGTCATACAAACTTAATTTATTTCGTTCTTAATTCTCGTTTATATGGAAAACGATTCCCGTGGGTTTATTTCCCGGAAGCCAGGGCACTCCGCTTGCTCCGGTTAAAACTCCGGTACGCATCGTATTCGATTTCTACTTCGGGTTCTATCCATTCCTCCCGTTCTTCACAAACAAACTGGATGTACTTAATGTTCAGGCCCCGGTCCAGCCACTGCTGTTCGTAATAGGTCCGGATGGAGAGAATCTCGTCGGCTTGTCCGCTGTGATACAGGTCGTCTGTCAGCACCTTGACCGGAAGATGATTCACTTTCGCCATCTCGCAGGTATAGGTGAACATAAAGTTACTGTCCGTCTTGAGGTGGATCAGTCCATCGCCCGATAAGATTTCCCGGTACAGCTTCATAAAGCGGGTAGAAGTGAGGCGCTTGTTTACCTTCTTCATCTGTGGGTCGGGGAAGGTAATCCAGATTTCAGCCACTTCGCCAGGCGCAAAGAAATGAGCAATCAGCTCGATGCTGGTGCGCAGGAAGGCCACATTCGTCATGCCGCTTTCCAGTGACTCCTTGGCTCCGCTCCACATACGGGCTCCCTTGATATCCACCCCGATAAAGTTCTTCTCGGGGAACAGCCGTCCGAGTCCTACTGTGTATTCCCCTTTTCCACACCCTAATTCAAGCACAATCGGATGATCATTCTTGAAAAACTGCTCGTTCCAGTGTCCCTTCATCGGGAAGCCCTGTTCTTTCAATACTCCGAACGGGTATTGAAACACATGCGGATAGCCCGCCATGTCGTCGAATTTCGCTAATTTATTCTTTCCCATGATGCAAAGATACTACTTTCCGATTCTTCCGAAAGCGAAATTTACGATTAATTCGCACGGTTATAACACGAATGTCACAGGCTTCTCGTATCTTTGTTCTCCGATAAACAGACACGTAATATGGAAAGAAACAACAGACCGTTGATACTGATCACAAACGATGACGGATTCAGAGCGAAAGGAATCCGGGAACTGATCAAAGCCCTCAAAGATTTAGGAGAACTGGTAGTCATGGCTCCCGACGGACCCCGTTCGGGCATGTCGAGTGCAATTACCTCGCTGGTTCCCATCAAATACAAGGTAGAATGGGAAGAACCGGGCGTAACGGTCTACAGTTGTACGGGCACACCGGTTGATTGTGTCAAATTAGCGATTAATGAAGTGCTGGACCGTGAGCCGGATTTGCTGGTTTCGGGAATTAACCACGGTGGAAACATGGCTATCTGTGTCAACTATTCCGGTACGATGGGTGCTGCTGCCGAAGGCTGTATCTTCGGAGTTCCTTCCTTGGGCGTTTCCTTATTGGATCACCGGGCTGATGCCGATTTCACGGAATGTTGCCGGCTGGGTCGACTGACAGCTGAAAAGATCCTGGAGAAAGGACTTCCTCATGGGACGTACCTGAATCTGAATGTCCCGACAGACATCCCGGTCAAAGGACTGAGAATATGCCGTCAGGCAGATGGTCGCTGGGTGAAAGAATTCAAGCGGAGCGAGGATGCTTCCGGACAAACCGTCTTCTGGCTGACCGGTTATTTTAGGAATGATGACCAGCACGACGATAATGATGATAAATTGCTGAACGAAGGCTATGCTTCGCTCGTTCCCTGCAAGATTGACATAACCGACTATGCCTTTATGCAGGAGCTGCAAACGTGGAACCTTTAATGCCGTTTCTGCCATGAAATATTATCTCATAGCCGGTGAAGCTTCGGGGGATTTGCACGCATCCAACCTGATGCGTGCCATTCAGCATGCGGATCCGCAGGCTGATTTCCGTTTCTTGGGCGGAGATTTGATGAAACGGGTAGGAGGAACTCTGGTTAAACATTACCGGGAAATGGCGTTTATGGGGTTCATCCCTGTGCTCATGAACCTGCGTACCATACTCCGCAACATGCAGGTCTGCCGGGAAGACATCCGTCAGTACCGGCCGGATGTCGTTATCCTGATTGATTATCCCGGTTTTAATCTGAAGATAGCCAAGTATGTGAAGACTGTTCTCCATATACCGGTACATTATTATATCTCACCGAAAATATGGGCCTGGAAGCAATATCGCATCAAGGATTTCCGGAAATATGTAGATCATCTCTATTCCATCCTGCCCTTCGAACCGGCCTTTTTCCACCGGTTGAATTACGAGGTAGATTATGTCGGTAATCCTTCCGTCGATTCCGTCTCGAATTATCAGATGAGAGAATCGGTCGGAAGATCTACGTTCTTCCGGATGAACCGGTTGGCCGACAAACCCATCCTGGCCCTGTTGGCCGGCAGCCGTAAACAGGAGATACGGGATAATCTGCCGGTGATGCTGCGGGTGGCCGCCCGTTTCCCGGAATATCAGCTGGTCATCGCCGGAGCTCCGGGAATTGATCCGGAATATTACCGGCAATATACTGATCCGTCTGTACAGATTCTGTTTCAGCAGACCTATCCGCTCTTGCAGCATAGCGACGTGGCTCTTGTTACATCCGGAACGGCTACGCTTGAGACAGCCCTGTTCCGCGTTCCGCAGGTGGTTTGCTACTACGTACCGGCCGGACGCCTCGCTACCTTTATTTTCAAGCATTTTTTCCATACGCCTTATATTTCGCTGGTCAATCTGATTGCCGGAAAAGAAGTCGTACAGGAACTCTTCGGCGAACGCTTCTCGGAAAAAAACATTACGACAGAATTAGGACGGATTGTACATAACAAGACCTATCGGGAAAAGATGTTGCAGCATTATGATGAGATGATCCGGATCTTAGGAAAACCGGGAGCCTCACGCCGGGCAGCCGAACTGATCGTTGGGCGACTGAATCATTAACTTTTTTTACACCCGGTTATGCAGCGAATCAGCTGTGTGCTACATCTTTCATAATAGAAAATAAAATTTTAGGGAAAATACAATTATGAAATTCTGGAAGTACACTTTGTTGATGTTGACGGCGATGTTGAGTCTGTTCGGATTCAGTGCCTGTCAGGACGATGATGATTATTCATTGGATAAATTTGCGATTGAAATCATGACGGTAGTACCTGACGGTAGTACGTACTATCTGCGTCGGGATAATGGTGAAAAGCTATGGCCGTTTGCTACCAATTGTCCGGGTTATAATTTCTCGAAAACGAGAGCTCAGGTCAATTATACCATGTTGTCTGATTCCATTCCGGGCTTCAGTCACGGAATAAAGATAAACTGGATAGAAAATATCCTGACTAAAAATATCTCTCCTTACCGAGGAGCTGAGAACGACTCTATCTACGGGACGGATCCGGTAAAAATAATAGCGATGAACATAGGAGACGGCTACTTGAATATCCGTTTCGCAGCCAACTTTGGTAACACAGGAGTCAAACACCTGATCAGTCTGATTCAGGATCAGGAAGTAAATACGCCTTATGCGCTGGAGCTTCGTCACCAGGCCTACGGAGACAACGCCTTGTATGCAGCCGAAGGGCTGGTTGCCTTTGACCTCTCGTCGTTACTTAATACAGGCGGTCAAACCGTAGAACTAACGATCAAGGTAAATACTTTTGAAGGAGAAAAATCATATAAACTGGCATACAACTCCGATCCAGCTTGTATGTATTCAGAACCGGAAGAAGTTATTTCATCTGATGACATCAGTAAAAGCATTCATTGATATATAACCTTCCCACATAACTTTTTTATCATTTATTAGTTCTGGCGCAAGACATCGTGAGATCTCTTGCGCTTTTTTATAGCCAGCTGTTTTCCTTGTACCAGCGGATGCTTTCTTTCAGTCCTTTCCGAAGTGGATATTCCGCCTGGAATCCCAAGTCGTGCTGCAATGGCGTAATGTCACAAATCCAGTTTCGCTGCTTTAATATCTGGTATTTGTCGCTGTTCAGTGTCATGCTTTTGTGGAACAGCCGTCCGATTCTTTCCGACACAATACAAGCGGCATGCACTACGGGTAACGGAACCCGGGCATGCAAGACATGCTTTTTCTGCAGCAGTTCCTGGATCAGCCGGGCAAAAGAAGCATCGGTATGTATGTCGCCATCCGCTACAAAATATTCCCGGTTCAAGATATCTTCTTTCTCAAGAGCCGATAAAGCGACCCGGGCCAGATCTTTCACATAAATAAACGTAATGCGTTGTGGAACTTTTCCTACAGCCAAATCCAACCCTTGCTGAACGCTTTTGATCTCCAGGAAATAATCTTTCTCTCCCGGACCATAGACACCCGTCGGACGCAGAATCACGTAGGGAAAAGCAGTCTGTTTCCGCAGATAATTCTCGGCCAGTAATTTACTTTTTCCGTAGTCTGTATTCGGCGTCTGCGGGTCACTCAGTTTAATCGGGGTGAAACCGGTCTCGTCTCCGATACCATAACTGCTGAGGCTGCTCATCAGCAGGAACTTCTGTGGTGGGCAATGACGGGCCAGCGCGCCGATAAAGCGACGTGTATTCTCGGCATTTACTTCGTAGAAAAGAGCCTTGTCGGTCGTCTTGGTCAGTCCCGCATTATGGATGACATAGCGCCAGCCTCCATGTTCCTGAGCAAAGGCTTCCAGCTGCTTGTCCAATGCCTGTTCGTGCGCATAATCCAGGTCGATAAAACGGATCCGTTCATCCTGCAAATGCTGCCGGCTGCTATGTGCCCGGACTCCAGCCCAGACTTCATAGCCTCGTTTCAACGCTTCTTCCACTAAAAAGCCTCCGATAAAACCGCTGGCTCCCGTAATCAATATCTTATCAGCTCGTTTCATTCTTCGTTATTCTTCATATAAAAAACATAATAATACCACAGCAGACCTACCCAGTTCAGGACGACAATCGTCAGCATCCAGAGCAACTTCTGCTTCCGGTCGATAAACGGATTCTGGGAGACGGCCTTGCAACCGAATAGAATGACGGCAATACCGACTATCATACCTAATTCCGGGATTCCGATAAAAGCTAAAACGGGTGAGTACATGGTTCAATCGGTTGTATGTTCATGATTCTTCAATACACGATGAGGCAGATTTCCATGGCCGATCAGTTCGATCGGGCAGGCATATTGTTTATCCAGCCACTCCGATGAGATATTCGATCCCGCATGATAATGCAGAGATTCATTCACACAGGCGATATTCTTCACCATGGAAAGCACCGTACCGATATCGTGCGATACCAGGACAATGGCACTCTCGCGGTTAATTTCTTCGAGCAGCGGATAGAATTTCGATTCAAACCGTTTGTCTACATACGAATTCGGCTCATCTAAGATCAGGACCTGCGGACGCGATACGATGGAACGCCCCAGCAGGACACGCTGTAACTGTCCGCCGGAAAGCTCGGCTATCGAATGCTTCTGCACGTCTTTCAGTCCCATCTGTACGATGACCTCTTCAATCCGTTCCCGTTGTGCCGCTGTATAAGACCGGAACAGGGGCTTTTCCGAGGCCAATCCGGAAGCCAATACTTCCTGTACGGAGATTGGGAATTTCCGGTCGATATTGCTCATCTGGGGCAGATAGCCGATCTTGATGCCATCAGCAGGTTGGCCCTGGTGATAAAAACGGATATCTCCGGCTTTCGGAGGCAGCAAACCCAAGATGACTTTCAGCAGCGTGGTCTTTCCGCCACCGTTCGGTCCGATGATTCCTAAGAAATCATGATCCCAGACCGTCAGTGAAACATCCTTCAAGACGATTTTCCGGTCATAACCGGCTGTTACCTGTGTCAATTCAATCAGCTTGTCCATCTTTCCCTGCCAATATAGTTGCCAAACGAATCATTTCATCATGCCAGTTATAACTCAGCGGATTGATCTTTACCAGCCGGCATCCCGTCTCTTTCGCTATCAGTTCGGCATTCTTCTGGTCAAATTCCTGCTGCACAAAGACGATCTTCGCTTTCGACTGGGCAGCGGTCTCAATCAGGCGCTTCAGCTGTGCCGGCGACGGCTCTTTCCCGTCCAGTTCGATACAAAGCTGCTGCAATCCGAATTCACGGGCAAAATAGGTCAGCGTCGGATGATAGATAATAAAAGCCGAACCCGCCAACGGCTGTAACAGCCGCTTCATTTCAACCGCTGTACTGTCTATTTCTCCGATCAGGCGCTGATAACCGGCCTGATAAGTTTCCTGGTTTTCCGGGTCAAGTTTGACTAAAGCCTGACAGGTGTTCTGGGCAATCACCTTAGCGCCGGAAATAGAAGTCCAGATATGAGGATCGACCGACCCGTGATGGTGGTGATGTGCTTCCTCTCCCTCATGCTCTTCTTCCTGGTTCTTGATCAGTTCCATTCCTTCCGAAAGGTCAAAGACGCGCATATCCGGATTCTGGCTTTGCAGATTCTTCATCCAGGCCTGTTCAAACCCGATTTCTCCGATACGGAAATAAGCCTGGCTCTGGCTGATCTGAACCATCTGCTGAGGTGTCGGATCGTATGTTTCCGGGCTTTGTCCGGCAGGTGTTACACAATAAACCTGAAACAGGTCTCCGGCTATCTTTTCTACAAAATACCGCTGCGGCTCGATGGTGACAGAGATCATCCGTGTTCCTCCCTCTTTCTTTCCCTGGCAGGCCGACAGGCCGACGATGGCCAACAGCAAGCATATCCAATAAGGTATCCTCTTCATAAATAAATATTTTTGGCAAAGATAGGAATTTTATTCTTTGGGTTTGGCGTGAAGGTGGCAAAAGGTCACTCGCCTGTTAAAAATATGAAAATATGAATTTATATAGGGTTACAAGTTATGTTTCCTTTTTCTAATTTTGCAGCGAAAATAAAGAACGGCACAAAGCGTTATGATTAATTTTATTTCTATTTCAATCCGTTATAAGAACAAGATCCATGATTTCCATTCATGGGGTGCTGCCGCTTTGATTTAGTCGTTGTCCTTCCTTTCTATCTTTTTATTTTCAATTAATCGTATCATCTTAATCCATTTTATTTATGAGCAATCTCAAGACGCTCATAGTGCTTTGTTGTACGGCACTATGTAGCCATGGCCTGCGTGCCCAGCAGCGAGTGATGGGTATCGAAGAGCTGTTCCGTCTGGCCGATGAAAACAGCCAGAGTATTCAAACGTATAAGACCGGGAAAGAAGTAGCCGACGAGGCTCTGAAAGTAGCCAAAGCCCAACGGCTGCCGGATATTAATGCTTCATTATCGGCCAGTTACTGGGGCGACGGCAAGTTATGGGACCGCGATTTCAGTCATCCTACGTCGATCGACATGCCACACTTCGGGAATAATTTTGCCCTCGAGGCGGAACAGGTCGTTTATGCCGGTGGAGCTATCACCAGTGGTATCAAGTTGGCTGAGTTAGGAAAACAGATGGCCGAGCTGTCCTGGCAGAAGAACCGTCAGGAAATCCGTTTCCTGCTGACCGGCTATTATCTGAACTTATACAAGCTGCATAATCAGATTCAGGTCTTGCAGAAGAATCTGGAACTGACGGAAGAGGTGATCGCCAACATGAAAGCCCGCTGCGAACAAGGTACCGCCTTGGAAAATGACATCACCCGTTATGAACTGCAACGGGAAACCCTAAAGTTACAACGGACGCAGGTGGAAGATGCCTGCCGTATCATGAACCACCAGCTGGTAACAACCCTGCATCTGCCGGAAGAGACAATTCTGATTCCGGATACCACCTTGCTCGACCAGCAGATCCGGACATTAGCTGAAGAAGACTGGCAGAAAATGGCGGCACAGTCTAATCTGGACTTGCAACAGGCACAGGTGGATATTCGCATGAATGAAGCCAAAGTCAAACTGGAACGCTCGGAACGTCTGCCTAAAATAGCCGTAGTCGCTGCCGAACATCTCGACGGACCGATAACCATTGAAGTCCCGGTGCTGGACAATAACTTCAACTACTGGTATGTGGGCATTGGCATCAAATACAATATTTCTTCCCTGTTCAAGAATAACCGTAAGCTCAAGCAGGCCCGGCTGAATGTCCGCAAGGCTGAAGAGACGCACCGTCTGGCTCAGGAACAGGTGGAAAACGCGGTGCAGGCGGCCTATGTCAATTTCCTCACTTCGTTTACCGACTTGCGTACGCAGATGAAGAATGTAGAGCTGGCCGACCAGAACTACCAGGTAACGAACAACCGGTACGAAAACGAACTGGCTTTGCTGACCGATATGCTTGATGCCAGCAGTACCAAGCTCAGCGCCGACCTGAATCTGGTCAATGCCCGCATCAATGTGGTTTATAACTTCTACAAGATGAAGTATGTGACGCATACCTTATAATATCCGATTACTAACATAAAGACTAACAACAAGAATTATGGCTACAAGAAAAGTTCAGAAACTGATTTATAATACAGTTGTCATTTGTTTACTGATAGGCGGACTCGTCTATGTCTGCTCTCGTTTTATCCATTTAGGCAATGTGGAATATACCGACAATGCTCAGGTCAAACAACATATTACTCCGGTTGATACCCGCATTCAGGGTTTTATCCGGAAAATATATTTCGAAGAATATCGTCCAGTAAAGAAAGGTGATACCCTCGTAGTTATTGAAGACGCCGAATACCGCCTGCGTCTGGCTCAGGCTGAAGCGGATCTGGCTAATGCTTTATCCGGACAACAGGCCATGAATGCTGGTATTGCAACGACACAGAATAATCTTCGGGTAAACGATGCCAGTATCGAAGAAGTGCGGGTACAGATGCAGAATGCCAAACGTGAACTGGACCGGTATGAAAAGTTACTGCGGGAAAAAGCCGTTACCCGCCAGCAGTATGATAATGTCAGGACGGCTTACGAAGCAACCAAAGCCCGGTATGATCAGGTTTCGCGCGCCAAACAGTCCACTTCGTTGGTGAAGAGCGAACAAACCCACCGTCTGGGGCAGAATGAAGCGGCCGTCCAGTTGGCAGAAGCCGCCGTCGAACTGGCTCGGCTGAACCTCTCGTATACCGTCATCGTAGCGACGTGTGACGGCGTAACCGGACGAAAGGATATCCATGAAGGACAGCTTGTCCAGCCCGGGCAGACGATGGTTGACATCGTAGATGCCAGTGACCTTTGGGTGATCGCCAATTATCGGGAGACGCAGCTGCCGCATATTACGGAAGGCGCTCAGGTGACTCTCACTGCCGATGCAGTTCCGGGTGTTGTCTATACCGGTACTGTCGAATCGATTTCTGATGCCACAGGAGCGGCCGTTTCTCTGATTCCACAGGATAATGCGACGGGCAACTTCGTCAAGGTAGAACAGCGCGTGCCGGTGCGGATCAGTCTGCAGGGCAACGATCCGGAAGATTTGAAGCGCCTGCGTGCCGGATTCAATGTAGAATGTAAAGTGAAATACTGATCATGGGAGCACCACAGTTAAACGGTCCGTTTACCATGCCGATGTTCCGGGACTTCGTTCCCCGGAAAATACAGCCCTGGATCTACCTCTTCATGGCTTTCACCTTTCAGCTTTCGGGAGGTATCTATTTAGGTACGCTCAACGAGATGATGGGTGAAACGACATTGATGCGGGAAGACCTGATGATGTGTCTGTATTGCAATCTGGCTGGTATGGCCATCTATTTCCCGATTTTATTCCGGATGAAGTTCCGCTTCACGAACAAGACGTTGATGATCGCCGCGGCTTCGGGGGCTTTGATCTGCAACCTGCTGGCTCCGCATATTACCTTTCTGCCCCTGTTGTGGGCTGTCTGCTTCGTTGAAGGTATCTGTAAAATCCAGGGAACATTCGAGTGCATGTCGAATATCCAGTTATGGATGACGCCGAAGCGGGATTTCACCGTATTCTTTCCCGGTCTGCATGTGGTTATTTTGGGCAGTATGCAATTGGCCAACCTGTTGTCTACTTCCTTCATGTATTATTATCACTGGAGCTATATGCATCTGTTCATCAGCGGACTGATGTTGGTCGACCTGCTGATTCTGTATGGCTGTACCCGCCATTTCCGGATCATCAAGAAGTTACCGCTCTTCGGAATCGACTGGCTGGGCGCCGTGCTTTGGGCCACCTTGCTGCTCGAAGTGGCTTATTTGTTTAACTACGGCGACTGGTATGACTGGTGGGACAGTCCGGTGATCCGCCGGCTGACGGTAGCCATCTTCGTTACCCTGTTCTTCTGCATCGGCCGTATGCTGTCGATCCGTCATCCGTATATCGAGCCGAAGATGTGGACGTACCGTCATCTTTTCCCCATCCTCATTCTGATTACCCTGGTAGAAGCTTTTCTGGCTACCGAGCATGTGTTGGAAGATGTCTTCCGCGGAGAGATCATGAAGTACGAGGCCATGGTGAATGTGCAGCTGAGCTGGTTTGTCCTGGCAGGCGTCCTTTGTGGCTGTGCCTTTGCTTATTGGTGGATGCACATCCGACGCTACAACTACCTGCGCCTGATTATTGTCGGGATCATTGCCTTGGCCGGTTATTTAGGTGGTTATTATTTCCTGCTCACAACCGAGATTCCGATATCCGACCTTTATCTGCCGTCAGCTCTGCGTGGATTTGCCTATGCGGTTCTGAGTGCCACCTTCATGGTCTGCCTCGAAGAAATCATGACATTCCAGCATTTCTTCCAGGGACTGAGTGTATTCAACATGCTGCACATGGTAGTAGGCGGTGTGATGGGCGCCGCCCTTTATACCCAGGGATTTTCTTATTACATGGCCGACAACATGGCACGCTACGGCGCGGCTGTAGACCGGGTTGCCTTCAGTCAGTCGCCTTTCCCCTTCGGTCATTTTATCGAAGGATTTGCCGAGCAGATGATGGAGATCAGCATCGAGCAGCTGTACGGCTGGGTTTTGTATGCCTGTCTTTTCCTGCTGCTTCTTTTCCTCATCTACGATGCGCCCATCCGTCGTAAACTGAAGCCGATGCCTTCGTGGAGAGGGCTGCGAAAAGAAGTGGCCGATACTTTCAAAAGGAAAGGAGTGAAAAAGTAAAGTTTGTTTCGTAGAAAAAGGTAGGCAGGCATTGAAAAATAGCTGCCTACCTTTCCTTCAAAATACGCCGGCTTTTTATCAAAATACGCCGGGAATGAATGAATATACGCCGGCTATTTTCATATCCTCGAAAAGGGGGATTTTGTGTTACAAATCCAATCGTTTCGTCCTATAATCCATATATTTTGGAAAATAATGCAAGTTTTTTCTTGTTGATTCAGAAAACCTCTTTATCTTTGCAGTGATTCCGTAG
>ENA-OPAC01000386-OPAC01000386.1-human-gut-metagenome-genome-assembly--contig:-NODE-386-length-25433-cov-4.409764_pt1 | contig 25433 bp, 17 predicted proteins | sample MGYA00241052_ERZ501420 | MGnify/ENA primary metagenome ERZ501420 (study PRJEB25962, sample SAMEA2042513) | human gut metagenome | biome: human gut; feature: human-associated habitat; material: faeces... | reverse complement strand
GGTTTCTGCCACTCGGCCCGATGGGTTTTTCTTTCTCTTCCCGGGGTTGTGGATCTTCTACCTCATGGTGTTCATACAAATGGGCATATTGTTTCCGTTTGTTTTCTTCCATGTTTTATTGTTATCCTTTAATTTTATTTGCAACTAAATATCTGTTTTCAAATATATTGAACAGAATTTTATGAAAATGTATTTGATAATAATTCTTTTCATTCACCATATTTCAATCTTTTTCTTTAAATGTATTTGATAATAGCTGTCGTTTTAGCAAAATTTTGACTAATTTATTATAGCATAATATCGAATATCTATCAATCAGATGCGGCAATGGATCGCAAAAGCAAAAGTACGTCGCTTGATTTTTATATATTGATATCCGCGGTTTCCATAAGAATCCGCTTAATCTCAATATGTTCTTCATCCATTACAGACTTTTTCTTTTTCTTATCATAACGTTTGTCCGACTTATTCTTTTTGAGCCATTCATAAGCCTTACGTGCTATTGCACATTCATCAAGTCCAGCATTGCTTTTTATCTCCATGACATGGTCTATAGCCTTTTCAATCTTACTTGTATTATATACATCCCCCGTAATTCTAATTGTATTTTTAACATTTGCAATAGCATTATCCCTGATAGCAATTCTGTCTGCCGTCAGCTGCGAACTAGCTAATGCTGCCAATTCCATCGTCTTTTTTTTCATCAATTCGTTATTTAAAACATTTTGAACATTTTGCTGTGCGATACGTAATATTTCCGCACGTTTTTCCTCTATGTTTGGATTTTCCATATCATACAACAGTTCCTGCATTCCTGGATAATATGTTTTTGCAATTTTGTGTACATACTCAGCGGTTACTTCCGGACGATTTTCTGGATCTGAGCGAATATAATCAATCTGCATATACATATATACACCGATCAACTGGTCAATAATTCCTTTTGTTACGTCATACAGAGCCCTAATTACATCCGGCGTAAATTTTATATACTCGTCAAACCACTGATATCTTGAAAGGTTTCTTACAATAGCAGTAAAGTATCGCTGATCTCCACAATATAAGTTTGCTTCGATAAGAACGCCTGTTCGTCTACTTGTTCTGACATTTGGAAACATTTTGTAATAAGCATCCTTGGTGCCAACCGCTACCAAAGCAACTTTAGTCATGTTTACAATAGTCAGTAGACCTTCAAATGTTGAATCTTTTTGTCCCTTAAAGTCAAGCAACTGAATCTCATCAAGAATAATGGCACCGATTCCAAACCGCTCGATGAGACGACATACAACCGACACTTTATCTCCGAGCGTTCTCGCCTTTCGTACCATACTTTCATAGAATGGCTCAACATTTCCAAGTGCTCGATCTATTTCACGACCTATATTACTATATAATGTTGAAAAATTACTGTTCGGAGGACAGACCACCACAATATAGACAATCTGCGTAAAACGGAGCATATCATGTGACTCATGCTCAATGACTTGTGGATAATTTGATAACAATATCTCCAACGAAGCAGATTTTCCGCAACCTGAATATCCAAGCATTGTTATTCCGGCATTAGCGGCGGAAGCATTGTTTCCCATTAACGTACCATTCACATAGACCTCTCTATCATTTCTTGTGATTTTTACATTTTTTCCTTTCGTAAGCTTTAATCGGCGTTCTCTATAAGATATCAACAGGGACATATAGAATTCTTGCTCTAATGCTGCATGAAAGGGAAGTTCATATCTGATTTTCCGCAGATTTGCTATTGAGGATAATTTATCAAAATCTGGCAGATTTTTCTGTTCTTCCCACCGATATCCCGTCATAGGTCTGGTATATGCAATATTTATTTCTTCTTCATCACGTGGTCTTGGGAGTGCTTCAATATAAGGATTTCCATTATCTGTTCCAATATGCGATTTTACATATTCTGCCTTGACAATATTGTATTCCGACAAATCATATGTCTCGTACTGTCTACCGCCTTCCTGTATGTCAGTATATTCATAATCCATTAACCATTCCTCCTGGACTTTCGGTAAGCTTTAAGAGCAGCTGCTAGATCTTCCTCTAAACTAAATGGATCATCTACTTCTTTTTCGGGTTCTTGAATAATTATTACATCCGTATGTTTTGAGTCTTCGGCGTTATCTATTGATTTAATAGTTTCGTCTTTAACCGTATCCGTTTTGAGTAGATTATATGACTCATTAATTTCAGTATTTTCCAAACGTGTTGCTATTTTATTGGAATTGTTATTTATTTGTTTTGATTTCTGTCTAGCCGGGCGAATACCCGTTTTGTCAGACAAATGCTCTGTCATTGCATTTTCAATAATTACGTTGTTTATCTGATACATTCCAAAATTAGTTTCGTTGTTTATTTCTTCGCCTTTTGCTTTAAGTTCTTTTCTCGCTTTCTGATATTCCGCATATTGTTCCCAGGACATATTCATATAATCGGCATTCCCTGGTATTTCGGAATTTAATAAAGCCGCACATACCTTTCCATCAGAGATATAATACAAATGACCGACATCTCTTGGGTCATACCGCACAGTCATCTTATCCTTGCGATTTCCAAGAGAATACATTCTTCCTAAAAGCATTCTATCAGAAGATATATAATATAGATTTTTATATTTTAATCCATTTCTGCCTATGGAAGCTTCTGCTTCGATCATTAAGTCATATAAATACTGCGGTTTTGAAACTTCTGTTATCATTTTCGGATTGCCAAACATTGCACATCCATAATTCCACAAAGAGATAGGTGCCGGTAGAATTCCCTTTTCTATCATGTCTTTGGTCATATGATATTCCTCAATAGCCTTCTGATTATGGTGAACAACGAAATTAATCAGCAATGCTGTAAAAGTTTCCATTGTTATCATCGCTTCGCGATGATGATTTGAATCATATCTTCGCGTTATTAGTCCTTTTTTCTCCATATGTGGTCTGAGCTGCGTCTGATACTGGTGGAAAGATTGTTCTACCAAACCTTTCATAGAACCTGTAGCACCTGTTTCGAGGGTTCGGTTGATTCCAAGACGTCTGCATACTGTAGTAAATTTATCACTTTTAAAATCAGAGCCTCGATCACATCGAATTTCATGTGGAATAAAATTTGATGGCCACATTCCTGGCTCAATAATAATCCCAAATTTTTTTGCATATTCAACTTTGTCATCACATAAATTCATCATCAAATTTGTGATTCCAACATATGAGTTATTATCAAAAGCAGCTGATATAGCAACTATAGTGCTTGTATATACATCTATCATTACATATACGATTGGACGACCAATAGACTGTTCTCTGTTTATACTTGATACGATTGAGAAATCTGCTTCCAAAGCATCAGCCTCAACAATCCAACCCGGTCGAATAGCATCCGTTCTTGAACTGCCAAGAAGTAATCTTTGAGCATTTCTCTGTTCGGCAACGCTTGTTTTTATCTGGTCTTTTTCTTCTTTTGTGAGATGCGTCCTGCAATAATAGTAGAACTGTTCAAATGTAGGACATTCTGTTGCAGGCTTTCTCTGTGGAAGGAATCCATCGTGCGCTGGATATGTATAATACTTGTCTAGCAGACCCTGGTATGCGTATTTATATGTTCTTTCTCGTCCATTTTTATATGCATTCAAAAATTCAGTAAATTGCTGTTTTATTTCTGGCGTTAAAATAACATTTGCTCCTGTTCCAAATTCGTTCTTTCTTCCAGCCTTTTTTCTATACTCATATTCTTTCTTTTCGGTTGAAGGCGTTGACGAATACCTCTTATCAACTATAGCAGCTGGAGACATACCAGCTTGCAAATATTTTCTAATTAATCTATACACGGTGGCTGAGCTCATGCCCGTTTTTTTAATTCCGACCTCTAATAATTTCTTTTTGTGCCTTCCAATAAGTCCTACATAAGTCGGTCCATACTCTGCGTCCATTTGATGAAGAAATGCTATTTTAGAATCATATACTTTTCGTTCTTCTTCTGACATTTTTGAAAAATCGATCGCAACCGATTCCTCAGCCTGTATCAATATTTCATTATTGCGAATCTGCCGCTTTAACTCATCTGTTGGATAACTAACAATAGTCAACTTATTACTATCCATATCACAAAGAGAGGTAATGCTTCCCACTGTGCCAAGAACTCTATATCTGATATCCCGAATCAAAACAATTTCGCCTATTATGTTCTCATTAATCATTTTTTATCTCCAAATACTGACTTAGTATTGCGCTATAGTTAAGCGGTGAAGATTCCATGTCTACTATAATTTCCTTGTGTGCAATTTTATACCGAATTGCACCGATAGGATCTGATACGGCAGATGGATCATAACATTCCAGAACGTCTATGAGGTTCTGAATAAGCGTTTTATTGAGTTTGTTTTTAAACGCCATATGAAAAGGTACCCCTTGCGATTCCCAGTACATCTTTTCTATCATTAGTTTTTCAAGAGTACGCGGGTTGTCCAAAGCTTTTGGGTTCACTTTTACGCTATAGGCCTCCCTTTTCCCGTTTATCTTTGTAACCAGTAAATCCGTCGTCATCTCATGCGAATTATCTTTCGGGTGAGCATATCCTAATGAATCCGCAATAGCGACTGTTGTAGCAAGATCCAAAGGAAACTGTTCTTGTATATCCTCAACATCATCCTGCCAACGAAGGTAATACCACCAATACACCTCTCCTTGAGAGAGCAATTCAACATTACGTCCCGTTTTGTAATCAATCACTGATGTTGCGGTGCCAAGGCTGTTAACTTCCCGTACCTTTATCCATGGCTTATAATCAGCGCATCCTCCTGTTCCACGACCTTCTCTATGTTTTCCTTTTTCCGAAATTTTAGTCATTTTTGTTTACCTTATAAACTTTTTCTATTTCACTTGGTGCCCATTTAGCCGAATACTGATAATATGGTTCAAAATCTTTCTCAGTAATATGATCAACTTGTAACCAGTCCATTAAAATCTTATACACATCCCCCACTTCGACACAACCTAACCTTTTGTAATTCAAAAGAAAGTGGATAGTCGATAGAATTTTATAGTTCTCGTCTGTTATCTTTACATTGCTTCCGTGAAGTTTTAAATCTACTCCATGGTATGTCCGATTTCGCCCATGCTTTTGAGATTCCGCATTGGAAATGATTCCCCACCGCTCAGGTGGGGTTGTTCTTAAACCTAATTTATAAGAAAAAGCATGATCTGTCAGGTACCCGATACGTTTTCCATTTCTCACCAGAAAACGTGATTCAACCACTTCCCATGGCGTAAAATTATCTTCTGGATAGCGGTATATTCCTGGTTCCACATTAATTAAGACTCCATCATTGACTAACTCGCCAACAGATAGTTTTAAATCTACATATTTCACGCCTTTCAGATAAAGATCTTCCAGATGGATCAACATACCGTGAGTGCTATTTCCCAATATTCTTCTTTTGATGGAGTCTCTCTTATAGATAGGTCTCTGATACGCAAGATTACGATCTTTTATTGGCAGTATGACTGACGGTGTTGGTCTATAGAGCTCCTGCAGTATTTTAGCTGTTGACAGTGTGATATGACTCCCATCATCGTTATTTATTACATCAATCAAATTAGCTGTCTTTCTGTCAGCTAAAGAATATTGACCATTGGAAACGCCGAAAACTATTTCTGACAGCACATTGTCTTTCGTAAACTGCGTGCAATGTTTGCATCGTCTTCCATCAAAGAAATCTCTGACTTTATATGTTTGAGTACGTCCACATGTTTTATGCAACAAATCCACTTTTGTATCCATATCAATATAAGGTCCAATCAAAACATATTCATCACCAACAAGATCAGCAACTTTCTGTTCAAACTCTTTCTCTACAGGTCCTTTGGGAATACAAACTCTGCACCATGGTTGCTTTAAAAACTTGTAATAATCCCATTCGAATGATTGACCACACTCTTTATGACGGATAGTAGCAGGGTGATCAATTCCTACAAAACGTACCAGTTCAAACTCTCCAGATTCTCCTATGTTCCTCTTGGCTTCATCAAATAAAATCCTATATTCACATGAGCACCGTTCTCCACTCTCGATGAAAGCTCGCGCTTTGACCGAGAATTGTTTTCCACATTTAATATGCTTTATTTTTATAGAATTTTGAATTCCGTTAAAAGGAGATATCCTTTCATAATCGCCTTTGCCCATCGCCTTGAACATTCGATCAAATGCCTGATCTGCGGTCAACTCTTTATCGCAAGAGGGGCATCCCCATCCTATTGCAAGTCGATAAGCTGTAGTTAAAAATTCTATTTTGCACTTCTTGCACTTTATCCCCAACAAATTTTCCCGAATTGACGTTGTAGCTGTAAGCTGATTATCAATTTCAATAGTATTATAGAAATTATCCACTGAGCTTGCAACGGTTTCTGCAAATTTCTGACAAGTACCATATTTTTTTAACGCAACGCGAATGGCCATTTCTGTATCGGTATATGAACTTTTAAACCCTACAAGAGCTAATTCCGGCATTAAAACTTTCTGTGTATCCTCAAGAGAAAAATCCAACTCTGCATCAAGCAACTCCTTGCAAAAGCGGGCATATGCCACAGCATCCGACATATTGCCATTGACTTCAAGAAAAAGCTCTGTATCATCACAAAATTCATTTCCTTTGATTCCGTTATATCTCAATAATTTCAAACCATGCTTATGGCACACACACACACCAGGCATTTGATGAGCCCGATGATAATACCATGCTGTGCCTTCCTCTTGTTTGCAGTAGGGGCAAATGCGGATCTCTGATATCATAGGGTATGCAGTTGCGTCCCACTGTTTAAATTTGTTTTCGGAACACATATTCCCAATACGATGAGATGATACAACTTTACTTGAAAATGGTGCTAGACCAGGAAAAATTGATGTTTTTTGATAAAATGCCACCGGATCAATGTTTTCATCAATAGCCTCAAGAAGCTTTAGCAAATCATTATTTATGTCATACGGTATTTCTCTGTAGAAATTACCGTGTCTAGCACGTTCAGGCCATAAGAATGTCGCGGTAAACATACCTAATGTGTCACATTCATTTGCCGCTGCCAAGCGCATTATATATGAATACAGTAATTCATCTGGCTTTATTCTTGGTACAAAAGGTAGCCGCAACATACAAAACCTCCTAAAACAAAAAAAGGAGGCGGAACACTCCACCCCCATTTAACGAAGACTACTTTAGATTCCGTATTTACATTATAACCCACAAAAGAAGTTATTTGCTAATACATTTACATTTTTTCTTCTTTTCTAAAATGTTTAATATCAATTACATTTCCTTATTCTCAAATACATTTAGTAACTTTGTTTTTGCATACATTACTATTCATTAATTTAATATTCCGTATTTACTAAGGTTGCATAATTTTGTACGTTTTTTCACACTTCATATAAATTGTGAATTACACGAATATCAATTCTAACTTTTTGTACGGTTGCATTATAACATAATGTATAAATTTATGATAGTGTTTTGTACGGAAATTCATAATTCATAATTTTGATTTGCACACAAAAAGAACCGCACTTATTTGTACGGTCCTTTAATTTTGTTTCTACATTGCATTTCTGATTTTAATTGACTGGTACCTTATACCCTGCTTTCTCCATACGTGCAAGCAGTTCATCCTTGGTAAGCTGAAGTTTTTTAGCACCGGTTTCAGCAGTCTATTGATTGCATTCACTGATTCACTGCTCATGACCGATAACTTTTTATTTGTATTAAGCAGTGTCTCCATCTCTTTTTTGTCAGCCGAATCTTTGATAAATTCCAGCACTTCTCCAAGTTCAGTCGAAAATATGTCGAAATCTTCAATCTCGTCCAGGATTACCAAGTTAATCCGGTAGTCCGGAATAAATGGTATTAAACGTTCGTCAATATCCCGAACATTTCATGCAGTGACCTCGGTGCGTCCCATTTACCGGATCCCCAGTATACTGTGATTGTGATTACCGGAGTGAGTTTATCATCCTTGTGGAACTCTGATAAAAACTCCGCACTCGCCCCCCCGGTCAGCAGTCTGGTTCTTGAAAATTTCATCCAGAACCATGTTTTATGACAAACATGGCGTTTTCTATTTTGTTTGTTCAAAATATACAATTTACCCAAAATACATTCAGTATCTTCTTAGATATCTTTAACAATTTTTAATGAAATTGCTAAAATACCCCAACAAAATGTAGAATATATGTTCGTCAGGTGTTATACTGACATCAAATCATAATTTTACGGACAGAAAAAAAGCATCAACAGAATCTACCTTTGGCCGGGTGGGATTTTTCGTCAATGCTCTGGTTTCTTATTGCCTTTTTTGGACATTTTTATTCTATCATATTGTTCAAAAAAGGGCAATACCTTTTTAACATAATCTGGTACCAAATCTGATAGCAGATTTTTCATCTGTCAGACACCATGAAGCCATACTCTACGTGCCTTTCCCGTATTCCGGAAATGCAGAAAAAATTACACTTTTTGCACATGGGAATGCGGTGTGTGTCTGCCAGATGTCTTCCAATATTTCCAGAATTACCAGATATCCTTTTTCTTCCGTAAACAGTACTTTTTACGCAGGAGGAAAATCTTTATGAAAGAAACACATTTCTCACTTTATAAGCATAACCTTGTCATCCGGGATGACCGTCTGATTACCAGACATTTTATTGTCCTTAAATATCCGGACGGAACCCTCCAGTTCACTGACTTCCATAAATATGTCCACTCTTCTTCCCGAAATATCCGCCGTATCGAGTCAAATGATTATACACGGTTTATCTTTGTCATTAGCCTGCTCAATTACGCGTTCTTTTCCTGTGGAGTCACGTCGCTTTCCCAGCTTACCATACAGATAGCGTGCAACTTCCTGAATGCCTATGGCATGTGTGAGCTTGACGGCGATGATGAGTTTACGCAGCGGAGCTCTGCCACTGTGAGACGCTGTGCTGCATATATTCTGGATTTTTATATTGTCCTCATCCGTGAGAAAGTAATAAAGGCAAAAGAATCCGACTTGTATAAAAAGGTTGCCTCCCGTGACAGGCGTGGCCGGTATACGGAACGGAAAGAACCGGTATTCCCGGTTACCTATCTTGGCAGTTCTCGTCCCCCTGTTTTCCGTGACATTCCAGACGCCGCGTTCCGGCTTATCTTCCGGAACATTGTCGAAAACCACACGGAACTTCTCGGCGTGGTTGCACTGTCTGCATTTGCAGGTCTGCGTCCGTCAGAAGCATGTAATGTCAGGCGTACGGACAGTCCTCTCGGACCGGGCATCATCTTCAGTTACTACATGGGTGAGGTTGAACATGCAGAGATTGACCTCATGCAGGAAAAAGTCCTCCGCAGCGACCTGAAATCCGTCGGCAGCATCAAAAAGGAGCGCCGGCAGGTCGTCCCAGATATTTTCCTGCGTGCATTTGTGGAATCCTACAACTACTATATGGAATATCTTAATGGCCGGCCGTATGAAGCCGCATACGGTCCACTCTCGCTGAACCGCTCCGGAGAAGCGCTCACATATGCAAGTTATAGGAATAAGTTCCAGCAGATCATCTTGGAGGAGATGATTCCCATTTTTCTCGCCAGTGAGGATCCTGATCTTGTGCTGTACGGAAGGACACTCATGGAACGGCGTCTGTCCGTACATATATTCCGGCACTGGTATACGGTGCAACTGGTACTTGCAGGAGTTTCAGAACCGGGTGAGCTTATGTCATACCGGGGCGACACAAATCCGGAAAGTGCCCTTGTGTACCTGCGCGACAAAGGTGACCTCGCCAGAAGATACAGGCGTGTGAATGACCAGATGTTTGAATATCTTCTGTGGGAATCTGAAAGGAGAAATAAACAATGACAGACTTGAAAGAATTTATCCGTTCCATGCTGGAAGTATCAGAAACTGTAGATACTTCCGTGAATGACATCATCACTTTTCTGAACGACAACAAGTGGTTTGGAAGCAGACCTGATCCCTCCAGCGGAACAATCCTGCTGTCGGATGAACAGGTGGAATTATATTCCACTCCGGTTCTCCGCTATCTCTCAGGGGACCTGGAAAACGGAGTTCAAAACTCCCTTGAATACCTGAAGCAGAAATTCCCAGCCACAGCTTCTCTGTATGACAGGTTCTGCCAGAGTGCAGATGCAGATGAATACATGACATTTTATGTGGCGGGTTTTCTTGCTACCATACTGGAAAAGGATCTTTTTCTGTACACGGACAATGAGGTCGAATCCCTCCTTGTTTGTGCAACCAGTGACCTTACCAAAACAAACGGGGACTTCCTCACCTTCTTTCTTGCATGGATGCGCCACAAAACCAAAACAGCTTACCACAAGGACTTCATCATGCAGAAAAGGTTTACGATGGACGTACAGAACGAAGCATACAGTTTCGATGAATACCTGGAACTTGTATACCGTCTCTTTAATGCAGATTATGTTGCTGAAAATGAAATGTTTGCAAAGGCTGCAGACTCCGTAAATTACACCGATACATGGCTTTATCTCAGCATGCACTTTATATGCTCGCTGCGTACGACAGACCTGGAGCGTATCTATCATCCGCTTCTTCCGTATTCCCCGGAAATAACCATTGAAAAAGTACGGAATGGTGAATTTACTCTCAAAGATTCACTGGTTGTACTGGGCAGCATTACCGACAGGCTCTGCTGGCTTCCTCTTACCCCGCACAAAACAGAACGGTATTCGGGTACCGACCATGTGAAGCTGCAGTTTCCTTCCGAATGTGAGGAACATTTTGGCCGCCTCTTTGCCCTCGCAGAAGCACATCGGCAGATCAATGGCACAGCGGATACCCCTGTCATCCGGCGTATCACTTCGTACAAGGATATCTCCCGGTACATGGGCGAGGAAATTGGCGAACTTTTTCTGGAACGCGATTTTGGCTCCCGCTCTGCAACCAAGTCCTACCTCCAGTCTGTATACCTTGCCGCAGATGGTGACTCCGGACGCGGTTCCGGGATTACAGGCTCCAAAGGCTACCTGCTTGCATCATATGCCAGAAGCCACAAGGGTTCCTACGGCGAATTTGCCTCCACCACCTTCGAATACTTAAAAGATGCCAGGCTGAGCGGGCTTTCCCCTGAATTTGTTGCCTACGAACTGCTCGAACGCGGAGCGTTATCATTTATTACCGGTGAACTGCTCGAAATGGCCACGGACGGGAAGTTTGCAAAACTCTCCGTGAAGGAACAGACGGAAGTTTTTAAAAATACCGGACTGTCTGTCGGAGAGACAGAGGCTGTCGTAACAGCAGTGTCTTCTGCCAGAAAGACAGCAAAGGAAACCGTCCATGCCATCATGAACAGTGATGAGGATATACTCACCGTCCTTCACAATATCGGCTGTGGCCGAGCTTTCTCAAAGCAGCCTGGTACCCTGTGCATTCTCTCTGCCGTCAGGCAGTTATGTCCTTACAACAAAAACCGGAACTGCGTTGGATGTGATTACGACATACTGACAAAATCCACCCTGTTCCATATGGTAGCAGAGTACCAGCGTATGAAGAAACTTCACGACACCACACAGAACAAACAGGAAAAAGAAAAATACGAATATATCGTAAAGAATGTCCTTCTTCCGAAGCTGGCAGAGGCTCTTGAATGTCTGAGAAATACTTACGGGGAAGATGTTTACTTACAGTACACGAAATACATACAGGAGGTTTTACATGGTTAATACTGCAGAAAAACTGTTCTCTTCCGCCCTGTCATTTATCGTTTATGACAGGGAGTCCATACAGGAAGCAGAAAAACGCTTTTCCAGTCTTCAGGCGGATGGTGTTATCCGTTCTGACTGCACTTTTAATGACAGCGTCTGGTATACGACCGATCAGTACCAGAATACCGGACTTTATTTCAGTTTCAGCGAATTCAGTTACCGGCGTTACTATACGGATATTTTCAGGATGCCGCTTGAAGATTTTGTCTGTGCGGTAAAGGTATTCATCATCTCTTTCTTCGGACATAGTTCCTTGTCCGGCATCAATGATATCCTGCTTGATATCCGGCATCTTATCAACCAGTATCCGGGCAGGATTGACCAAACTTCCGGGAATTCCTCCCTCAAGCGCATACATGTGTGGGAGGATTTTATTGACGGACTTATTCCGGATGACAACGCCGCCGTGGAAACATTCCGCAATTCAGTTGAATGCTATGCCTATGAATCCGTTACCAGCTGTCAGCGTACCCTTGCCGATTATGACACCTATTTCCTTTTCGATGAAATTATACAGCGCTACTGGAAAGAAGATTTAAGCAACGATGAACGCCTTTTTTATTATCCTGTGTATCTCTGGTGGGTACTTACAAGTGTCATCCCGCAGCGTCCAAGGGAATTCCTTCTGATGCCGAGGGACTGTCTTTCCATGTCTAATGGGAAATACTGTGTGACGTTCCGCAGGGATACCAATAAGGGCTATGGTGCCGGACGGAATTATTTTTACACAATAGATGAGGCATACCGGACCGACACCTATCCGGTACCGGATCATATCGGAAAGGAAATTGAAAATTACCTCCATCTTACTGCCGACTTCCGCCAGACGGATATCAACACGCTCCTGGTTACCGCACCGCATTACAGCAGATGGGGGATACGGAATAAAAAGAACAGCCGCTTTTTCACCTACAGCAATTTCGTTACCGCACTCCATTACTTCTATGACGAGGTAATTGCAGGGCGCTATGGTTACCATGTCATCCGTTACAAGGAAACGGACACACACCTTGATGATGGGGAAATTGGCATCATCCATCCTGGAGATACCCGTCATATTGCCCTTATCAACCTGATGCAGTCCGGAGGTACCCCTTTCCTTGGAATGCTGTTCGCCGGACACGCTGACTCGGACATGGCTTCCCATTATTATTCGAACATTACCAGTTTCATCCGCTGCAGGACCTTCCGCCAGTACCGCAGGTATATCGGACAACAGGCAGAATATACCATCAGCTCGTTTACCGCCCCGCTTACTGCAAAAGGATATTCCAGAGATTCCGTTGCTCTTACAGACGGCAGATGTTCTTCTGAAAACTACAGGAATCATGACTATTCCGACTGTCTTGCAGCCGCTGGACCAAACGGGGAAATCGGCGACTGCAGGAGTTGTCATTTCCGTTCGGATCCGGACGGAACAGTACATGAGGATGTTTACCAGGCAAACATCCGGGCAGACTGTGAAGCCCTTGCCGATGCAGTTAATCTTGTCCGGCAGAATAAAGGATATCCGGAAGACATTGGCGAAGTGATTAACCGCCTGCGCGGAACCACAGCATCGTATGGGGAATTTCTGATGTACAAATATGAACAGGAAAAGGATGGTGAATAATCATGGCAAGACCAAGACTCATTGATGATGAAACACTTCTGGAGCTTATCACAGAGTTTTTCGTCAACGAATGCAGAAGTAATCCAAACAAAATGAAAATGCCCTCTATTGCCAGGTATGTGGCTGAAAACGGCTACCCTGGCTACCGAGTGGAAACTCTCCGCCGGAATCAGGTTGCCCGTGCACACATTGATAACCTCACCGGCAACCAGCAGGCGGCACAGCTGGCACAGATATGTGTCTACAAAACACTCGATGTTGACGCCTTTATCGCGAACAACTGCAACAAGGCAGCATTAAAACGTTCCCTTATCCAGCTGGATCTGCATTACAAAACAATTGCGGATACTGCTGCACCACTTATCAGTGAAAATAAAAAGCTGCAGAAAGCAATCCATGATTCCCGCTCAAAAGAAACCGGACTTCTGGAACAGATTGAAGAACTGAACAAAACAATTACAGAACTTAAAGCGCAGAAAAAAGAAGTTATGAAAAAGAATGAAGTCCTGGAATGCATCGTAAAAGACTATGTTTACCCGGACCTTGCAAATCTGCTTCTGTCTGAAACAGAACTCAGGAATGTGTCCACAATCATTGAGCAATATAAATTTTCACAGAACCTTCTGACGAAAGATTCAAAGATTGTACCCATCCCTCCCATCCAGTCCGTAGAACCTGATAATATTGCTGATGACGGACCAGATACATCCAGTATTCCGAGCGATGACGTAGAAATTCCCATGGATCCGAAACCGGACGATGTAATCGGACAAATGTTTAAGGACTTCTGAAATTTGGAAATGAAAGGAGGCATGTCATGGATATTGAAGATTATCCGCAGATTCGAAATTTCTGGGACTTCGAAAAGAATACCATCGACCCTCAGTCGGTATCGCCCGGCTCAAACATATCTGCATTCTGGAAATGCAGAAAATGCGGCTATGAATGGAAATCCACCATAAACGCACGGAAAAGCCGCACAGACCAGTGCCCCTGTTGTGACCGGAACCAGGTCGTGATTAAGGGAATAAACGATGTTTTCACACTCGTAAAAGACCTTGATTCCGAATATGATTTTAATGCAAACAAAGACCGTCCCTATGACATTTACAAGGAAAATGTCACCTCGTCAAAGGAAGCTACATGGCACTGTGGTATCTGTGGACGTACATGGAACGCATCCATAAAATCACGGGTAAAGAAAACAGGTGATGGGTATGTAATCAAGCCCTGTCCGCACCGCAACACCACTTCACGTAAACAGGAAAACATTCCGTCTGTTGCAGACTGCCCGAACCTGATGAAGTTCTGGGACAATGAAAAGAATGATGTAAAACCGGATAAGGTATCTTCTGCTTCCGGAGATATTTACAACTGGAAATGTAAGAACTGTGGGTATGAATGGACAACCTCTCCCAGAAGCCGTATGCGCAGGTCTGGACAGTGTGACTGCTGTGACCGCAACCAGGTGCATATGAAAGGTGTTAATGACCTGTTCACACTCATCCCGGAAGCCAGACTGTCGTATGACTTTGAAAAGAACAAAAATATAGATATCTACAGCCTTGCTATTAAGGACAAAAAGACACCAGTTGCATGGAAATGCGAACTCTGTGGAAAGGAATGGACTGCCCCTCTTGCATACCGGGTTGCCGGAACAGCCGGAAACTACCGACTCAAGAAATGCCAGCGGTGCAGTGGCATATCACAGAGAAAGACAGTATCGTCCTCTTCTGCCCTGATGAAGTTCTGGGATGCTGACCGCAATACCGGACTTGATCCGAACCTGCTTTCCATTCATTCTACTGATACAGCCCACTGGAAATGCAAACGCTGTGGTTTTACCTTTAAATCACAGATCAACAGCCGGACCGTTGCTGACGGAAAGTGCCCATGCTGTGATTCCGGACTTGGAGTATCCCCGGGATACAATGATGTAATGACACTGTTTCCAGAGTTCTCCAATATCTATGATCCGGCTGACAATCCGGATGTTGATATTCGAACACAGAGCCCGTTCTCAAAAGTCCATATCAGCTGCCGCTGCAAAACGTGCGGGTACACATGGGGTACCAACATCAACCGCCGTTTCAGCCGCAATGAAGACGGGGAACTTACCGATAATGGTTGTCCTGCATGCAAAGGCCTCGTCCGGACGCAGACTTATGCCAAACAGTATCCGGAGCTTCTGGAACTTTATGATGAAAAAGCCAATGGGAAACCACTGTCAGCTGTTACCGGCAGCCGGGAGGACACCCGGGCCATTTATATGTGGAAATGCAAAACGTGTGGCAACAGTTTTCCGTCCACACTCAGAACCATGATAGACGGGCTCTCTTCTTCCTCTGGCGGATGCCCTTACTGCAGCAAAGTCATCCTAACAAAGGAGACCAGTTTTGCCGGCATACATCCAGAACTTATGGATGAATACTCGGACGAAAACATCCTTGATCCGTTCGGTGTTTTTCCATCCAGCGATGAGGACGCCATCTGGGAATGTAGGATGGATCCAGGACACCGGTGGACTGCAAAATTCCGTACCCGCCACAACGGGCTCGGATTATGTCCTGTCTGCAATCATACACGTCCGGTTAAAGGTTATAACACCTTTGCTGATGTTTACCCACAGTACGTGGACATGTTTGCAGAAAACAATACCATCAGGCTGGATGAGATACTGGACACTGCATCAGAATGGACTCACTGGAACTGTCCGGTCTGCGGCGGCGAGTACGGGGCATACACAAACGAAGTTGCAGCTGGCACAAATGTCTGTCCATACTGCGAAAAAGGACGTGTACTGCCAGGATACAATTCATTTGCTGACCTGCATCCGGATATCGCCAGAATGTGGTCCAAGGAAAACGAACAAAAATCCAACGAGGTTTCTGACACATGGTCACGCCGTGTACTCTGGACATGTCCAACCTGCCACGGCGTCCATAGTGAATTTATTTCAGACATGATTGAAAATCCTGATAAATGTCCTTACTGTTCTGGACGACGAATTCTGCCAGGATTCAATTCGTTCAACGTCAAGCATCCTGAACTCATGAAAGAATACGACTATGTCAGTAATTATGCTTTGACTGAACCAGATGCCTTTGGAGATACATGCCAGAAGGTATTGTGGTGGCAGTGTCCGAAGAATAAGGATCATGTTTACCCCATGAGTCCCGCAAACCGACTATTCTTCCAGAAGCGTAACCGCGAATCCTGTCCCTTCTGCAAGGGCAGACGAAGAAACCGTTATTATTTATTCAAACATTAATAAAAACAGACCTTGTAGCCGTTAACTACGAGGTCTGTTTTTTTTGTTTGTAATAAATAGTTTTGTACGTTTTTGCAAAAATTGCAAAAATGTAAATTTTAGTTACCGTGGTCGTTTTGTACGTTTTTTGAGAAAATCGCCAAAAATTTTTTTCAGTTACTTTGTTTAGAATTACATTTATAAATGTAATACTCTTTCTTTGATTTCCTGTGTACGTCCCTGATTCCAGAACTGTGTTCCGATATACCCGCACGTACGACGTGCAACACTCATCTTATCCTGATCACGGTTTCCGCAGTTCGGACACTCCCAGACGAGTTTTCCGCTGTCCTTTTCCTCAACAATTTTGATCTCACCGTCATAGCCACATTCCATACAGTAATCACTCTTCGTGTTGAGCTCCGCGTACATAATATTATCGTAAATGTATTTCATGACGGCAATCACGGCATCAATATTATCCTGCATATTTGGTACTTCCACATAGCTGATTGCACCACCCGGAGACAGCTTCTGGAACTGTGACTCAAACTTCAGTTTATCAAAAGCATTGATATTTTCCGTCACATGCACATGATAACTGTTCGTAATATAATTTTTATCTGTTACGCCCTCTATGATACCGAAACGCTTCTGCAGACACTTTGCAAATTTATAGGTGGTGGATTCCAGCGGCGTACCGTACAGACTGAAATCCATATTTTCCTTTTCTTTCCACTCTGCACAGGCATCATTCAGACGCTGCATGACACGCAGTGCAAATGGTGTTCCGGTCTCCGGCTCCGTATGGGAAACACCTGTCATATAACGGGTACACTCGCACAATCCCGCATATCCCAAAGAGATGGTGGAATAACCGCCAAATAAAAGTTTGTCGATCGTCTCTCCCTTTTTCAGACGGGCAAGCGCTCCGTTCTGCCACAGAATCGGAGCCACATCACTCGGTGTGCCAAGAAGTCTCTTATGTCTGCACATCAGTGCCCGGTAGCACAGTTTTAGACGCTCATCGAGAATCTTCCAGAATTTTTTCTCATCTTTTCCGGAAGAACATGCCACATCCACCAGATTGATCGTCACAACTCCCTGGTTAAAACGTCCGTAATATTTCGGTTTTCCGGTTTCCGGGTCAATATACGGAGTAAGAAAACTGCGGCATCCCATACATGGATAGCAGTGTCCTTCCCCGTTCTTGTCCACTTTCAGTTCTTTCATCTTCTTTTCGGAAATATAATCCGGAACCATGCGCTTTGCCGTGCACTGTGCAGCCAGGCGTGTCAGATAAAAATACTTGGAATCCTCATGGATATTATCTTCTTCGAGTACATAAATCAGTTTCGGGAAAGCCGGGGTAATAAATACTCCTTTTTCGTTCTTTACTCCCTTGATTCTCTGATGCAGCATCTCCTCAATGATCGCTGCCAGGTCATCTCTGGTCTGTCCCTCCGGCACTTCGTCGAGATACATAAACACCGTGATAAACGGAGCCTGACCGTTTGTGGTCATAAGCGTGATCACCTGATACTGGATCATCTGCACACCACGGTTGATCTCTTCTCTTACACGCATCTCTGCTACTTTATTGATTTTCTCCTCATCCAGATCCAGCCCGATCTTTTCAAACTCTGTCCGGACCTGTATCCGGAATTTTTCACGGCTCACCTGTACGAACGGTGCCAGATGGGACAGTGAAATACTCTGTCCTCCATACTGCGAACTTGCAATCTGCGCAATCGCCTGTGTTGCTATATTGCAGGCCGTGGAAAAACTTCTCGGACGGTCAATTCCGGTCTCGCTGATTACAGTACCATTCTGCAGCATGTCCTCTAAGTTCACCAGACAGCAGTTATGCATGTGCTGCGCAAAATAATCTGCATCATGGAAATGAATCAGTCCTTTTTCATGTGCTTCCACAATATCTTCCGGCAACAGGAATCTCTTCGTGATATCCTTGCTGACTTCTCCCGCCATATAATCTCTCTGTACACTGTTTACAGTAGGATTTTTATTGGAATTTTCCTGTTTTACTTCCTCATTGTTACACTCTAAGAGAGACAGAATCTGTTCATCCGTAGAATTGGATTTACGCACAAGCGCTCTCTTATAACGGTATGTAATATAATTACGGGCAACCGTAAATGCATGCTGGTTCATCAGCTGGTTCTCTACCATATCCTGGATTTCCTCCACGCTGGCAGATCGTTTCATGTTTTCACATGCCACTTCCACATTATCGGCAATCTCCTGAATCTGCTCATCGCTGAGTTTTTCATAATCGATTACCGATGCATTCGCTTTCTGTACAGCCGCAACGATCTTATTCGAATCAAAAAATACCTCGACTCCGCTTCTCTTAATAATTTTCATGTTCCATCTTCCTCTCAAAGTCTATCTTTATAAACGATTGTTTACACAAAATATAAGATATAGAGATTACTCCCTATATCTTGTATATTTTCATTAACAAATACAAGACTACACTACATCTTGTGTTATTGTCAACCCACATTTCTACATCATGTGGAGGCTTACTCCATGGAAATGTAGACGTATCTAGGCGTTTATGCAATATGTGAAAAAATTCCGCGCCATTTTTGTAATAATTTTTACAGTCTGCTGTCCGTGCGCAGCACATCAATGAATTTGCCGGCTTCTGCCCATGCCTTCTTTGATTCTGGAATATTCAGATATGCCATCTGGAACACATGAAACATCCCTTCATAAACAGACAGGCGCACTTTTACCCCCTGCTCCCTTGCCTTTGCCGCTACCGAAACCGAATCACTCAGAAGCATCTCAATCGATCCAACCTGTATGAGCATTGGCGGAAATCCCCGGAAATCCCCAAACAGCGGAGAAATATACGGGTCCATCCGGTCATGTTCCCCCGGATAATCATTCTGGTAAATCAGACTCTCCTTCGTATTTCCAAACAGTGGATCTTTCTCATAATTGGTCTCATAAGACTCCCCGCTGGCCGTCAGATCCGTCCACGGAGACATGGCTATGATTCCTCCCGGTACCGGCATATTATGATCCCGCAAATACATACAGAGTGCCATCGCCAGTCCACCGCCTGCCGAATCTCCGGCAAGGATAATCTGTTCTCCATAATATCCCTTGGAAAGCAGCCAGCGGTATGATGCCAATGCATCTTCAAGTGCCGCCGGATATGGATTCTCCGGGGCCACACGATAATCCGGAGTAAGCACATTGCATCCATGGCTCAGCTCGTTATATAATCCTGCAAACACATAATACGCATTGCGCACAGCTCCCGTATAACCACCGCCGTGTAACTGCAGAATCACGTAATCCGTGTTTGGATTTTCCTTTAACGACAAAAGTTTCATCGTAAAATGATCCATATTGATTCCTGTCAGGTTAAACATTGCCGGTGGAATCCATGGCGGCTCTATCATCCGCTTGCGCAGCTCTCCGCTCTTTATTTTTTTTCCGATTTTCAAATCATTGGTAAAATGTGACAGCATTTCTGCCACCACACGTCCTTTTACACTCGCTTCGCTTTCTATCATATATGAAATCTCCGTTTCAGTTCGGTTCGTGCACGCTGATCACCAAGAATCAGTGTTCCAAGGAATAAAAATACCGATACCCCGAGGGACCCCCATGCCAGATATGGAAAATGAATGATTCTCATCTGCAGCAATACCACCGGTACAATGCTCAGCAATATCGTCAGCAGTTCCGACATCATATAACTCTGCCAGTTTCTCCGGTTTATCAGAATCAGGATAAACAACGCCAGATCAATGGCAATGATTCCCCCCGGAAGCACATAGTCTAACGACCAGCGCCGGTATCCGGTCAGATAATCAATTCCAAGAAGCATTACAATGGCAAGAAGTACCAGACAGACGGTTTTGGCCAGATATCCGGATTTTCCCAGAATTGCCATGCGAAGCACCACATTTCCATATAAAAGAATGATACCAATTACAAGGCTCCATGCCACTTCCCTGTCCACCTGGAAATTGATGGCAATCAGCAGACACTCCGCCACAATGGAGATAAACAGTACCAGATTCTCCACAAACCGGAATTTACGCGCCGTTGCAATGGCATCCGGATACCGGCTCTCTCCCGGTATCCCGTCCGACTCCAGCACATGTTTACAGAGCGGACAGCGATCCGTATCGTCCAATATGACAACATTACATTTTTTGCATTTATTCATAATATACTCCGTTCGTCTCAATCTCCACATCCACACCATCCGCCGCAATCTTGCGGAAAAATGCCTTCTGTACCAGAGCCTCGGAAAAGATGGAACTGAATGTAAATACCAGCGTATCCTGGTAAGAACAGATCGTTCCTTTCAGATACTGCCCTTTTGACATGGCTATAAAAGCCGAAAAACCTTCTATATAGGGCTGGTAAATATCTTTGATCTTGATATTACCGATGTTTGTGATCGTTGTCGTATTTGCCACTGCGGATTTTTCATATACGATACGCATGGCAATATTTTTCAAAAATAACGGCACCGGACGCATAAGCAGGTTCCTCTGATTGGATACACTGTAAGAAAACAGATCCTCTAAATGTTCCTTATTGATCTGGGAGTGCAGGCTGCTTTGTATGCATGCAAGTACTTCCTCAAACGTATAGGACTCTTTCTGTGGACGGAATTCTGCAGATACCATAACAAAAAAGTTTTTTGTCGTATCCGAATCAAAATACGGCCGCAGATTGACCGGCACTGCGATTCGGATCGGTTTTCCTCCCGGCATCCCGTGTAACAGTTCTTTATACACACTCCATACAAAGACTGCAATAAAATATTCATTCAAAGATGCATGATAGCCATGTGCTACCTTTTTCAGCTGTGAGACCGGCATCCGCCCATGCATGACACCAAATTCTCCGGCCGGAAGTTTATCTTCTTTGATCAGATATGCTTTTTCTTTATTAAATCCGCTTGGCTTGCTGCTGCGGTAATTGCGGACAAAGCTGTCCTCCCTGCTGAGAGAGGTATCTCCGCTCAGTTTGTTTCCTTCTTTTTCCGCCAGTTCCGGATGCACCAGACGCAGATACTGATACGTCAGCTCCCGGAGGAAATTAATGCCTCCCATGCCATCGGTCAGTACATGAAACACTTCCAGATTGATTCTTGACTTATAATAGGTCACACGGAACAGATAATTGCGGTTTTTGTTCTGCCGGATAAACCGGCATGGAAACATCGCCTCTTCCGTGACTTTCGGCGCCTTTTTTCCGTTCTCTTCAAAATAATACCAGAATACGCCTGTGCGCATCCGAAGATTAAACCCATCGAATTTCGGCAGAATCATGTCCAGCGCCTGCTGCAGAAATTCCACCTGAACCTCTTCTTTTAAGGTCACACTGATCCGGTACACGTTTGTCATACTCTCCCCCGCAATGGACGGGAAAAGATGTGCTGTATTATCAAGCTTATCCCAGCGCACCTGACGCGGAATCGTCTTGGTTTTTTTCTTGTCTTTCATTGATTAATTACTTCCTTGGTTATTTCAAAAACATGCCGAATCCTGCCACACTGAGCACCATCATAATAATTCCTGCCAGCAGAACCCCGAGCATGACGGCGATAATTGTTGATTTAAAATCCATGTCCAGAATACTGGCCGCCAGTGTTCCTGTCCATGCACCGGTTCCCGGAAGCGGAATTCCTACAAACAGGAGCAGTGCGATAAACAACCCCCGGCCTGCTTTTTCCTGTAATTTCTTTCCGCCCTTTTCTCCCTTCTCCAGACACCAGGAAAAAAACTTTCCAATCATCGGTTTATCCGCTCCCCATACCAGAACTTTCCGTGCAAACAGATAAATCACCGGCACCGGCAGCATATTTCCGATAATTGCCACAATATAAGAAGAAAGTACCGGCAGCTGCAGTCCCTGCGAAATAATAATGGAACCGCGCAGTTCCACCAGTGGTACCATGGAAACAAAAAATACCCACAAGTATTTTGTCAACATAAAAAATCCTCGCTTTATTTATTTAAATATTTTTTCAGAAAATCGATCAGTTTATGCATCTGCTCATCCGTACCGATTGTGATACGCAGATATTCGTTGATCCGTGCCGGCTTGCCAAAATGCCGCACATAAATATCGTTTTTCTTCAGTGCTTCAAACAGTTCCACACCGGAAACATCCGGATGCATGGCAAAAATAAAGTTGCTTTTGGAATCACCAAATACGAACCCGAGTGCCCGAAGCTGCTCTTTGGTCCACTCTCTTGTCTTTATGATTTTCTCTGTCGTCTGCTCAAAATATGCCCGGTCACGGATAGATGCCGTTCCCAACGCAATGGTGATACGATCCATCGTGTATGAATTGAAGGAATACTTCACATCATTTAAATATTTAATCAGTGTCGGATTACTGATGGCAAAGCCAATCCTCGACCCCGCCAGAGAACGTGACTTGGAAAATGTCTGTACCACAATTACATTATCATATTTATCAATCAGAGGCAGTGCACTCTCTCCTCCAAAGTCAATATATGCCTCATCCACGATCACAATCACATCCGGATTTGCCTGAATGATCTCCTCGATGGCAGATACTGGAAGAAGTTCCCCGGTCGGCGCATTCGGATTTGGGAATACGATTCCACCATTTTCACATTTATAGTCTGAAGGATTCAGGCGGAATGCATCATCCAGCGGAATCTGTGTATACGGAATGCGAAGCATTTCTGCCCACACGTCATAAAATGAATAGGTAATATCCGGAAACAGAATCGGCTTCTTTGAATTAAAGAAGGTCATAAACAGCATTGCAAGCACATCATCCGATCCGACACCGACAAATACCTGTAAAGGGTCTACCTGATAGAATTGTGCAATCCCATCCACCAGATTTGTCACAACCGGATCCGGATACAGCCGCAGATCATCCGTATGAAAATGTTCCAGTGCTTCCTTTACCCCCGGTGCCGGCGGATATGGATTTTCATTGGTATTTAACTTGATGATCTGTGATTTCTTTGGCTGCTCTCCCGGTGTATAGGGAACAACCTTACGTATATTTTTTTCCCAGTTTTTCAACTTTAATCTCCTTTATATGTACAATATTACAGTCACTTACCACTCTACCGCATTCTTCCTCAAATGTAAAGAATTGACGCGGCAAAAAAAACGCAAAAAAAATGAAATTTCAGCATTTTTTCCTCTTGTAGTTTTACACAATCGTGATAAAATATCCTAGCATTTGCAGTTTTGTTTAAAATATAAAAGGAGTAAATCATTATGGCAAGAAGTACAACAAAAGAATTGACCAGCGGTTCCCCTATGAAACTGATTCTCGGTTTCGCCGTACCGCTTCTGTTCGGTATGCTGTTTCAACAGTTTTACAGTCTCATGGACACCATCATCGTCGGCCGCTATCTCGGCGTGACGGCACTTGCTGCAGTTGGGGCAACCGGAAGTATCAATTTTCTGATCATAGGATTCTGTCAGGGAATCTGCAACGGTTTCGGTCTGCCGGTTGCCCAGCGGTTCGGTGCGCGCGACTATGACGGCGTGCGCAAATATGTCGGTAATTCCGCCATTCTGTCGGTTCTCATCGGCGGTGTTCTCACGGCACTGACCGTCATTTTCTGTCGGCAGATTCTGGTGCTGATGCAGACACCTTCCGATATTATCGACCTGTCCTACAATTATATTGTTGTTATTTTTGCCGGCATACCAGCCACCATCCTTTATAATATACTCTCCTCCTACCTGCGTTCTCTGGGGGACTCCATCACGCCGGTCATTTTTCTGATCGTTGCGGCTGTCTTAAATATCGGACTGGATCTGTTCTTTATCATCTGTCTGCACTGGGGAGTTTTTGGTGCCGCATTTGCTACCGTTTTATCGCAGGCGGTTTCCGGTGTGCTGTGTCTTTTCGTGATCATCCGGAAATTTGACATTCTGCACCTGAAGCGCTCCGACTGGGTACTGGATGCTTCCTATGTAAGAAATCTTCTGATTATGGGACTTCCTATGGGTCTGCAGTATTCCATTACCGCCATCGGAAGCGTCATTCTGCAGACTGCTGTCAACACCTTAGGTTCAGGCGCCGTGGCAGCCATGACGGCCGGCAGCCGTATTTCGATGTTTATGGTATGCCCATTTGACGCACTCGGTTCTACGATGGCAACTTACGGTGGACAAAACGTGGGTGCCGGAAAATATGATCGTCTGGCAAGTGGTATGAAATCCGCCACCATTCTTGCCGCAGTTTACTCCGCAGCGATCCTTGTTGTCATCATTTTCCTTGCACGTCCACTGATCTATCTGTTTATAGATCCTTCGGACACTGCCAATATCACACAGGTTGTCGCACAGGCCAGACAATTTCTGATCACCAACACCTGCTTTTATATGCTTCTGTCACTGGTCAATATTGTTCGTTTTCTTATCCAGGGAATGGGATTTTCCGGCTTTGCTGTATTTGCCGGTGTATTTGAGATGATTGCCCGCGCATTGATCGGTCTGATCTTTGTGCCGGTCTTCGGATTTACGGCTGCATGTTTTGCCAGTCCGCTGGCATGGCTGTTTGCGGATTGTTTCCTGCTTCCGGCGTTCTTTCATTGCCGGAAGAAACTTATGCGGGGGGCTTGCCAATAAATAACAGGTATAAATATAAGTTTTCTTGATGTGACGGAAGAAGGGGGACATTCTCTTTCTCCAGAAAAATTTGCAAAGCAGCGCCGATTTTGATTTCAGGTTCTTTTTGAAAAATTTTACTTTAATGCCATTAGCGTTATGTGATGGAACTAC